>ERZ808240.2429-NODE-2429-length-20383-cov-13.500246_pt1 | contig 20383 bp, 17 predicted proteins | sample MGYA00521084_ERZ808240 | MGnify/ENA primary metagenome ERZ808240 (study PRJEB31516, sample SAMN03275571) | gut metagenome | biome: mammalia-associated habitat; material: feces | host: Papio cynocephalus | place: Kenya | collected 2012-08-06 ...
CTTCTGGAGGTGGCCCTCCGGGACCACGGCCATACCAGTGAACGTTCCTCCGGGCCCACGGCTCCTCCACTCGCGGTCAGTAGTGCACGACGTCCTCGGCGGCACGAATTTTCTCCAGTACCGGGGCGGCCTCCGGGGATGTAAAGTAACGGTAGGTCGTGTCTGGCACGAGAGGGCGGATCGCCTCGAGCTTTCCATCGTGCATATACTGCCGTACGGTCGAGGCCGAGATGGCCTTCCCGTCGCTCTCTTTTCGCGGGATGATGTGGCATGTCACGCCGGCCTTTGGAAGCTCCGTAGAGAGAATCTCATTATAGATGCCGGTCACAAGGGAGGTCGGTTCATCCCCGACGAAGCGGTCCGTAATGTGGAGCGTCGCTGCAATCTCCGTAAAGATCTTGGCATCGAGACCAGCCTGGCTTCGAATCACGGCATTGTCTCCCTTCTGGAAATAGGCCGGGAAGGTCGCGGAGCTGATGATATAGGAGCCGGCGTCATGGTAGATGATTCCCGGAATATCCTTCGTTCCATCGAGAATCAGCTGTCGGCGCACGGAAAACGGCACAAGGCTCGCATCCTCCGAGACCATGAAAAGATGCAGTACCGCACAGGCCTCCATGGCCTTTTCCACCAGGTAACGGTGTCCCAGGGTAAAGGGATTTGCATTCATCACGATGGCGCCGATCCGCGTGTCCTTCCCGCCTCTGCTCCGGCCGTCTGCATTGGCCTCTGCAGGCTGAAGTGCTTCCAGCACCGCTGCGCTTTCCTTCGCGAGGCGCGCAAGATAATCATGGAAGCCCGTCCGTTTATTTTCCATGAAGACAATGTTTTCCTCCGGCACGCGTGTGATTTCCGAGAAGCCGAGGCTTCCGAAAAAGCGGGCAGAATCACACTTCGTGTAGAGAAAAAGGTGATAATTTCCGCGGCTGTACTGGTACTCCACAAGGTGGGAAACGATGGCATTCATGAGGGACTCGCCCTGATGCGCGGAGCTCACGGCCATGCAGCGGAGCGTATTGCCGAAGCAGCTGCCGGTTGCAATGACATGGTAATCGTCGTCCAGCATCGCCGCAGTATAATCGAGATTCCGATCGCGATGGATGCCCTCCTGCTCGAGCAGTGCATCTACCTCTGCCCGGATATAATGGTCGCTCGGGCCGACCGATGTAATGCTGTAGCTTGTATCTGACATGGATATATTCCTTTCTCTCTTCCGGTCAATGTTTACGAAGCGATGCCCACCCTCTTCGCTTTTTCAGGTGCATGCGTTCCTTTCTTCGTTTTACCTAGATACGGCGGTCCAAGATAGGCCCGAAGAAGTTGTACAGCTCACTTCTTCGCTTCCGCTGGATGGGGCCATCGCTGCTGCATGATCTTCCACCAGTCGTTCCAGCAGGATGGCGACGGCCAGAATGTCTGCGGCTCCACCTGGGCTGATATTCTTTTCAATGCAGCGGGCATTCAATGCTTCGATGGCACGGACACCTTCCTCCGTAAACATGGCGCCCTTCGAAAGAATCGAGCTGCTTTCACTCTGAAGCCAGCAGAGATCCGGATAGGAGCTTCGAATGAGCACGTTGGTATCATTCAGCACCGACATGATGGCGATGAGCGTGCTGACATGCACGGCATTTTCGAAGTGCTCGCGATGCATATGCCCCTCGTCCTGCAGAAGATCCTGCCGAAGGGTCGCCTGCCTTGAAAAGGCGGCCTGAAGCACCGTATCCTCCTGGATGTGGAGGAAGCGTCGCAGCCATGGGAGTGCTGTATCCCGAAGAATCGGGAAGCCCTCCATCGCCTGCCCGCGGATGCCACGCTCGCCGGTGTCATGGAAAAGCTGCTCCCCATGCGTTCTCGGTGCATGCGTCAGCATCTGCTGGAAATCTTCTGCCAGGCTCCGCGCTGTCATCTGCTGCGTCTCATGAAGAATGGCGTCGGTGCTCCGTTCCGGCTGCGCATACAGCATGCCGGTCGCCGCCAGAACGATGCCCATGGTAAAGATCATGCCCTTATGCGTATTCACTCCGGCCGTTGCCTGATACATGGCGGTTTCCGCTTCCTGTCCAATCCGGCGGATGGTCTGAAATACCGCATCCGGCTGTTCTCCTTCGGCATGGCCCTTCCATCCTGCTGCAAACATCTCCACGAGATACGGTGTGATGGCCTCCGTGCTCCGAAGGAAGGTCTCATAATCCATATCCCGATGCGCACCGGTATCCCGGCGGTCAACCAGCCCCGGCTTCGGTGTTGCATACACTTCTCCAAGAAGTGCATTCCGAACGTGCCAGCCGATCCGTTCGAGAAGCGCCGCACCTGCATCTCTGTTTCCGTTCATCGACTTCTCGCTTCCTCGATGATGTGATGAATCTCCGCGACCATATCCGATACCCTGTGCGTGCGATTCCGCGCACAGAGATGCGCTTCCTTTTCGCACATCAGGCACTTCCGTGGTGGCATGCCAAACTCCTCACGGCTGACCTTCATCCCATCCTTTTTAATGACGTCAATATCAAAAATGCGCCCCAGACGATCGGCATCCTCCAGAAGGCACATGAGCTCCTTTACGCGAACCGCCTCCGCATCCACGGCGGCATAATAAACATAGCCCGTAAGCTCCGCTTCCTCCTTCTCAGCCTCGATTCGAATACCATTCTGATCGAGCGCTGCCTGAATGCGCTGAAGTCCGGCTTCAAATGCCCAGTAAAAATCATCCCCGACCTTATGAGGTCCTGGAATATTCAGCATAAAGCAGATAACAGGACAGTGAAAGCGTTCAATAAACTGCCGCTGCAGCTCCACCCGGTGATCTCTCGCCGCGAGCATTTCCGGCACCGTCACCTCATGTGTATCGTCAAGTTGTTTCTCCATCCAGCACCTCCTTCGCTTATGCTATCCGATATTATAGCATAAAGAAGCGCTCTGGTTTATCCCCCTGAACCAGAGCGCTTTCTCTATACGACCATGGCTGTGGCATACAGCCCCGGTCTTCGATTAGTCTTTAAATTCGAATGGCTTGATCTGACGAACCACATCCATGATGGAACCGTCACGTGCTTCAATGACACCAACCACACGGTCACCGAACTGAACCTTCTCCGGCTCACCTGTGATGGAGTATGCGATGTCGCGAAGCTCTTCAATCGTCTTGATTGGAAGACCCTTGCCGGCAACGGCGTCGATCAGATCCTGACGCTTCGGATTGATGGCAATGCCGTAATCCGTGACAACGACGTCCACATCCTCACCCGGTGTTGTAACCGTCGTACAATCCGTGCAGATGGTCGGGATACGGCCCTGCATGATCGGTGCGATCACGATGGTGCACTTCGCACCAGCAGCAGTATCCGGATGTCCGCCCTGTGCGCCGGTGATGACACCGTCGGAGCCTACCACCACGTTACAGTTGAAGTGTGTATCAACCTCGAGGGCTGCCAGAATAACAAAATCCAGCTTGTTGACATAGGCGCCCTTGTTGAACGGGTTTGCATACTCGTCTGCGGTAATGTAGAAGTGACGAGGATTGGTCGCTGCAGACTTAATGGCATCCTGATCGAAATCCTGTGTATCTACGAGGCAGCCGATGAGGCCCTCCTCCAGAAGATCACACATTGGCTTTGCGATACCACCGACACCGAATGACATATGGATGTTCCGCTCGCGCATGATCTCGGCAAGGTACTTGGTGGAAGCAATGGACGCACCGCCGACACCGGTCTGGTAGGAGAAGCCCTCCTTGAAGTACGGTGTGTTCACAACGAAATCTGTGCAGTACTTGGCCATGAGGAGCTTTCGCTGATCCGTGGTTGGCTTTGCAGCACCAGTTGCAATCTTCGTCGGATCACCGATCTCATCAACCTTCACTACATAGTCTACCTTTACCTGAGAAATCTGTGCTGGAAGGTTCGGGAACGGAACCAGGGTATCGGTGACCGCTACCACACGGTCTGCATACTCTGCATCCACAGCGGAATAGGAAAGCACACCACAGTCTGCCTTACCGCCGTTTGCATTCAGGTTACCATACTCATCGGACGTAGGTGCGCCAATGAAGGCAATATCGATGTGTGTCTCTCCGCTCATGATCGCTCTGGAACGTGCACCATGAGAGCGCATGATGGCCAGACCCTGAAGACGGCCATTGGAAATGGCCTTACCAATCTCACCACGCACACCAGAGGACTCAATGTTTGTAATGGTACCATCATCGAGCATGTACACGATCGGATCGTTCTGGCTGCCCAGAGAGGATGCGCAGATCGTAATGTTCTTGATGCCCATGGCATGAACCTCTTCCATGACCATGTTGAGCACCTTATCACCATTACGGAAGTGATGGTGGAAGGAAAGCGTCATGCCATCCTTGATGCCACACTTTACGAGTACATCATGAATCGAATCGACAAGCTTCGAACCCTCGGAGTTGATCACGCACTTTACCTTATGAGACGCGGTCTCATACTCATGACCATCAAAATGATGGGTGCCCTGGAATACTTCCTTCCCGGTAGCCTTTAAAATCTCCTCAGGAATATCTCTACCTACTGCATTTAACATAATTAAAGATCCCCCTTATACACACCGGCTGCCTTTGCGAGCTTGATTGTTCTCTGTGCGCCGTCATAGAAAGCGATATCGATCATCTTACCATCTACGGTAAATACGCCAATGCCCTTCGCCTTCTTGTCATCGATTTCCTTAATGACCTTCTCTGCGAAGATGATGTCCTTCGTGCTTGGGGTGAAGATCTCATGTACAATGTCAATCTGACGAGGATTGATGCAGGACTTTCCATCGAAGCCCATATCATGGATCATCTGAACGTCCTTACGGAAGCCCTCCATATCATCGAGGTTCGTCCATACGGTATCAAAGCACTGTACACCAGCCGCACGTGCAGCGATGATCATCTGCTGACGAGCACCCATCAGCTCTACGCCTGTGCCCGTGATATGTGTCTGAAGATCCTTTGTATAGTCACCGCCGGAAAGAGCGACACCGATCATACGATCCGAGGATGTGCAGACCTCATAGGCATGCATCACGCCCTTGCAGGACTCGAGTGCTGCCATGATGAGGGTTGATCCCGGCTCACGGTCGAACTCTTCCTCTGCTGCTACGACCTTCTCCTCAACGGCACGAACCATGTCGGCATTCTCCGTCTTCGGAATACGGATAACATCCGCGCCACCCGCAACAACGCAACGGATATCCTCCTCCCAGAGGTCCGTATCCAGTCCATTGATACGAACGACGCGCTCTGATCCACGGTAGTCAATGGTGGTCAGTGCATGATAAAGAGAAAATCTTGCGGTATCCTTTGCAGTTACAGCAACGGCATCCTCGAGATCCAGCATCAGTGAATCGCACTTGTAAATGTACGGATCCTTGATGAGTGAAGGCTTCTGTGCATTCAGGAACATCATGGATCTTCTCAGTCTCTTCTTGTTTGGATTCTCAGTCATCGGATGGCACCTCCCCATGGTAAATTCGTGTACTGATCCACAGAACGGAATACAGCACCCTCGATACGCGCCTTGATCGTGCAGTCCAGTGCACCCTTGTCGACGATGGAGATCTTGACATTGTCAACGCCCAGATTCTTCAGGGTTTCCATGGTGACCTTGCGGATCTCGTTACCAAACTGATGTGCAACTGCAGAGTCGAGAGTGAAATCGATCTTTCCATCTCCTGGCTCAACCGTTACCTGGCAGTCACTGGATTCCATCGTGCCCGCTACAGCAGGTTTCTTAATTTCCATAGTTTCCTCCTTGCTTGCGGAAGCGATCCCCCAATCGCTTCTACGCTTCCAACTGTTACCTGTTACGATTACACAACGCGCACACCGCGTTCTATATATCGTCATTATACACTTAGACGCGCTGCATAATTCTTATTTTTTGTGGTAATTCCATAATATAGCAGGGGACGCTCATAGTAAAATAGTTATATTATTATGGAAAGCATAGGTTGTTCCTATATTTGTACAATTTGTCTCAGAAGAATGGGGAGGCCCACAGGCACTCCCCATTGATCCTCTGCTGTTTCCACGCAGATTTTATAGTTCGTATGCTTCTGCATGCAGATCAGCGACTCAGTTCTTTGCGTGTCCCAGCTTATTGAAATTGATGAGACAGCCGTCCATGACGATTCTCCGCTCATTCTCCGTCATCGGAAGGACATAAAGATCAATTTCCGCTGCCTTTCCATCCTTGATGACATAGGCCTTGATGTCATCGAGCTTATTCTCTGTCAGTGCTGCACGGATACCCGGTACATAGATGTAATCGCCAACCTCAAACTTGTCCGGCTCGCCCTTCAGATGGAACGGTACCATACCCCAGTTCATGCAGTTGCTTCTGTAGCGCTTCGTTGCATACTCCTGTGTGATATTGGCAAGGGCACCGAGTACACGCTGGCAGGAAGCGGCCTGCTCACGTGCGGAGCCGTCACCTGGCTTATTGGCATAAATGGTGGAACCGATTTCCACGTCCGCTGCCTTTACGTTTTCCTGACCCGGAATCTGATGAATGGTCTCGAATACGGCTTCAACCTCCGCTGCATTCTTGCCAGCCTTTCTGGCATCCTCCAGGTCACGTACAGCCTTCGCACGTGCAACATATTCTGGATCACGTCTTGAGAGTGTAAACTCTGCAAGGCCGAGCGGATTCGAACGATAGGAAGAGGTCTCACCGGATGGGATGAGCTCATCGGTTGTCGTTACCGGATCCAGAATCTTGGAAGCAACCTTCAGAAGGATATTATCGGTCATCTGCTCCTGCTCTGGCCAGTCCTTGATGTTCGGTCCGAAGCGAAGAGGAAGCTCAAGATCTGCCTTGCCCCAGCCCTGGTATACACGGTTCTGGTAGGCCTTGTCATCGTAGTTGTACTCTGGGATATCGCCCCAGCAGTCCAGCTCCTCTGCAGAGGTCAGCTTGCCGCCATTCGCTGCCGTTGCCGCGATGGAACGTGCGTCCATGAGGCAGACGGCGGACATCTGTCCGTTGCCTGGCTTCGAGCCTTCACGGTTCGGGAAGTTACGGGTGGTATGACGGATGGAAAGTGCATTGTTCGCCGGTGTATCACCTGCACCGAAGCACGGTCCGCAGAAGGCTGAGCGAATGATGGCACCCGCATCCATAAGGTCTGCCAGAAGCCCCTTACGGTCGAGGTCGGTGTAAACCGGCTGAGAGGATGGGTATACACTAAGATAGAACTCGCTGTCGCCAATGTTCTTGCCCTTCAGTGCATGTGCTGCCTCTACGACATTGGTATAGTTACCACCGGCACAGCCCGCGATGATGCCCTGCTGTACCTGAAGCTTATGATCCTTCGTGATCTTGTCAAGCAGTGTGAAGTGTGCTCTGCCCTCGGCTACGCGTGCAGCCTCCTCCTCGGTTGCATGAAGGATATCCTCAAGATTCTCATAGAGCTCATGAATCTCGTAGGCATTGGACGGATGGAATGGAAGGGCGATCATCGGGCGGATGCTGGAAAGATCCACCTCTACGCAGCCATCATAGTACGCTACCTTGGCCGGATTCAGCTCCTTATACTCCTCTCCTCTATGATGCTTGTCAAGGAATGCCTTCGTCGCTTCATCGGTTCTCCAGATGGAGGACAGGCAGGTGGTCTCGGTCGTCATGACATCGATGCCATTCCGGTAGTCGGCCGTCATGCTGGAAACGCCTGGGCCAACAAATTCCATGACCTTATTCTTTACATAGCCGTTCTTGAAGACTGCACGCTCGATGGCAAGTGCAACATCGTGTGGTCCTACGAATGGCTGTGGCTTTCCGGTGAGATAAATGGCAACGACGCCTGGATAAGCCACATCATAGGTCTGCTCGAGCAGCTGCTTGCTGAGCTCTCCGCCGCCCTCACCGATAGCCATCGTACCGAGTGCGCCATAACGTGTATGAGAATCGGAGCCGAGGATCATCTTTCCACAGCCTGCGAAGTTCTCACGCATGAACTGATGGCAGACCGCAATGTGAGGTGGAACATAGATTCCGCCGTACTTCTTTGCGGCTGAAAGACCGAAGTAGTGGTCGTCGTCATTGATCGTACCGCCGACTGCGCACAGAGAATTGTGGCAGCAGGTCAGCACATACGGAAGTGGGAACTTCTCCATGCCGGATGCTCTTGCGGTCTGAATAATGCCGACGAAGGTGATGTCATGCGATACCATCGCATCGAACCTGATGCGCAGCTGATCCATGGACTCTGCCGTATTGTGCGCCTTCATGATGCCATAGGCAATTGTACCCTTTTTCGCCTCTGCCTGATTTGCAGCCTGTCCTGTCAGCTGCTCGACCTTTGCGGCCTCGGCCTCTGGAACGATCTCCGTTCCATTCACGAGATAGACGCCGCCTTCGTGTAACTTTACCATACGTACCTCCTTTATTCCGTCCGGCCCCTGCCGGAAACAAACTCCTTTTGATGTCTATAGTGTACGCGAAAATAAACCATCGTAGAATCCGATATTTTTATATACTTGACATCGATTTTTTCGATATATATAGTATTTTTAAGCCATTTAAGAATAAATGATAATCATTATCAGAAAGGATGCGGTATGGAATTAAAGGATCTTCAGCTGCTGATTGCCATCTATGAAGAAAAGAGTATTTCTCATGCGGCAGAGCGCCTCTATATGGCACAGTCCAGTCTCTCTCAGTTTCTCACAAACTATGAGCAGGAGCTCGGCTGTCGGCTCTTCGTCCGTACCGCCAGCGGCGTGCGTCCCACCGAGGCCGGCGAGCTGCTGCTCTCCTATGCTTATAGGACCGTTTCAGAATATAAGCGCGTACAGGATGAAATGCAGGATACGGCGAAGCTGAAAAGCGGCAGCGTGATTCTCGGCATTAACACCTTCCGTGGCTCCTACGTCTTACCACCGGTCGTAAATGCCTTCCATATGAAATACCCGAATATCCATATCAAGGTCATTGATGGACGTACGCGTATGCTCGAACAGCTTCTTCTGAACGGTGACCTCGATCTTGCCCTGCTCGCGACACCGGATAAGCACAGCCGGATTGAATCCGAGTATCTGATGACGGATGAGATCTGCCTGATCACAGGCCCGACGCATCCGATTATGAAGAAGGCGAAAAAAAACCGACAGCCGAGTGGTGGCTCCCGGATTCCCCTGTACATCGATCTGCAGGATGCCGCAGATTATGAATTTAATCTCTGCGGCAATGATACCATGCTCGGGCAGTATGCCCGCCGCATCTTTGCAAAAAACAGGCTGAGCCCCATCACGTATAACGAAAACATGTCCGTCCTGCTGGCTTCCTCCATGGGCGCAGCCGGCCAGGGACTCGCCTTTACCTACTACAGCTCCCGTCACTATTTCCGAAACGCAGAATTTCTGTCACTCGGGAAGGATGGCGGAACCATTGAAATTTCAACGGCACTTGCCCCGGGCCGCTACCACAGTAAGGCGACCCTCGCACTCCAGGAGGTCATGCATGAAATCCTCGAGGACCACGTATGATACCGGACTTTTGACAAAAACTACAAGCGCCACAGGCTGACCTCGGTGATCGCGTGATGCCGGACTGTTCCTTCCTTCTGCAGTGTTCTGTGCGGCCGCTTTTTCTGCCTCCACTCCGGAGGCTCCGTGCCGCTGGGCATGCCGCAATAAAAAAGACTGCCGCATGAAATCGTGCGGCAGTCTTTTTTATTAATCGTTCTTATAGTGGTTGATGAGGCACCCACTCATGAGGATCTCTCGTTCCTCGTTCGTGAGGCTGTCCAGCGTCGCGTGGATCGTTTTCACGGTATGTGCCTTCAGCTCCTCTGGCGTCAGCGCCCGTACATCCGTTTCCAGTTCGACCTTCACACTGCTATCCAGTACACGAAGCTCCACATCATTTCCTCCCTCTCGAAGAAGGGTACGAATGCCTTCAATATAGACATAGGATCCCTGCGGCAGCTGAAGCTTCTCCTCGGTACGCAATGGCAGAAGTCCCCAGTTGATGAGGTTTGAACGGTACCGCTTCGTAGAGTACTCATTGGCAAGGTTTGCAAAGCCACCCAGTACCTTCTGGCAGGAGGCCGCCTGCTCACGGCTCGATCCATCACCGATCTGATCGGACACCATCATGGAGCCGAAGGTAACCCCTGACGGATCGCCTGCATCCTGCGCATTTTTCGGTGCATGCTCGAGATTCGGTCCCGCCTCGATGGCCCGAATCGCCTTTGCCGTCGGTACATACTGTGGATCTCGTGAGATCATCGTAAAGCCGGAAATCTTCTCCGGGTTGGAGCGATAGGAGCTTGCCTCTCCAGACGGTACCAGCTCGTCCGTCGTCACGGAGCCATGATAGGAGCCTGCTACCTTCAGGAGGAGATTTTCCTTCAGTGGCGCCATTTCTGGCCAGTCTGCAATATTCGGTCCCTTCACAAGCGCAGCATCCGGGTTTGCATGGCCATAGTAATCTACGACCTGATTCTCATAGATCTTCTCATTAAAATGATGATGAAGCGTACGGTACTCAACGTTCTCAAGCTCCGTCGCTGCGGTCAGGCGTCCACCGTTTCGTACGGTTGCGGCAATGGACCGTGCATCCATGAGGCATACAGCCGCCATCTGGCCCTGGCCTGGCTTCGACCCCTCACGTGTTGAGTAGTTCCTCGTCACATGACGGATGCTGAGCTGATTGTTCGCCGGTGTATCCGTCACGCCGAAGCATGGTCCGCAGATGCATGGACGCATGGTCACGCCTGCAAGCGCGAGCTCAGAGCCAATGCCCTGACGCATGAGATCCTCCATAATCGGAAGGGAAGCTGGATTCACATGGAGGTTCAGTGCATTGCCCGGAATACCATAAATGTCTTCCGGATCCTTTGACACGGCCTCCCCGTTCAGCGGTGCGCGCAGAATGTCGGCCATGGCCACGATATTTTCGAACAGTCCTCCCGCGCATCCGGATACCAGTGCCTGATCCGGATAGAAGGCGCCGTCACGAAGATGCTGCATGATGCGGAACGGCTCTCCATGCGCACCCTTAATCTGATTCCCGGCTTCCTCGACCTCCCGAAGTACGTCTTCCATGTGGTCTTTGAATTCCCGGATCGGCATGGCATGACTCGGATGGAACGGAAGGGCGATCATCGGCTCTACGCTATCCATGTCGATCTCAATGTAGCGGTCATAGTATGCTCCGGCTTCTGGTGAAAGCTTCTGGTAATCGGCTGCCCGGCCATGCTCTTCAAGGTATTCCTCCGTCTTTTCATCTGTGCACCAGATGGAGCTGAGGGCTGCCGATTCCGTCGTCATCACATCGATGCCCATACGGAATTCCATGGAAAGGCTCTGAATTCCCGGGCCGAAGAACTCAAGCACGTTGTTCTTATTAAAGCCATTTGCAAAGGTCTTTGCAATGAGTGCGAGAGCCACATCCATGGGGCCTACCCCCGGCTTCGGCGTACCTGTGAGCTTAATGCCGATGATTTTCGGATAGGCAAGATCATAAGTATGACCGACGAGCTGCTTCACGAGCTCACCACCGCCCTCACCGATGCCCATGGTACCAAGCGCACCGTAACGCGTATGAGAATCCGAGCCAAGAATCATTTTTCCACCGCCGGCCATTTTTTCCCGCATATACTGGTGCAGCACGCCACGATAAGGCGGGAGGAAAATGCCACCGAATTTTTCCGCATTGGATAAGCCGAAGGCATGGTCATCCTCCAGAATCGTTCCACCAACTGCGCAAAGAGTATTATGACAGTTGGACAGCACATAAGGCACCGGGAACTTCTGGAGTCCGGATGCGCGTGCCGTCTGGAGGATATTGACATAGTTGTTGTCCGGAGACACCATACTGTCAAATTTAAGCTGCAGGTGCTGCATATCGCCGCTGTGATTGTGTGCAGCGAGAATATGGTAGGCCATCGTCTTCTGACGTCCTGCCTCTATCTGTGGAGCAGAAGCCGTGCCTGCATCCGTGGCCTGCCCCTGCGCATCCACTATTACGCCATGATCAAATAAAGTTACCATCGTATTCTCCTTCAAAAATACAAACTCCCGTATAATGTCTTCATTATACGGGAGTACGATGGATAAAGTAAAATATAGGGATGTGTATGCCTTTTATCTGTTTTTTTCTATCGTGCGTTTTCTCTCGATTCGAAGGAGAAGCACTCCGTACGACGCCGCGTCCGTCCATCAGGCATGGACGTTCATCATTTCTCCTGTGAATACCTTCTGCATCGTTTCAATAAGGCCACGTTCTGCTTCGCCGAGATAGATATTTTCCTTATAGACGGCATTGACCTCCCAGGCATCTGGCTCTGGTCCATAATTGTAGACGCAGAAATTTGGATCCCGAAAAGGAAGGATGGCACGTTCCGGCACAATGGTCACTCCGAGTCCGGAGGCTGCCAGCTGCGTTGCTGAAATGCAGCTCGAAACCTCCATGATTTCCTTCGGGAGAAAATCATAACGACGGAAAATGTCATCGACCTTTCGCCGGATGTACTGTCCACGCTTCATAATGATAAACGGCAGCTCCTTCAGCTTGAGTAGGTTCACCTCGGGCAGCAGTGTAAGATCTGCTCCGTTCCCATCCGTGGGGGATGCAGCAGTCGTCGCCCCAGGGACCAGCATGTCGTCGGTAATCATCCCTTTTCCCGCAACGAGATAGAGACGTTCCGTATAAATATACTCCGTCTTCACGCCGATCGGCAGATGGTCTGTGCCACCCGGAAGCACGCAGAAAGCAATCTTATCATTCATGAGATTTGTAATGATTTCCTCCGATTTCGATTCCTGAAGATGAATTTCGATATTCGGAAATCTTTCTCGAAACGGGCCGATGACCTTTGGCAGCATGTACCCGGCGCGTTCCGTCGGGATGCCGATATTAATGCGTCCCTTCTGGCCATGCCCGATATCACTCAGCTCCCGTCGAAGGTTATCCTTTAATCGAAGGATTTCCCGTGCCGTCTTCACATACCGTTCCCCGGCATAGGTCAGCGTAATCGGACTCGTCTTTCGATCAAACAGCTTCACACCGAGGTCATCCTCGACCTTGGAAATGATATAGCTTAAGGACGGCTGCGAAATATACAGCTTCTTCGCCGCCTCCGTGACACTGTGGTGATCGGCGACGGCAATGATATAGCTCAGCTCTCTGAAATCCATAGGGGGTTCCTCCATCAGAAAAATATCACCGCTATTATATATCCGAACACGTTTCTTTCATAGATGGATTCTATACTTACGCTTTCAGCTTCTCCAGCATTTCCTGAAGAGCCTCCGATGGACTCGTGAAGAGCTTCGCATGCTTCGGCTCGATGAGCGTGGCCGCACCGGACATGGAGATCTGCGCAAGCACGATCTGGTCGTACTGCGGATCCAGCTCCTGAATCTTCTCGACAACGATCCGGTTGCACTCGTCCATGTCGCCTCGCTGGGCCGCTTCAAACGCCGTCGGCACCGGATACATATCGACCTCCTCCGGCATTCCGTTCTTCCGGCGATACGTGAAGTAGCCATTCCGTGTCGTTTCAACGGTTCCTTCGAAGGTACAGATGATGGCGGTTCGACCCGGACATTTCGACGCGTTGTCGAGCATGGCGATATCAGCCGGTACCACCGGCTGATGATAGGTCTCCGTGAAGGCCTGGGCCCACGGGCTGAAGATCGTACAGGTCATGATGACACCATCCGCCCCATCGGCGAAGGCATTGGCAATCATGTCCGTAAAGCGCTTGATGGTTTCCGGCGTGATCCCGCCGTCCTGCTTCACCTTCGCCATCATGCCGCCGTCCAGGTAATTGACGACCTTGAGATCGGGTGCGGTCTTCCGAATATACGCTGTCATCGGACCAACCGCATTGATGGTCGAGCTCACCAGTGCAATGGTTTTCTTTTCACTCATTTTTCATCCTCCGTCATCTTCACTGCACGTTCAAAAAAGTCCTTCTGGCCAAAGCCGCCCGATTTCAGCACGAGGCGAAGCTTCGGATTTTCCACGGGCGTCATGATCGGAACCCCCGGTGCCACGCTCTTTCCGATGTAAAAGGCCGTATAGCCGAGCGCCTTCGTGACGGCGCCACCGGTCTCACCACCGGCGGAAATGATGCGCGTGTAGCCATCCAAAACGGCACGGTGCGCCAGCTCTCCCATCGTGCTCTCCAGCCTTTCTGATACCTGCTCGAGGCCAAGCTCCTGTGTCTTCCGCATTTCCTCCGGCTTCTGTGAGCTGTAAACCAGCACGGCATCGCCTGCTGCCTGCACCGCGGAAAAAATCGTGGCTGCATCGATCTCACCCTGAACAAGCTTTACCGGATCGATGAAAAGATCCGTTTTTCCCTTTTCCTGATAATCCGCAATCTGCTCCAGCGTGATTTTCGAACAGCTTCCTGCGAGAAGCAGCGTCTCGTGCTCGTGGGGCAATGTCTCGGATTTTTCCAGCTTCGTTTCCCCTATGGTATGTTCCGCCTGTCGTCTCTCATGGGCTGCATTCGCGTCGCCTGCATTGACCTCCTGAAGTGCTGGATGGAGCCGCACATAGCGACGTCCCAGCGCGCCACAGAGTCCGGAACCCCCCGTCAGAAACGGAAGCGTGCCGAAGGTCTCGGCAATAAGGTCTCCATGCGCATTTTCATAGTAATCCGGCACAAGATAATACTTCTCTCTGCGTGTCTCTGCATCCAGGCTGCTCCGACTCGCGACCTGTGCATGTCCGCTCCTCCAGCTTTTGAGCTCCTCGATGCGGACCTGATAGCCCCTGTGCGGCGACTGCATCTCGATAAGACGGCAGACATCGGACTCCCGCATCGGCGTCAGCGGATGATTTCGCATGTGACTCTCTGAAAGTGGAATACCATTCACATACAGCTGTCCATCCCTCACGGTACGCCCATTAACCGGAAGCGCCGGGGCGAGCACCGTATACGGAATGCTGTACTTCTTCATCACCGCATCCGCCACAGGGCCAATGTTGCCCTTTGCGGTCGAATCAAAGGTGGCACAGTACTTAAAGTACAGCTGCTTTGCACCGCGGGCACGCAGCCAGTCAAAGGCCGCAAGCATTTCCTTTACCGCCTCTTCCGCAGGAATCGTTCTCGTTTTCTCTGCCACGACGATCGCCCGGATATCCTCACGAAGTGCGGGAAGCTTGTCTGGAATACCATTAAAGAGGACGGTGGGTACCCCCGCTTCCGCCAGCATCGAGGCTGCATCACTCGCGCCCGTAAAATCATCGGCCACTACGCCTAAAAAAATCTCTGCCATCTTCATCTCCTCTTCTTATAGTATCCACCCTCAAGAAAATCCCGGACGGTTTCCTCCGGAAGCGTCTCGAGTACGATGCCTGCACTCTGCGCCATCAGATTCATGTGACAGACATTGTCCGTCACCTCGAGAGCGGCACGACATTCCTTCAGATTCCGGTCATAGCACAGCACGCCATGGTGCTCCATCAGAATCACGTGCGTCTGGTCCGCCACGTTCGAAACCGCTTCCGCAAGCTCCTTTGAGCCGGCATGGAAATATGGAATCCGCAGAACCTGTTCATCGTAGTACATGGATTCGATAAACAGCTTTGTTTTCAGTTCAAGCTTCGTGCAGGCCAGAAAGGTCGTCCAGAACGGACTGGCATGCACAACGGCTGCGACCTCCGGACACTTTCGATAGACCTCGAGATGCATGCCCGTCTCCTTTGACGGCTTCCGGCCCTCCAGCACCTGTCCCTCCAGATCCACGACCGTGATATCCTCCTCATGAAGATCCCCCAGCACCGTGCCACTCGCCGTCACATAGATACGATCACCCTCCCGCGCACTGATGTTTCCGCTCGTTCCCCAGGTGAGCTGCTTCTCCATGATCCACTTCCCTGTCTCGATGATTTCCCGCTTTTCCTTTTCCATAGTAACTTCTCCTCTCACGTACCTGCCCCGTCTCTCTGCGCCTTCCGCGACTTCGATTGCATCCACAGCCGTGCATGCCTCGCGATTCGTCCCTTGCGTTCCCGGCTTTCCGTATCAATAAAGGCGGAGAACTCCCGTCCTCCGCCTCTCCGCTCCTCTCTTCGGTCGCGGACGTTCTATCCTTCATTCTACGTTCGATGCCTTCTATTCTGAAATGGCATTTCGTCATTGCGCATTATTCCGTTTCGGCATAAAGCTCCTGTAACCGTCGGATGTACCGACGCCTTTTCAGCAGATCCCCCTCCGGCATACCCGCAGACGTCAGGCCTTTTCAATCAGCTCCGCGATGTGGTCACCATAGCCGGAGCAGGATGCGGTGCCCTTCATGTCCGGTGTAACGAAGCCCTCTTCCATGGACTTCAGAACATTCTCCTCCATGAGACGTGCAACCTCATGGAGCTTTGCGTCCTCGTAGCGATCTGCAAGCCAGTCAAACATCATTGACGCACTCAGCATCAGTCCTGTCGGGTTTGCGATATTCTTTCCGGCAATGTCAGGTGCCGAGCCATGGGCAGCCTGTGCCATGCACTGATGATCGTTTGTATTGATGCCAGGTCCCAGGCCCAGGGAACCGGTCAGCTCGCCCACGAGGTCCGAGACAATGTCTCCAAAAAGATTCGTGCAGACGATGACATCAAAGTCCTGTGGATGACGTACCAGATGTGCGGTCATGGCATCGATATGGAAATCATCGATCCGTACCTCCGGGAATTCACGTGCGCCCAGCTCCTTGATGGTGGATCTCCAGAGATCACCTGCCATCTTGACGACATTGGCCTTATGAACGATGGTGAGATGCTTCTTTCTCTTCATCGCCGTCTTAAAGGCTTCGCGTGCCACACGCTCCGTTCCCTTCCGTGTGATTACGGACATGGAAAGAACCATATCCTCGTTTGGCATCACTTCACCATAGCCCTTAAACATGTTTCGGTCTGGAAGAAATCCTTCGGTGTTTTCACGATAGACCACAATGTCGACATCATCGCCCACATGGCTCTTCTTTTTTGCTTCGCCCGGATACACCTTGGCCGGACGCTTGTTGGCATACAGATCAAAATAATGACGCATCTCTCCCGATGGATTCAGCTTGCGGAACTGCTCCTCTGGATATGCTGCCGAATCATGCGGTGCAAAAACCCAGCCATGGCAGGTGGCCAGTCCATCCTTCGTCACCTGTGGAACCGGGTCTCCATATTTTTGAATGCCTTCCCAGCCCATCGGGTAAACCGGCCACTCCACCTCGACACCAGCCTTCTTCACAGCTGCCTTCATCACGACCTCGGTTGCCTTTGTAATTTCCGGTCCAATCGCATCCCCATAGCATAAACCAATCTTGTACACCATATGCTCTCCTTTCGCATCGTCTGCCGATGCTGTGCCATCTCTTCGATGGTCTCCCACACCTCCACCCTTCCAGTGGAAGCCGCTCTTGATTTCTTATGGCTCTATGGTACTGGTTTCCTGCTCTTCTGTGAAATGCCTGCTTCTCCATGCTTCTCATGTCCTAAATGACATGACGCAGTGCTTCTCGTTTATCGCCTCAGGCCACCGTTCCGTCCCCCTGCTGCCGATGCTCTGCCCTCATAAACTGTGTCTTCATCAGCTCGATCAGATACCGCTGTGGTTCTGTCAGATAATTCTCGTCTCTGTAAACTGCGGCAATGTGCCAGAACAGCCCGCGCTCCGTAAGGGAATACATATACGGCCTTTCGACCGCAGCCGACAGTAGAATCGTGGACTCTGGCACGATGGCAATGCCAACCCCCGCCGTGGACAGTCGATACGCCACTTCGTTACTTGTCGTTTCAAAAACATGTCCCGGATGCACCTCATGCTCCATAAAAATTGCATCCAGTGCCATCCGCACGCCATGCCCGGGATGAAGCAGCGTGAACTGCTGGCCATTGAGCACCTCGAAGTTCACATAGGGCCGCCCGTCCTCCCGAACATGATGGGGCAGTGCCTTTCCCGAAACAAGCAGGAGCTCCTCCTTCATTACCGACTCAGCCTTTAAGGTATATTTCCCGCTGAGCGGGAGTGGCATCACCGCCAGGTCACAGCTTCCCTGCGCCACATACTCCTCCAGAAGGCTCGAGCGCTGCTCCTTCGTTCGAATCTCGATGCGTGGATACCGTTCTAGAAAGGGCGGAAAAATATAAGGAAGGAAATAGGCTGCCCGTGCGTGGGACATGCCGAGAAGGAGCGTTCCCACCTTGTTTTCCGCAATGTCTGATACATCCTTCCGAAGCTTTGCATCCAGCTTTAAAATCATCCGTGCGGTCTCACAGTAGTGTTCTCCTGCCGGTGTCAGGGTCAGCGGGTTCGTGGAACGATCAAAGAGCTGCGTTCCCATTTCTTCCTCTACGCGTGCGATATAATGACTGAGGGAGGGCTGCGTAATATACAGCTCTTCGGCCGCCTTCGTCAGATTCCCAAGCTCCGCAATCTTTAATACATATTTGAACTGTTTATATTCCATATCGTATTCCTGTAAAAAGCGTGGGCGATTCACGCATGTAGAATCCTGCTCTTTCACCCCATGCTTCTAAAAAAGGACGTGGATCGATCGCACCGAAGCTCTGATCGATTTCCACGTCCTCTACTGCCTTATCCAGTTGTTCACATCAGTCCCAGCGTCTTCACAAGCCACAGCCAGAAGGTGAGCGTAAACGCACTGAAAAGCGTCGTCAGCATCACGGTAGAGGAGGTCAATGTTCCCTCATGGTGCATGTTCCGCGCCATCACATAGCAGCTCACCGTCGTAGCGGAGCCAAGCATCACAAGGACTGCCACCAGCTTTTCCTCACGGAAGCCCATCGCAATCGCGAGTGGAAGAAACACCAGGTTAAAGCCGATCAGCTTCAGGAAGCTTGCGCCCGCGGCCGGTCCCAGCTTACCGAAGGCCTTTCGAAAGTCAAACATCGCGCCCATCGCCATGAGACCGAGTGGTGTTCCCAGGGCGCCGATCTTACTGCAGGTGGTCATCAGGATCTTCGGCTGTGGAAGGTGAAGAAGGGACCACAGAAGACCCACGAGAATACCGAGGATGATCGGATTCGTCGCGATGCCACGTACCGTCTTCATCAGTGTCTTCTGATCGAGTTCGCTGTTCTCCGGATCGGTCACACTCAGTGCGATGACGGCCATGACATTGTAGAGCGGTACCGCCCCGATGATCATGAGCGGCGCCATGCCTGCCGTTCCATAGATGTTTTCAATGAACGCAACGCCTAAAAGAGACGCACTCGAGCGATAGGCTGCCTGTACAAACTCGCCGCGCTCGGCATGATTTTTCATAAAAAGTGAGCAAAGTGCAGCCGCCAGAACGCTCAACAGCGTTGCGACAAAGCAGAACACCACAAATTTCGTATCCCAGGCCGCACGAATGTCGAGCGCCGAAACCTGCACAAAAAGGTTCACCGGCAGTGGGATCAGAAAAACAAATTTATTCAGCTTACTGGCGAAATCCGTATCCAGCCAGCCAATCTGATGAAGAACGTAGCCGAGCACCATCATGAGAAAGATCGGCATTGTCGCATTAAGACTAAAAATCAGGTTTTCCATCGTATATTCGTATCCTTTCGCGTACACGCCCTGCCCGCCTTCGCGTTCTTCGGCGCTTCGATTTCATCCTTCGTCCAGGCCTTTTCTGCCGGACACCCACAGGGCTGTTTTCTCAGTATACGTCGATTTTCCCAAAAGGCCACATCAATTTTCTATATGGAAGTTATACGAATCGCTTATAGGCTTTTCTTCACCTTTGTGAGCACCTTTCCAGTCGCGCGCATCTCCTCAATCGTTGCCACCTGGCGTTTCCGCTTATCGAGTGCCCGCGCCATCGCCTCACGCGCTTCTTCTGGGCGCAGCACCAGCACACCATTTCGATCTCCGCAGATGATATCTCCCGGCATCACCACCTGATTGCCACAGGCCACCGGAACGTTGAGCAGGCCGACTCCAGACTTGAGCGCTGTGCCTGCGGTCAGGCCCTTCGCAAAGATTGGGAAGCCGATCTCCTCACAGCCCTCAACATCACGAAAGGCTCCATCGATCACGACGCCCTCGGCTCCCAGCATCTTTGCACAGATTGAGCGATGATCTCCCCAGTAGGAGGAGGCACAGTTGCCCTTCCCGGCAATCACGAGCACATCCCCTGGCTGAAGTGCCGGGATGGCATCTGCAACAAAGCCACCTTCCCCAGCGGGTACATCGACCGTCACTGCAGGCCCCACAATGTGTGCATTACCCACACGGGACTGAATACACGCATCCATTACATGATACAGCTTCATTCCATCACAAAGCTCCGGCACTGTAAAGCTACGCAGCTCTTCAATGAGTGTTTTCATTTCTTCTATCATTTTTCCGTTCCTCCTGTATCAGTACAATGAGACGATGCCATGTCAATGCGCCTTCGGCGCTGGCATCGTCG
>ERZ808240.2430-NODE-2430-length-20374-cov-13.407943_pt1 | contig 20374 bp, 14 predicted proteins | sample MGYA00521084_ERZ808240 | MGnify/ENA primary metagenome ERZ808240 (study PRJEB31516, sample SAMN03275571) | gut metagenome | biome: mammalia-associated habitat; material: feces | host: Papio cynocephalus | place: Kenya | collected 2012-08-06 ...
TTTTGCCCCTCTCTGCCCCGCCATTTTCCACAGAATCTCCCCCTCTTTTCAGCCCCTACCCTACGATACTTCTTAGCAAAGGATAGGATTTTTTATGTTAAAGTATATGTAAATTGGGGGGAGTAAAAACTAAATGTCTATATTTGTCGCAATAAAGATAACCATAAAATATCTAAAATTAAATCTAACGGCTGATAATCACACTATTGTACCTTAGACATCTAACTCTACCGACCATTAGGGTGAACACGGACTGCCTTTTACTTAAACAATAAGCTATGAAGAAAATTTGGTTAATAGCCATTCCTGTATTAGGACTATTGGCTGTATTGTTACTACATGTGGGATGCACAAAGAGCAGTCCCACTGATCCTACTCCCGAAAACTTACAGGCTTACTACGAGAAGGACTCTCAACGAATGGACTCCGTGGGCAAATTTGCTGCTTACTTCGACTTCTCTGGTGTATACTTGGCCTACAACGATCCACAGACGGCACAGACCTTCAACGGCATAACCCAAAAAGTGACAGGATCGCTACAAAACTATGACCTCTACTCACTGGCTAATAGCCAGATAGAACAGCTAAGCGGCGGGCAGCTACAATCGGCTGCTAACATCTTTGAACAACTCCACAATCCCGCTGCACAGGGACAACTTTACGCACCAATTGAGCAGACACTAAAAAAAATTGTAGATGAAAATCGCAGTGCCTTGCTTGTGACCGACTATGAAGAGTACACTCCCGGACATCAGATATACCAACAGGCTTACGCCACTCCCTACTTCGAAGAATGGCTGAAAAGAGGCAAAGAAATTACATTCTTCGTAACAGACTATATGGAGGGCAATCTACCCAAACACCTCTACTACACCGTATTCGACGATGAAAGCCACCGCCTGCTCCATGAGATAGAGGACGGACTACAAGGCAAACCGCAGAACTACAAGCGATTCACACTCTCTATGCACAACTATCAGGTGGCCCCAATGCCCGGTGGCACAAGTGGCGCTTACGTAGGTCCGTGCGTGGGCGGAACGTATCATAACGACGTGGGTGAAGACCTCGTGACAGAATCGATCGAGGATGGAGGAGAAAATGGATTCCAGCGGCTACCCTACGCTCGTGCAGAAGTGTACACATGGGATGCTGATTGGGAATCGATCGTGCAGAACGCTAAGGATCAACAGGACCCGAGCATAGCCGCTCCCTACCGTTTCAAGCACCTACTGCAAAACCTCTATGCCGACTTCTCCAATACGGACTCCTACCACATTCAGGCTCTTGGCGCACGAATGACTGACATCGGTCAGGACTTTGAACTCTACATGAACTGGCTCACCGCAATGAAGTTTCCGCCCAAAAAGACTACTACGGATGGCGAAGAAGAAGTGGAGATTCCAAGCGAAAGTGCCGATTTCTACGACGAAAAGGGTAACCTGCTTCCGCAATACGACTATACTAAGAATGGCGGGCGCATTGCCGACGTGCAGGGCGTGATAGGCTTCGACCAAGGACTGTTCGAACAAAGCTTCAAGCAAACGCGGGGAAGCAAAACAGAACTTGCCATCAACCTCGACCCCCGATTTGGCGGCAAGATAGCGGGAGCCGAGGAAGGCTCAAGCCTCTATCGCATCGACCTCATAGTAGTAGCAGCAGAACCCAACCTCGGGCCGCAGATTGACGAGCTATTCAGTTGGCCCGGCAACAACAGCCTAAGTTCTGCCATCCGCAATGTGCTGCAGCACTGCAACCCACAGGGCTCTTCAGTCTACACCTACTTTATCAGAATAAACAGCTAAGAAACATTAGTCATCAAGCACCATAACAACAAATAATCATACAACCATGTCAAATATCATCATCCCCATTTATGTAATCGCTGTAGTAGCAGCCATCGTTGCGCTCTTAGTAGCCATCATGTTCTCTAAAAGCGTAGACTTCCGTCCCGATATGAGCGACGTGAGCAAGCGCAAGACTATCTTTTGGCTGGTAAGCATACTTTCAATCATCCTTTCCGTAGCTGTGGCATTCGCCTTTGTATATACCGACTGCAAGACGGGCTCAAAGAAGAGTGCCTTCATGCTGCACGAGAGCATTGGTGCCGCCTTGTCGTGGATTATATACTTAGTGCTTGGCATAATCATCTCCAAGGCTAACCCGAAAGACAAACTGGGTTCATGGTTCTAAACCTAAGCCTACAAATTATTCATCTAAGCAAAGCTGACTGACCATGGACGATAAACTCTTTGTAATAGCTATAGGCGGCACGGGCATGCGATGCCTCGAATCGTTTGTCCACCTGTGTGCCATCGGTATGTTCGACAATGAGGAAATCAACATCCTCACACTTGATACCGATCAGAGTAATGGCAACAAAGGTCGCGTAGAACGACTCATAGAACTCTATAATAAAGTAAAGACTGACAACCCAGACAACCCTGGCGGGAGTCCGAACACCAACACCTACTTCTCTGCCAAGCTCAACCTTTATAAATTTTATACAGACTATTCAAAAGCCAACCGCAGTAGCTACCTCAAACTGAGTGCAACGCAAGGCACCGACAAGCAGACAGAACAAGACGATAGCGACCTGGCAGACCTCTTCCTTGAACACGACACCGTGCAGAGCTTCAACCTCGAGCACGGCTATCGTGCACAGACCCATCTGGGATCGATGTTGATGTATCATGGCATCATAGAAGCAGCTCGCCACTACAACGCTGATAAGAGCAAAGCCACTGCTCCTGAAAAAGACTTGGTGGACTTCCTAAGCAAGTTGCAGCAGAGCAGCGCGGGGGCACGCGTATTTGTGTTTGGCTCCGTATTTGGCGGCACTGGAGCTTCGTCAATCCCCGTAGTACCCGAGGCTCTGAAGGAGGCCATCAACGTGATTTCACAAAACACGATAGACTTCAACCGTGTGAAGTTTGGCGCAACACTCCTGACGGAATATTTCAGTTTCAAGTCGCCCTCCGAAGCACAACGCAAAAACGAAAAGCTCATCGCCTCGTCAGACTACTTTGCTATCAACTCACAGGCAGCCCTGCAATTCTACCAGCAAGACCGCACAGTGAAAGACCGCTACAAGCGACTCTACCACGTGGGATGGCCCGCACAGGAACTCGACGTGACTGGCGACAAGCAGCAAACCATCACAGGTGGGGCGGAACAGAAGAATGCCTGCCACGTGGTAGAACTGATGTGTGCCTGCGCAGCTTACGACTTCTTCGGCCAAGACGATAATAATCTGAAAAATAAGACGGCACAATATCTCTACCGATCAGTGGAAGAAGACGATAGCGGCAATCTCACCTTTAAAGGCACAGACTTTGTAGATGCCACCAAGGCAAATGAATTCTTACAGAAAATGGGATCGTTCTTGGTGCTGGCACACTTAGTTCTGTCGAAACATGCAGGAGCTATCCCTCAAGTAGGTATGAGCAAAGCGAACATCGGTACACGCGGACTTATATCTTGGCTCGATGAGTTCAAGATAACCGACTACAACGATATGCGACAAGAGCAAACCGAGGAAATCGACAACTTCATGAAGGAGTTTGCCTACAGCATAGATGCTGGTGCCCTGGTACGCGGATGGATTTACCAAGTGTATAACTCTGTGCGTGCCGTCGGTGCTAGTAAATTCTTATTTGCAACGAATATATTCGAAGAGAATATTAAGACGCTTGCCTCAATGGATCCCGTCAAGGAAATACAGGAGGAAAAGAAAGCTGGATTGATCATCAAGACCGATAAACGCGAGACATACGACGACTTCATTAAAAAACTGCCCAACGCCAAGCCTCAGCAAAACGGAACGCAAAGCGTAAGTACCATGAAGGAACGCTTCCTCGCACATATGTACAATGCTATCAATGCTACAATTCCCTTCAGCGCAATGTTATCTTAAACATTGAGACAACCCACACTTCCTCTTCCTTCATAATAGCTACACACCTATGCCCAATATAAAAGCATTAACCATCAAGGTAAGCGCACGCAGCCAGCAGCAAGGCGCCGCTGGAGCATGGCAAGACCTTACCTCACAGATACAAGCCTTTACACGCGATATTGAGACTCCCAGCATCAAGGCGGGGGTCGACGTGAGTGCCATCGTATCGGGCGTACCCTCAGTATTTGCCCGCGCCGACTTGTTCAACCATGCGCTCGGAGAAATACAGACCATACGCAACAATGCCAACTCTGGCCTCAACCAGTACTACATCAACCTCGTAGACGAGTGGCGCGGACTCATAGCCTGCATCGCGCTGAACAATACCGCCATCAGCGTAAGACGCATCAATCTGACTTACAGCGACGACAAGGACATCTACACTACAGAGAACATGTACGAGCCAAAGGGAGCCTTTGGCAACATGCTCATGAACGACCGCTCCATCTGGACCGAACAAGGAAAGGCACGCAACGACCAACCAAAACCCTTCCTATATATAATCAAATACAACGGACAGGTGGTGGGCGCTACTTCGCCACGCTCAATATTCTTCACTTCTGTGGCTTACGACATTGAGCAGCAACACCCCTTTGTTGACCCTGCTACCCACCGATTCACCGACCCTCTGCATAGTAGCATCCCCGATGATCAACTCCTCAATCTCTTTGCTTACGTAGACAAACTGCAGCAACGCATCAGCCAACTCGAGGAGTATTATAAAAACACAGACCTTGACTATCAGCACATCAAACTCGAATTAGGCACTTGGCGCGACGAAATCCTCGCTGAAATACGCCACCGCGGGCTCAACGAAGATGATGCCAGTGCACTGCCTGTGCAGGGTTTTGACGTGCCTTTCCGATTCCTCAACTACACGGAAGAACTCTATGGATACAATGGCGTGATTACCTCTGCACCCGACGCTCAAGGACTGGCCAAAGCTTTCAAACCCGAAGACCTACTCCTGCCCAACAACGCCGAGATAGCTCGCATATGGTTGCCACGCGACTACGAGGACAATAAGGACCTGTCTAACTCTCTGCCTGTATACCTGCTACGCGCTAAAATCAATGGTTCACCACGCTATGCCTACTTCAGCATACCACTCAGCGAACGAGGATTGCAAGTGTTTGGTGAGAACATCAACATCCTATTGGGCTATGCCAATGCGGGCAACAATATCGATTCAAGACTCGATGCCACATTTGACGAGGCAACGAGCAAACTCAGCGTGCGCCTTACGCTGACCATCACCGATAGCACTACAAGAAACCATAAGCAGAAAGCTATCCCTATTGACTACCATATCAAAGGAATCTTCGGACGCAACAAGGACGTAGTAGTATGGCCCAACTTCATCGCACGAAACTGGGAACGCTACTTTCTCTACTCAGAGATGCCCCACAATGTGCGTCAGAACGACTGTCCCTACAGCGCAGTGCCCTTCTGCGGAGAAGGAGATGATTTCCACATCACCACCGACTATGAAGGCCACATAGACTTTTTAGCAGAAAACGGTGTGGCAAAGGCTGGAGGCGAACTGCGCGTAGTATGCGATAGCCGTACGGCTTCACGCCAATATAAGTACGAGATTTATGAGAGCAAGAACCCCTTCAAGGGCGTGCGCCTCACTTATATGAACGGACAAGAGGCTGGCTTCGTACTGATACACTATTCCAACGATATCAATGCCAAGGACGGACTGCCTAAGGACCGACTGCACTACACGCGAGAACTGAAGGAAGCTACAGTGGGAATCGATTTCGGTAGTACCAACACTTCGGTGGCTTATCATGAAAAGAACATGCCCAATGCTGAGGGGTTGCAGTTTGAAGATCAACGTATCTCGCTCTTCAGCGAACTGGGAACGAAGACGAACGATATTCCCGCCGAGCGCAACGTGCTCTTCTTCCAAAACGAAGAAATCTACTCCAATGCCATCAAGAGCATACTCGCTATTCACGACGACCAGCGGCTACCGCAAGGAGACGACCACGACTCGGCTTTGAGCGAAGCTGTGCAGGGAGGCTTCCCCTGCTTCTGTCGCCATCTACCCATCGATTCAGTCACAGCTGATCGTATGCGCCTTAGCTTCAAGAACGGACAGAGCATCGTGGAACTCGTGCATAACATGAAATGGAGCGATCGCGAAGAAGACAAAGCTCACAAGCGAGCCTTCCTCTCATCACTTCTGCTCCACATCTATGCAGAGCTCTACGTAAAGGACTACGTACCCTCTGACCTCAGATGGTCTTACCCCTCAGCCATGGGCTACAACCTCTTGACGCAATACAACCAAATATGGCAGTCGCTCACAAAGGTCACACCCATTACAAAGGAAGGAGCTAAGTATAAACTTGATGTGGCAAATATTCCCGGCATCAATATACAGATGGGCAATGATAATGATCCATTTGGAAATGCTGGAAGTTCGAATAGCAACGATCCTTTCGCTTCGCCTTTCGGCAGCAATGATATGTTTGGCGGAGGTAGCAATCCTTTCGGCGGAGGAGATAATAGCTTTGGCAACAGCGATAATGCATTCGGTGGAAACACTGAGACAACATCAGATGGATTCGGAGTCTCACCCTTTGGCGATGTACAAGGCCAAACGCAGCAAGGAGTAAATGCGTCAACTCAAGAAAGTGGCTTCGATAACAGCCCATTCAACGACAATGCCGCTACACAGACGCAATCCCAAGAGAAACCTCTTGAACCTGAGAAAGGTCCATTTAAGTTCGACTTTAAGAGCATTGACACACAAAAAGCTATGACTGAGGCTTGCGCTGTGGCAAACTATCTTTCCTACAGTATAAACAATACGAATGAACTCGTATTCTGCTTCGATGTGGGCGGAAGCACCACCGACATATCAGTGATATGCAGCGAGGGTGAAACCAACAAGATGCTGAAACAAAACTCCATTCGATTTGCCGCTCAGCGCTTGTCAAACGCCACAAAGTATGTTGCTAAGCCTTTCGAGCAAGCACTACAGAAAATCTGTCATAACCACAATATCAAGTTGCTTGGCTTTAATGATGGTGAGCGCCTCTACTCCGCCGAGACAGCACCCTACTACTTCGAACAAATTGTTGACCAACTCTCCACAGAACAATTGACAGAGTTCTACCAGATTATAGGTACAGACTGCCCGCAACTTTACTGCGTCGACCTATACATTACGGGACTCATCACTTACTATGCAGGACAGTTGGCCTACAAACTGGTAAAAGAAGCACGTAGATCGGATGAACTTCCCATGTACAATGACAATTGGCGCCCCATCATCAAGATTGTCTTTGCAGGTAAAGGCTCGCGCATCTTCGAGTGGCTCAACGCAGCTAACGAACAGACAGCCATAAGATATTACACCGAGATGTTCTGCATGGGAATGGGAGGTGAAAAAATCCTCAAGACCAACCTCACTGCTTGGCCGAAATTCGATTTGCAAACCAAGCAAGGGAACGAAGTAAAGTTTGAAGTATCAAAAGGATTGGCTAAGACCATACAGACCCGACTGCTCATCACCGACAATGCTCTTGAGATTATAGGTGAGAATGGATTCAAGCTCTACAACTCTGCAACGAGAGAATGGGCTCCGCTACAATCCGATGACAGCATCACGGCTGACTTCATGCAAAGTATCGGCAAATGCTTTAGCTCACCAGATGCATTCAACTTCCAGCAGACACGTTTCTGCAACTTCGCAAGTATTTATTATAAATACGTGAGCGGAATCTTTGGCGCTACACGCTTGGATACTGGTAAGATGACGGAAGGACTGCAATCGATGGCAAACATCAATACTTACATCAAAAGCCTCCCAGAAGTGCAGAAGGCACAAAGCGAGAAAGAATTTGACTTCGTGGCGCCAATCATCGTGCTTGAAGGCATGAAATTCTACGATCAGTACCTAATGGATGCCCTGCACTAAACACTACTTTAACACGCATCACACCGTGAGTGATAACTATTGCATATTAATTACTATTACGCGCGAAAGCATCTCCTTCCGCTACAACCGCAGCGATGGTGACAATCGCTTCATCGACTATGCCCCAGGAAGCGACGGTGTGGAGATGCCGTTTGCCGTGCTCTGCTCAGCTGGACAATTCGTCATCGGAAAGACTGCACTCGAATCGGCGCGTACTAATCAGAATCCCGACGCTTATGCCGACCTCTTCAAGACGTGCAGAGCAAAACGAACCTTCCGCTTTGCGAATCGAGACGAGTCGCTCGGAAAACTTCCATACTACGCCATACGTTGCTACATAGAAAGAATACTCTCCGATATTTTCTACAACCATTTCGGATCGATTGAAAGCAATGTGGCGCGGATGCCATTGGTATTTCTCTTTGGACCAGAGCTCGACACGAATAAGCGTCGATTTATCCTTGCACCATTTGAAGAGGGAGGATTCCAAAATCTGTGGCATATCAACTATCCAGACCTCTTGCTGCCCGTAGTAGATGCACAGACCTCTCCATCCGACCTCCAACAGGCAAAGGCAACAGCCATCGTAACGGCTGACGAGGCAGACTTGCTCATACAGCTCTACAGCACTCAGGGACATAAACCGCTCGGAGATGCCGTACGGATAGAGGGAAAGGGCATTGACCCCCGACTGAAGCAAGCTACCGACATCATTTGGGGAAGCCTCTTTTCTTATAATTATAAGGAACGCGATCGCGAAGAAGATATTCTCCACGATGCAGCAGAGCGATTCTTGAATAGCGGAGTGCCCAGCGTCAATGATACGTTGCGCATGTCTGATGGTTCCGAACAGCCCTATTTTATCAATCGAAGCCAACTCGACACATCAATGATGGCACAAGTAAACCGCGACATCATGTACCATCTCAACAATGAGTTGAGTAAACGCGGACTTACTTCTAATCAATGCCGTGTGGTGCTTACTGGTAAGGTCGCTACAGACTACTTCGAAGGAGTGTTCCGTCAGAGCCGATGGGCTGTAGACGTGATTAAGGTGACTGAAAAGGAGAAGCAACTGATTCTCGACAACTTGCTCACGCAGGTGAAGAAGAAGAATTATTACTGGGGAACGGAAGCTCTTATAGAGCCCAGCGGAAAGACCACTCAGGATAATTCCCAACCACACACAGATAACTTGGGCAACAATGACGATACCCATGAAAAGGGACCTAAGGATCCCCCTATACGATTTGTGCGTCGCGTCAAAATCACCAAACGAGAAATAGAAGCTCAGATTGAGGAAGGCAACCTTCAAGCGGCACAAACAAAGCTCGACGGGCTTTTCAGAGAACTGCACAATGCTGAAGTGCTTGACTTCGATACGGAACTCCATAAATTGGAAGAATGCATCGCATCGGCTCATAGCAATACTAACACCCTGAAAGAGGTACAGACAAACGCCACGAGCTTTGACTTTAAGGAAGACAAGCCCAAGGACAAAGGCACTGCAGCTGTTGGTACCCAAGTCTTGACCTCTCCTGCCACTCCGTCCTCTCCCCTACCTCAATCTGAAATTACTCAGAGAGAAGTGCGTCTCCGCTTGGCAGCACTGCGATCAGCTATAAAGGAAGACTATGATAAGGCTCTCAAGGAATTCCGATACTTACAAGGCCAATCCCGACTCATCGACGATGAAAGGCTTAGCGACAAAGTGGCTGATTTTGAAATTCTATTCAAGGACTATAAGCCTACTGCCGTAGCACAGCGCAAGCCTGCCTCAACTACAAACAGCAGAAGCCAACAAGCAACAATTGGCGGCAAACAAAAGTCACAGTCCAGCGACCCTACACATTCCTCAGGTGGTAACACACCTAAAGAGCTCAGCTCTGCCGACAGACTCTTCAAGCAAGGGAAATATCATAATGCCAAGACTACGTATGCGCAAGAGGGAAACAGCCCAATGGCAGCTCTCTGTACAAAACTCATTAAAGCAAGCGGCCGCCTCGAAAGAGCCATACGCCCAGAATTGCAATCAGTAGTCAGCGCACACAATAAGGATAAAGCTCGCAAATACATTGACGAACTGAAAAGCATGAAAGCCCTTATCGAAGAAGCACATCTCGACGCTGACACCACTGCTATAACTGCCTTAATCAAAGATTATGGCAAAGCATAAAGGAAAAACAAATTACTAACAACAATAAAACTCTATCATTATGGGACGTTTCAACCTTAAGAAAGGCGATCGCTTCTCGCTCAGCAAAGAAAGCGGTCTGAACAAAATTCAAGTAGACTTAACCTGGAAGTCGGGTGCCGACCTCGATGCCTCAGCATTTCTCCTCGGGGCTGACGGCGTAATCATGGACGATGCCGACTTCGTATTCTATAACTCAGAAAAACGTAGCGAACCTTGGAATCGCGATCAATTTGGTACGAAAGTGAAATGGCGCGAAGAGACTATCCCCGTCTCGGCCGATGGCTCCGTACTCGGCTCTGCCGACGACCTCGGCGACGGAGAGGAGGATACCGAAAGCGACGATGCAAGCGAGACAATGCATGTGATCCTCGACAAGGTAAATCCGAAAATACGCGAAATCATCTTCTGCGTGACCATCTACCATGGAGCAGGCGACGACACCACCTTCGGCCAAGTACGCGAACCAGCCATTGTTATCACCAACGAAGAAACAGGCGAAGAACTCTGCCGCTACGACTTAAAGGAGAAATTCTCCTCAGAGACCGCGGTAGAAGCCGGAAAACTCGTATGCAACGAAGACGGCGAGTGGGAATTTGAAGCAATGGGTCAAGGCTACAATGGCGGTATGCAGACGCTCATCGATATGTATGCATAACTACCTCTAATCAGAAAAACATACGCTTATGGCACGTTTTAACCTTAATAAAGGAGACCGCTTTAAGATAGAAAAAGACAAAGGTCTCAACAACTTGCGAGTGCACCTCTCATGGACTGGTGATCACGATCTCGACTCTTCCACCTTCCTTCTCGGTGAAGAAGGAATCGTCACAGACGACACCGACTTCGTATTCTACAACTCAGAGAATCGTCAAGAACCCTACGACAAAGCCAAGTTTGGAGCGAAGAAAAATTATATTGCTAAAGTTCGCCCCATGTCGAAAGATGGTTCCGTTTTGGGTTCAATAGATCAACTAGATGATAATGGTGATGGCGAAACTATCGATGTATGTTTAGACAAGGTTCGACCCGAGGTACAAGAAATAGTATTCGTAGCTACCATCTATGATAATGTATCCTTCGGCGACGTAGAGCACGCCACCATCACGCTGATTAATTCCGACAATGGAGAAGAACTCTGTTCGTATGAACTCAATGAAGCCTTTGCATCAGAAGATGCCGTAGAGTTTGCCAAACTTTTCCTCAACGATGAGGGCGAATGGGAGTTCGAAGCTATCGGTGTTGGTCACGAAGGAGGCTTGCAGACACTCATTGATTTGTTTACATAAAACTGCATCATACCATGAACGAAGATAAAAGCAAGCGCAAAAGCACGCGCTCGTTTAACCTCGAGAAGCATGTGAAACGCACGTTCAATCTCGAGAAAGAGACGGAGGCAGTTGCTACTCCCACACCGAAGCCTACATCCAGTCCGGCTCCGAAGCCTACATCCAGTTCCACTTCGAAACCTACACCCAGTCCCACACCGAAGCCTACGCCCAACCCAACTTCCACTACAGGCGGTGCTACTTCCAACGATAGCGGAGCAACTTCTACAAACAGCGGAAAGCGCACTTTAGGCATTATAGGAGGAATAATCGTAGTGGCAGGCTTAATTGCCTTCGGCACCATGCGTGGTTGCGGAGGCAGCAGTACGACCGCTCCCACTGCCGATAGCACAGTGAGCGACACTACCTACGAGCCCACTGACACTACGCAATGCGCTGACAGTACGCAACAGACCGATAGTACGCCAGATGCTTCCTCGCAAGAGGCTACTCCACCAGCCAGCGCCCCATCCGCTACGCCAGCCCCTTCGGTTAGCACACCATCAGCTTCGCAGCAGACAGTCCAGCAGCCTTCGGCTAAGAGCGCAGCCTCTGAGTCAACACAGACCACAACTTCGGCCGCTACTCCTACTGAAGACGTCGACCTCGAAGTACAAAAAGTACTGAAGGGCATTTATGGCAATGGCCAGGAACGTAAGGACAAACTCGGTGCTTCTTATGCCAAGATTCAGCGCAAAGTGAACGAGCTCTATCGTAAAGGTCTCGTTCGCTAAGCCCGCGATGGAGAGAGTTAAATCCAATAAGAGAATAAGATAAGTCGGAACAAGAAAGAACTTATCCATATCCTATTTTTTGACTCTCTCACATAAAGTGAAGTATTTTCCCTTCACACATACTCCAAAGGGGCATTACCCTCCCAAAGGTAATGCCCCTTTCCTTACGCTGTTCAATATAATATAACATCGAATTATACGCTACATACTCTTTGCACCCATATACACAGACACCTATGAACATACGAACGCTATTCATTGCAGCCATCACTCTCATGCTTATGCTCTCGTGCAACACTAAGCAGAAGCCTATCGACCAACTCACCGACCTCGCCGAAGACCTAAAAGCCGACTCCAAAGACTACACTGAGCAGGATTGGCAAGAAGTAGATAAGCGACTTGAGCAAATCAATCTGGAGCTCGATAAGTATCAAGACCAATATACCGATGCCGAGAAAGAGCATATAGGCAAGCTAAAAGGCACCTGCCTATGGTATGAAACGCAACATTCTTTCAAAACACTGAAGCAGGGCATGAAAGATGCTGCAAGAGAAGCTAAAGGCATGATCGAAGGATTCACCGACGCTGCTTCCGACTGACAATCACAACTATTTCTCTACGCAATCTCATGATTTTCTCCATACTGCGAATCATCATTGGATGGTTTATCACCTATAAAGTGCCCGCCATGCTTAAGGCCAAAGGCACACAAGCCAAAGTGATCAAACTTATCGGCTGGCTATTCATTATATCGGGCGTAATCAGCTTCGCTCATAGTCTATTTGCCGACTGAGCCACACTTCTTTCTTGCAATATTGCACACAGCAAAAAGCATTTATACACTTTCTTAATCGCAACGTTTGGGAAAATTGCACTTAATAGCAATTATAAATGTACATTTGCAGTGCAAAACCAACAAATATCCTATACCCCATGACACAACAAAAGCACCGTTATTCGGGACTTTCGGCTGCACAAGTCGAAGAGAGTCGCAGGAAGGATGGAGCCAATGTGCTCACTCCGCCTGAAAAGGATCCACTCTGGAAACAATTCCTTGAGAAGTTCTCGGATCCTCTCATTATTATTCTGCTCATTGCTGGAGCACTGAGCATTGGCATCTCGCTCTACGAAAGATTCGGACTGGGCGAAGGAGCTGAAGTGTTCTTCGAACCTGTGGGCATCTTCGTGGCCATACTCCTGGCTACAGGACTCGCTTTCTACTTCGAGCTGCAGGCGGATAAGGAATTTAGCATCCTCAATCAGGTGAACGACGATGAGCCCGTAGAGGTGGTGCGTGATGGTAATGTCACGCAAATTCCGCGTAAGGACGTCGTTGTGGGCGACGTAGTGATCCTTGCCACTGGGCAGGAGATTCCCGCCGACGCAGAACTGCTCGAAGCTACCCACTTGAGTGTGGACGAATCTACACTGACAGGTGAGCCCGTATGCCACAAGACTACCGTCGAGGCCGACTTCGACCCTGATGCTACCTATGCTTCCAACCGCGTGATGAAAGGCACGAAGGTGATGGAAGGCCATGGCATCTGCCGCGTGACGGCAGTAGGCGACCACACGGAGCAGGGCAAGGTGTTTGAAGCAGCTCAGATCGACTCTTCAGTGAAGACTCCTCTTAATGAGCAACTCGACGGACTGAGCGACCTTATCACAAAGGCGAGCTACGTGATTGCTGCCTTGATCGTCGTAGGACGCCTTATCATGTGCTTCGTCAGCGGACTTGAAATTGGCAATGAGACTATCTCTGGTACAGCGCTCTTTACCTCGGGCGCGGGCATTGCTGCCTTTATCGCTTATGTGCTGCAGACGCTTATGATTGCCGTTACGCTCGTCGTAGTGGCTGTGCCCGAAGGACTTCCTATGGCCGTCACGCTGAGCTTGGCTTACAGCATGCGCCGTATGCTTCGCACCAACAACCTCGTGCGCAAGATGCATGCTTGCGAGACGATGGGTGCTACCACCGTGATCTGCACCGACAAGACGGGTACGCTCACGCAGAATCAGATGCGTGTGGACCAGACTTTCTTCTACGCTCTGCCGTCGCAGAAGCTCGCTCAGAATGAGGAAAGTCTGCTCATCAAGGAGGGCATTGCCGTAAACTCTACTGCTGCGCTCGATCTCTCCGACTCGGAGCATCCCTCCGTCTTGGGCAACCCCACCGAGGGTGCGCTCTTGCTCTGGCTCAACGCGCAGGGTGAGGACTTCGTAGCGCTGCGCGAGGCTGCCGAGGTGAAGGAGGAACTTCCCTTTACTACGGAGCGCAAGTATATGGCCACCATCGTGCGCTCGGCTCAGCTTCCGGGCAAGGTGGTGATCTACGTGAAGGGTGCACCCGAGATTGTACTTTCGCTCTGCAAGGACGTGCAGGGTGGTGTGAGCCACGAGGAGATTCAGCGTCAGCTCACCGACTGTCAGAATCGCGCCATGCGTACGCTTGGCTTCGCTTATCAGGTGCTCACTGAGGCTGAAGCCGCCACGGCTATCACTGATGGTAAGGTGACGGCTCAGGGCCTGCACTTCATGGGTATTGCTGCTATAGCCGACCCTGTGCGCCAGGACGTGCCCGCTGCTGTCAAGGAGTGTCTCGACGCTGGCATTAGCGTGAAGATTGTCACGGGCGACACGCCGGGCACTGCCAAGGAGATTGGCCGACAGATTGGTCTCTGGCAGCCGACCGACACGGATAGCGCCATTATCACGGGTCCGGAGTTTGCCGCTCTTTCTGACAAGGAACTTGAGGACCGCATTCTCAGCATCAAGATTATAGCCCGTGCGCGCCCTATGGACAAGAAGCGCCTCGTCGAGACGCTCCAGCGCAAGGGTCAGGTGGTAGCTGTCACGGGCGATGGTACCAACGATGCCCCGGCTCTGAAGGCTGCCCACGTGGGTCTGTCTATGGGCGATGGCACGAGCGTGGCAAAGGAGGCTTCCGACATCACCATCGTCGACAATTCCTTCTCGAGCATCGGCAAGGCCGTCATGTGGGGTCGTTCGCTCTATCAGAACATTCAGCGATTCCTACTCTTCCAGCTCACAGTCAACGTCACCGCTTGTCTGCTCGTACTGGTGGGTGCATTCATGGGCACGGAGTCGCCGCTTACGGTCACTCAGATGCTTTGGATCAACCTCATCATGGATACTTTTGCTGCCATGGCTTTGGCTTCGCTTCCTCCCTCTGAGAGCGTGATGCACGATAAGCCGCGTCGTCGCACCGACTTCATTCTCAACGGCGAGATGCTGCGCGAGATTATCGGTGTGGGCGTGTTCTTCTTCCTCTTACTCGTGGGCATGCTCTACGTGTTCCAGCATGCTGATGTAAAGAGCCTCACGGACCTCCTTCACCTGCAGCTTGGTGCTAAGGGCCATGTGAGCGCTTACGAGCTGACGTTGCTCTTCACCACGTTTGTCATGACGCACTTCTTCTATCTCTTCAATGCTCGTGCGTTTAAGACGGGTCGCAGTGCGCTCCACTTCAAGGGTTGCAATGGTCTGCTCACCATCGTGCTGATCATCCTCATAGGTCAGGTACTGATGGTCGAAGTGCCGGGCATCCAGCAGTTCTTCAATGTGGTAGGCCTTAGCCTTACCGACTGGATTATTATTATCCTTGGTTCTTCGCTTGTACTTTGGGTGCGCGAGGTGTGGCACCTTATTACTAAGTAAAAGAAATCCAAGTATTAAGTATAAAGTATTAAGTATTACATTTCTGCTTTTTCAAGTAATAAGTAAAAAGTAATATGTAATACGTTTCTGCTCACTCCTCAGGCTGGCGGCGCTTCGGCGATGTCAGCCTGAGTTTTTAGTATGCACTGCAATTGAAAAAACGAGTTTTTTCCTTGCTTCTTCTCTCACCTTGCACTAACTTTGTCCCGCAAAAAGCAAGCAATGGACGCTCTCGTTATAATAAATAAGTATTATGCAGACAATGAGGAGCTCAAGCAACTGCTTCTTCACCACAGTCTGCAAGTGGCAAATCGGGCACTCGACATCGCACGCCAACACCCCGAGATGGACCTCGATCTGGACTTCATCGCACAAGCTGCTATGCTCCACGACATTGGCATCTACCAGACCGATGCACCCGCTATCCACTGCCACGGCACGCACCATTACCTCATGCACGGCTATCTGGGTGGCCAGTTGCTGCGCAGCCTCGGTATGGAGCGCACAGCCCGCGTATGCGAACGGCATACGGGCACAGGGCTCACGCCCGAGACCATTGCTGAGAGAGGCCTCCCCCTGCCCCCGGGCGATTATCGCCCCGAGACACTCGAGGAGCAGCTCATCTGCTATGCCGACAAGTTTTACTCTAAAAGTCATCCCGACCGCGTGCGCAGCGTGCACGATACAGCCCTTAGCCTCGAAAAGTTCGGACATGAGGGCGTAAGCATCTTCAAGCAATGGGTCAAAATGTTTGAGCCCCAACACGCCGACGCACTCTGATATTGCAAATGCGATCTCTCTTCCTCGTTATACTTTCCATGCTGACCACGATGTGTATCATGGCCAGCCATGTGCGTTTGTCGTCCACTCCCAGCGGGGAAAGGACGGCCTCTGCTGCATATCCCCCCGACACCGTCGCTGCTACCCCCGCCGACACCGTTCACGCTCCAAAGCGCTCAGCACGCGTGCCCGCCACGGCTATCGACTCTGCCAAGGCCGACACCGTCAAGGCCGACACCGTCAAGGTCGACACGCTCAAGCGCAAGGCGGGCATCGATTCGCCCGTAGAGTATACCGCTGAAGACTCCATGATCTACGATGCCCACTCCGGACTGGCATTTCTCTACGGCCGTGCGCAGGTGAACTATCTCAACATGCAGCTCACGGCAGCCAAGATTGCCATGAACATGGACTCCAGCCTCGTCCATGCCGAAGCACGCCCCGACTCTACTGCCGAGGGCGGACTCGCCGAACGCCCCGTCTATCGTCAGGGCGACGATGAGTATGACAGCGAGCGCATGTCGTTCAACTTCAAGACGAAGAAGGGCTTCATCCACAACGTCAAGACGCAGCAGGGCGACGGCTACATGGTCAGCGAGAAGTCGAAGCGCGCCGCCGACGGTACGCTCTATCTGGAGCATGCGCGCTACACCACCTGCGACGCCAAGCACCCCCACTTCTACCTCGCCCTCTCGCGTGCCAAGGTGCGCCCGGGCAAGGAGACGGTATTCGGTCCGGCCCACCTCGTGGTGGAAGACGTGCCTCTGCCCATTGCCATCCCTTATGGCTTCTTCCCCTTCAATAAGAAGTACTCATCGGGCTTCATCATGCCCTCCTATGGCGACGAGACGAGCCGCGGATTCTATCTGCGCGATGGTGGTTACTATCTCGCGCTGAGCGACTACATGGACCTCAAGCTGCTCGGTGAGATCTACACCAAAGGCTCATGGGGCGTAAGCGCCGAGACCAATTATAATAAGCGTTACCGCTATCGCGGCAACCTCTACTTCAGCTACCTGCGCACCGTAGAGGGCGAGAAGAACATGCCCGACTACTCCGTCACGAAGAGCCTTAAGCTCCAATGGACTCACACGAAGGACTCCAAGGCAAGCCCCAACACCACCTTCTCTGCTCGCGTCAACTTCGCCTCCGAGAACTATGAGCGCAAGAATCTCGAGAGCATGTACAACCCGCTCTCGTACACGCAGAGCACGCGTGCCAGTTCCGTAAGTTTCAGCCACACCTTCACCGGCATCGGCCTTTCCATCTCTGCCTCTGCCAACCTTACGCAAAACATGCGCGACTCCTCCATAGCCGTCACCCTGCCCGACCTCAGCATCTCGCTGAGCCGCTTCTATCCCTTCCGCCGCAAGCATCAGGTGGGCAAGGAGCGTTGGTACGAGAAGATCTCCATGTCGTATACCGGTCAGATCTCCAACTCCATCACCACCAAGGAGAATCAGCTCTTCAAGTCCAACCTCATCAAGGACTGGCGCAACGGCTTCCAGCACCGCATACCCATCGACGCCACCTTCCAGCTCTTTAAGTACATCAACATATCGCCCTCATTCTCCTTCCGCGACATCATGTACGCCTCGCGCGTCAATCGTTCGTGGGATCGCGAGCTGCAACGCGAACTGGCCGACACCACCTACGGTTTCTACAATCTCTACGACTGGAACGTAGGCATCTCCGCCAACACCACCCTCTACGGATTCTACAAGCCCCTCAAGTTCTTGGGCAAGAAGATACAAGCCATTCGTCACGTCTTCAAGCCCTCCGTCAGCTTCAGCTACGCCCCCGACTTCACCACCTCGCGCTACGGCTATCGCAAGCAGTATGAGCGCGTCGATGCTGCGGGCAACTCCTCTTGGGTGAGCTACTCCCCCTATTCGGGCGGCATCTATGGCTACCCCTCGGGCACCAAGCAGGGTCTCATCTCCATGTCCGTTTCCAACAATTTGGAGATGAAGGTGCGTTCCGACCGCGACTCCACAGGCTTCCGCAAGATCTCCCTCATCGACGAGCTCTCGGCTTCGCTCTCTTACAACCTTGCCGCCAAGACGCAGCCTTGGAGCAACCTCAACACCCGTCTGCGCCTCAAGCTCGGCAAGAACAAGACCTTCTCCATGGCAGCCGTATGGGCCACGTACGCCTACAAGTTTAATGAGCAAGGCCAAGTGGTCACCTCCGACCGCACGGAGTGGAGCTACGGCCGATTCGGTCGATTCCAAGGCATGTCGCAGAATCTCTCTTACACCTTTAATAACCAGACGTGGCGCAAACTCATGGACCGTCTCCACGGCCGTGGCAAATCATCCTCTGATGGCACCAGCACCAACTCATCCGACACTCAGACCGATGCAGAAGATGCCAACGTCGACCCCGACCTTAAGAACAATAGCAACAGCGAAAGTGGTAAGAAGAAGGAGAAGGCCAAGGTCGACTCCGACGGCTACCTCGCATTCTCCATCCCCTGGTCGCTCACGCTCTCTTACGGCATCACCATGGCGGAAGACCGCACCAAGCAGATCAACGTGCGCCGCATGCGCTACCCCTTCTCCTTCACGCAGACGCTCAACGCCTCGGGCTACGTGCGCATTTCCGACGGATGGAACATCTCCTTCAACTCGGGCTACGACTTCGAGATGCACCGCATCTCGATGACCACCATGTCGCTCTCGCGCGACCTCCACTGCTTCGAAATGTCGGCCTCCATCGTCCTGAAGCCCTACTCCTCCTTCAACTTCACCTTCCGTGCCCGTGCCTCCGAGCTTGCCGACGCCCTCAAGTGGGACAAGCGCAGCTCCTACTCCACCAACGTAGAGTGGTACTAAAAGCACTATCATCCCCAGAATCACTAGAGTCACTAGTTTCACTAGAATCACTAGTTTCACTAGAATCACTAGAAACCATAGAAACCCCCAGAAACCCCTAATACATCTCGATTATGAAACTAAGAACCTTTCTCGCAGCTGCATGCTCAGCTCTCGCCCTCACGGCATCGCTCACATCGTGTGGCGACTCCAACGAAGAAAACTACGCCTTCGGCTATGCTAAGAATAGCACCACAATGCTCATCATGTATGCCGATCAGACGGCCGACTCCACCTTTATCCGTTCCACCAACGACTGGACGCTCAATAAGATAGCTTCCGAGTGGATCACAGCCACCTACAATGGTCAGCCCGCTCCCCAATCGGTAAAGGTCAATAGCTTCTACGCACAGCAGTTCCGCATAGACTATCAATTCACAGCCAACACCACGGGCGACGAACGCTTGGCACTCGCCACCTTCCTCTGCAATGCAGGCAAGCTCGAAGGCACCTCACTGGGCACCTACATCATACAGCGTCCCTACCTCAACATCCAGCAGCCCGTGGCCGACGTAGCCGACGATGGCACGAAGCGCACCACCTTCACCCTCAACGTGCCCGCCTCGGGTCTCACCGCTTCGCAGACCAAGCCACAGGTGATCTTCACCACCTATGCCGACGGCGCCACTCTCACCTCGTCAGACGAGAGCTGGCTCAAGATCGAAAATGGCAACCAGACCACAGCGGGCGTCTATGCCAAGAATCAGCAACAGACGGTCAACCTCAACATCTCTGAGAACACCGCCTCCGAGCCTCGCACCGCCACCCTCACCCTCACCTCCAACGGCGTGAGCACCCCCATCACCGTCATCCAGGCCGCCCACAGCGAGCAAGGCAATTAAGCCCCGCTCTTTTCTATAAGCGCTATCCCCTAGTATCTATAGAAAGACTA
>ERZ808240.2431-NODE-2431-length-20373-cov-46.980559_pt1 | contig 20373 bp, 17 predicted proteins | sample MGYA00521084_ERZ808240 | MGnify/ENA primary metagenome ERZ808240 (study PRJEB31516, sample SAMN03275571) | gut metagenome | biome: mammalia-associated habitat; material: feces | host: Papio cynocephalus | place: Kenya | collected 2012-08-06 ...
ATACATATATGATTTTTATCTTTTATAATGGATAAAATACTCAGAAAAAGTTCTTTTATCTTCTATAAAAGATAAAAAACGGCGTTTTATTATCGTTTTATGATAATCATGAAGGTATCTTAGGTTACTTTTCAAAGTATTCTAAGATACATGGCAAAGTATCTTAAGATAGTTGACGATGTATCTTAAGATACTTTTTTGACTTTATTTCATATATTTCTTCAGCCAAAGGTCGAAGAATTTGTCATATATAACGTATGCATCCTCTTCTTGGGTGATGAAGTCTTTTTCCAACAGTCCCTTCAAGGCAGAGTTGACAGAACTTGGTGATGGGAGGTGATATTTCTTGGCGAAAGCTCCGCTCTTGATGCTTCTGGCTTTACCTTCTGCAGAGATGGCGAAGAAAACATTGCGTTGCTTCTCTGGCATTTGGCGCAGAAGAGTCTCGTAGGTGTCAGCTGCCATGCTGAGATTGTAGTTGATGGCATCATCTACCATCGATAGGGTACATGTACCCTGTTCTGGAGTCTTGAGGAAAAGCACGTTCATCACTCGTTGTATGTATGAAGTGACACCATTGAAGCGAGCGAAGAGCTCATCTACCACATTTGCGTCAAGATGTTTATTTCGTTCTTCAAATTTTTCGATGGCAAATTCCTTGTATTTTTCTACATCCAATGGTTTTAAGTTCATCAATGTTACACTCTGATAGAATGGGCGGGCAGGGGAGACAAACATCTCAGCCATGAGATGACGATGGGAACCGGAAAAGATGAAGTGGGCATTGGTGCATCGCTGGATGTAGGTTCGAAGCAATGCTTCTATGCGATTGTCGGCATAGTTGGTGATTTGCTGAAACTCGTCAATGGCTACGAGACATGGTTTGTCCGCTTGGTTGAGATAAGTAAATATCTCATCGAGGGTTATCTCTGGGTTCACGAGATTGCCGATTCCGATTCCCCAAACGGGCAGTCCATTCATATCAAATGATATTTCTGAACGAAGCGAGGATAGCACCATCAAGAATTTCTCCCATGCGGTTTTGCCTTTTGGACGAAGGGCGTCAATGATGGCTTTGCCAAACATATTGACCAAGTCGCTGACTGAATTAGTGGAGTAAATGTCTATGATGAAAGTATAGTAATCCTTTTGGATTTCAGGTTGAGCGAAACAATGGTGTATCAGCTCTGTCTTCCCGATACGGCGTGGGGAAATCAGAGCCATGTTGTTTTCATTTGTCAGCATCTCTGTGATATGCTGTGTTTCTTCTACTCGGTCGCAGAAATACTCTGGACCAGCGTATCCGTTTGTAACAAAAGGATTCTTCATGACCATATCTTTGCCTGTTAATTGATTATCTGTGGTGCAAAGCTACAACTTTTATTTCAATTATCATAAAATGATTATCATAAAATGATAATAAAAAAGGAATTAACCAAAGATGGTGTATTGCAGTACCCTCTTTGGTTAATGTATTCTTTAATGAAAAAGTCCTCCTTGCTTTTGAAAATCAATTAATTTCTTCAAATCTTTTGGATTGAAAAAATTGATGAAATCACTGAACTCCTTATCGTTTTTAAAGGCAAGTTTGATAATGCTCGTATCATCGTTTAGTCCTTTCCATTCATCATTGCATCCAATGGCTATTGAATGGGATGAGCTTTTGTAGAAGAACGTAAATTTCTTGTTGTTCCATTTTCCAGCATGAATATCTCTCCCTCTGTAGAATGTTATAGCTTCAATAGGGAGAGGAATATCTATTTCTTTTGAAAAGTCACCAACATTATTGGCTTCTGCGGTCTTTGCCCATTCTTTATATTTGGCAAGTAATTTTTGTAAATCAGTATATAAGGTAGCTGTATTCTCAATTTTTATCAAAGCATTATTGCCTCCCCAAAAATCAATGAAAACAACAGGCTCAATGAGAAATGCATGAGCCTTTGTGGAATTTGCTTCTGTCAGGGCGTAGATTTTTTTCATTTTGTCAAAAGTATTGTATTCTCCCAATAGCTCCTTTTTGTAGATAGTGTCATTTATGTAGAATTGTTTTTCGTATTCTGCTTGTTGTTGAACAGCTAAGGCGATTCTTTGACCAGGTAACAGCTTACCTCCCTGTTTGTTTGTGTTGGTTGATTTTGTGTTGTTTGGTTGGCTATTTTTTTGAGCGGCAATTTGGGCTGCATTGTTCCAACGGTTTAATGCTCCTTCTGCAATATTCTTTTTGCTTGAACCATCTAAAGAGTCTGTTGTTTGTGCAGAATCAGGTTGCTTATATATTTTCATTGTGCGAGTTGTTGTCTCGCTTGATGGTTGGGTTACTTGCTCTATTGTATTTGCTGCTTTTTGAATGGCTTTTCCTAACTTTTTGAAAAATTGGGCGTTAGCATTAGTCGTGACACTTATAAATACTAACATTAGTCCTATGCGAAAGGATGGGCGTGTAAATAATCTCATGTTATTATTTTTTGTTTTTAATTGGCTGTTTTTTAATTAAAGACAAAGTAGCATAATGCTTAGCTACTTTGTCTTTATACATTGTTTATATATATATATATTACAATTACAACTGAGCCAACTCGACAATCTTATCGACTGCTGCGCTCAAGCCGTCCTTATTCTTACCACCTGCCTGTGCATAGTGAGGCTGACCGCCACCGCCACCTTGAATCAATTTGGCAGCCTCGCGAATCATCTTGCCTGCGTTCAAACCGTGCTCCTTCACCATGTCATCGCTGAACATCACGCTGAGCATTGGCTTGTCGTTGTGGATGGAACCGATGACGCAAATCATGTTTTCTGGCAATGCCTCACGAACCTTGAACACCAAGTCCTTGGCTGCGGCTGGCTCCATAGGCAATACTGCCTTTACCACCTTCACGCCATTTATTTCCTTGGCATTCTCCACGAGCTTGTCCTTGGCACGTTCTACAGCCTGAGCCTGGAACTTCTCAACGTCCTTCTTCAAGGCATCGTGCTCGTCAATGTACTTCTTGATGACACCTTCGAGATCCTTGGCATTGTTGAACAAGCCCTTCAAGGCTACGATGGTATCCTGCAAGTTGTAGATGGCTTCCTCACAAGCCTTGCCTGTCAAAGCCTCGATACGACGAATGCCTGCTGCAACACTGCTCTCGGAGATAATCTTGAAGAAACCAATCTTACCGGTGCTCTTAGCGTGGATACCACCACAGAACTCGGCAGATGGACCGAAGCGAACCACACGTACCTTGTCGCCATACTTCTCACCGAAGAGGGCGATGGCACCAAGTTCCTTAGCCTCCTCGATAGGAGTATCACGGTGCTCGTCGAGAGGATAGTCGGCACGGATCATCTCGTTGACCATGCGCTCCACCTTGCGTAGCTCCTCGTCGGTCACTTTCTGGAAGTGGGAGAAGTCGAAGCGGAGCGTGTCCTTATCTACGTAAGAACCTTTCTGCTCCACGTGCTCGCCCAATACCTGCTTCAACGCATAGTCAAGGAGGTGAGTGGCAGTATGGTTGGCAGCACTACCCTCACGGCTCTCTACATCCACACAAGCCATGAAGTCGGCAGTTACATCCTTTGGCAACTCCTTCACGATGTGGATGCTCTGGTTGTTCTCACGCTTGGTGTCGATGACCTGGATAGTCTCGCTCTCGCTTACGAGTACACCCTTGTCGCCTACCTGGCCACCCATCTCGCCATAGAAAGGAGTGTTGTCGAGTACCAACTCATAGAAGCTGTTCTTCTTCTGGGTTACCTTGCGGTAGCGCAAGATGTGGCACTCATATTCTGTATAGTCGTAACCAACGAAGTTCTGGTCGCCTTCCTTCAATACTTCCCAGTCGCCGTTCTCTACGGCAGCTGCGTTGCGGGCACGAGCCTTCTGCTTCTCCATTTCCTCGTTGAAGCCCTTCTCATCTACGGTGTAACCATTCTCACGGCAAATCAACTCTGTCAAGTCGAGAGGGAAACCGTAGGTATCGAAGAGACGGAATGCGCAAACGCCATCCAACTCAGTCTTCTCGTGAGCCTTGAACTCGTCCATGTCGCCGTTGAGGAGGTTGATACCCTTCTCCAAGGTACGGAGGAATGAATCCTCTTCCTCTTTCATCACACGAGTGATGAGCTCCTGCTGAGCTGGCAACTCTGGGAAGGCTGCACCCATCTGCTCAACCAAGGTATTGACGAGCTTGTACATGAATGCCTGCTTCTGACCGAGGAAGGTGTAAGCGTAACGTACGGCACGGCGCAAGATACGACGGATCACATAACCAGCCTTGGCGTTGCTTGGCAACTGACCATCGGCGATGGAGAATGCTACGGCACGGAGGTGGTCGGCGCAAACACGCATGGCGATGTCGATCTTCTCCTGCTCTGTCTTGCCCTCGCCGTTGGCACCTGTAGGGGTAGTAAAGCCATACTTCTTACCAGAGAGCAACTCAATTTCCTTGATGATAGGCTGGAAGATGTCGGTATCATAGTTGGAGTGCTTGTCCTGCAACATGCGAACCAAGCGCTCGAAGCCCATACCTGTATCAATTACGTGCATTGGGAGTGGTTCGAGAGAACCATCAGCCTTGCGATTGTACTGCATGAACACGATGTTCCAGATTTCGATGACCTGTGGGTTGTCCTTGTTGACCAACTCACGGCCTGGCACCTTAGCCTTCTCCTCAGGAGTACGAGAATCGACGTGAATCTCAGAGCAAGGGCCGCAAGGACCTGTATCGCCCATCTCCCAGAAGTTGTCGTGCTTGTTGCCGTCGATGATGTGGTCGGCAGGCACGTGCTTAGCCCAGTAGCCGGCAGCCTCGTTGTCACGCTCCAAGCCTTCCTCCTTGCATCCCTCGAACACGGTAACGTAGAGGTCGTCTGGGTTCAACTTCAAAATCTCGGTCAAGTACTCCCAGGCGTAGTCGATGGCACCCTCCTTGAAATAGTCGCCGAAGCTCCAGTTGCCGAGCATCTCGAACATGGTGTGGTGGTAAGTATCGTGGCCTACCTCTTCGAGGTCGTTGTGCTTACCGCTTACACGGAGGCATTTCTGAGTATCAACACGACGTACATCCTTGCCTGGGCTCTTGGTGCCGAGGATGATGTCTTTCCACTGGTTCATACCAGCATTTGTAAACATCAGCGTAGGGTCATCCTTGATAACCATAGGAGCTGATGGAACAATCTTGTGGCCTTTTCCCTCGAAGAATTTCTTGAAGGATTCGCGCACTTCGTTAGCTGTCATCATATCTTTTTATGTTATGTCTTTAATTCTTTGTGTTCTATAAATTTTGCCATTTAGGGCATTTTCTTCTGAAAATCTTTGCAAAGATAAGAAGAATTGCTTAAATTTGCAAATCAATTAATCATTGTTTGGTAAAAAGTTGCAAATTATGGCTCTGAAAACAGATAAGAACGTCAAATTGTACTACTCTATCAAGGAAGTGGCTGCGGAAGTGGGTGTCAACGAGTCGACGCTTAGATATTGGGAGAAAGAGTTTCCTTTCCTCAAGCCCAAGGTTACGTCCAATAAGGTGCGCCAATATACAGAGAAGGATATAGAGCAGGTAAAGGTTATTTATTCGCTTATCAAGGTGAAGGGCCTCAAGATAGCCGCAGCCCGCAAGTATCTGTCGCAGAACAGGAGTGGGGCAGAGAAGTCGTCGGATGTTCTCGATACTCTCATCAGCGTGCGCGATGAATTGAAAGAGCTGAAAAAGCATCTCGATGCTTTGGTTTGGTGACTTGCATGTCTTTGCAGTTCTATGTTTGCACAAATAAAAAAGGAAAAAATATGGTTATAGATTTTGAAAAGATAGCAGAGGTTCACCTCGATGGCTTCAAAGGAGGAAAGGGAAAACTGGACACCAGAAACTTCGTGGATGACAAGATGAAGATTATGTATTCTACACTTCGTCCAGGAGCCACGACTGGTTTGCATACCCATGAAGGAAACTGTGAGGTGGTATTTGTGATTAGCGGAACGGCTACATTCCACTATGATGATAGCGTGGAGGAGGTTCGTGTGGGACAGGTGCACTATTGTCCAATGAACCATGCCCACTATATGGAGAATCTGACCGACCACGATTTGGTGTATCTTGCCATTGTGCCAGAACACCATTGAAAGAACTGCAACCTAAAAAACATGAAAGCCACCAAACGCTGGCTGAGGGTGAATAGTTTGTGGCAACGGCTTAATCAAGTCGTCTTTCTTGACTTGATTAAGCCTTCTATTGCGACAAAGGGAGGTTGTCTCTTATGTCCCAACCAATGTGTCGTTTATTTCTTGATGTGCTTCCTTGCAGTCGAAAAGTCCGTTCCGTGACACGGAACGGAGATATCTTCACCTTGCGGAGACAATCAGTTTATTTCACATTCTCAACCTCGTAACCTGCCTGCTTGAGGAGGTTTAGCACGCCCTTTTCGCCAGGCAGATGGCCTACGCCTACGGCAAAGAAAGTGGGTTTGTCGTTCATGATGGCTGGCATCTTGGCCGCCCAGTCGGTATTACGGTTGTCGAACAGGATGGCGTGTTCCTCTTTTGTGTCGTCACAACTGTCGTTTCGTTTCTCGTTGAGCACTTGCTCAAGCTTCTCCATGTCCTGGGCGAAGTAGGCGTCGGTCAAGCGTTCCGTAATCATGTCGTAATATTCCGTGTTGTCGACGAGGCACATCAGAAGTTGCTTCTGGCGCTCAAGAGGAATGCTCTTGAAGAGTATTTCTATCTGTTTGTCCACCGTCTCAAGACCTATGACAGGCTCGTTGTTGCGCTTGGCAAACTTTTGGAAGTAGTCGTCGAACGACTGTGTAGGGTCGAAGCCTCGTGCACGTTTGAGCGACATGAGTAGGGAGAGCTGTGTGTTGAGCGCCTGTGGTGTGATGTTGCCAAACTGGGCTTCAACCATAGGGTTGCTCATGTCTGCGTTTGTCAGGTCTTTGAGCAACTTGTTGAGCCGTGTATACTCATCTTGGGTAAGTATGCTCTTAAGAGTTTTGCCGTCGGGAAGCAGCATGGCTGTTGCCATTTTCTGCATGTTTTCGGGCTTCTTCATGTCGCTTATGTCGAGCTCGCCACATACTTGTTCGGTATTGGAGAGTGCGTCTTGAATGCCGTCGATGTTGTTTACGAAACTGACGGGTGCCAGATGATAAGTTCCAACGATGTAGGATGGTGATTTGAGGTCTTTTCCTGATATCTTGTACAGGAGCTGAGCGCTGGCGCTTGTAAACACAGATGCAAGAGCCAGCGTGATAATCATTAACTTTTTCATTTCTCTAACCTTTTAAACTTATACTTTGAATTTAAATGCATGTTATTCTTCCATCAACTTGCGATAGCGGCCTTTCTTGATTTGCCGTAAGAGGGGGGCTACAAATATACAAATAAAAAGTCAATCTTGGAAAGAAAGCATCGTGGAAATGGAAAATAAAGTGAAAAAACATGGTTGTGAGGTGAAAAAGTAGCAGATATCGGCTGCTTTCCAACAAATTTTGTTTATTTTTGGCATCAAATAATAAAGCAAAGAAAGGACAACTATGGATGCAACTTATGTGGAACTGACGATACGGCTGTCGTTGGCTTTGGTCTTGGGAGGAGCGATAGGCATGGAGCGTGAGTATCGTGCCAAGGAGGCTGGTTTTCGTACCCATTTCCTCGTAGCCTTGGGAAGCGCTCTCTTTTGTTTGGTGTCGCAATATGGTTTTGGCGTCGACTTGAAGGATTCTTCTCGAGTTGCTGCCCAGGTGGTGTCGGGCATCGGATTCTTGGGCGCGGGTACCATCATCTTCCAAAAGAATGTGGTGAGAGGACTGACAACGGCTGCCGGCCTATGGGTGACGGCGGCGATTGGCTTGGCTTGTGGAACGGGCATGTATGTGGCGGCTGTCATTACTACTATGATGGTGTTGTTGGGATTGGAGGTGCTCAACTTGTTTATCCCCCAACTGGGCAATACCACCGTCGAACTTTCATTCTCCGCTCCATCTCGTGAAAGCGTGAAGAAGCTGTTGAAGCAAATTAAGCAAGACGGCATGGAGGTGCAGTCGTATGAACTAAAAGACCGACGCACATCCAAGGGCGAATTCTTGGAGGCGAATGTAGAGGTGAAGGCAAAGCGCGGATTCCATACCCTGAGGATACTCGACTATATGAGTGAGTTTTCGGATGTTGCGATTTCAACCGTCGAATAGAGTAGTCAAGCTATTATTAGTGCCCTGGGCTCCTTAATGTTTCAGAAATGCAGCGACTTTGTTCATCGGAATGCCAAAGTAACTATAATTTTATAAACATCTAAACGTTTGGGGCTTATTATATTAAGAGCTCGTATAAAAAACGGTTGGAGGAGAGCCAGGTTTTTCTTATATCTGGAGGAAGACTTTTACTAATGAAGACAAGCCTTATGGAGCAAAGGTAAATGTTAACCTCCTCAACTATCCAACGAGGAACTTGCTCGGTTGGTGCTGCAAGGTTACGGTTCCCCCTTCGGGAGATAGACGAGAATGGATTGCCTACAGAAAAGGAAAGACTTGTTGACTAACTTTTTATTTTCCCAACTGGGGAATTTCTTTTCTCCAACTGGGGAATTTCTTTTCTCCAACTGGGGAAATTTTTTCTCCGACTGGTGAAGTGACTTTAGGTGTCTTTTAGAATCGCAAAGCATCGTTACGACATTCCAAATTGGCAAGTATGCGATGGTGGATAGTTTCAGTTACATTCATAAACGGTCCTTTGTTACAAGCCCGAATCTGCTACGAGATTGCCCGTCATGCCGCACATTTCCTTCCACGAGAGGTCTGGATACATAAATTTGGCTCCACTTACGTGCGTTACGAGAACAGGAAATGTCATCGGAACGATAGGTTTGTGCATGGCTCTTTTGATGCCTGTGAGAGCAAAAATGACACAATTTTCGTTCCTTTTTCCCAGTTTTGGCATCTTCGGAGCGGTCTTTTTTGAAATATCATACTTCATATTTATCTTTTCGATTCTTGTTAAATGGTTGATTGTTATCCTTTTAGAGAATAAACAGAGTCATCTGCTATTTCAATTTCAGTTATTTCAATTAATTTTTTTGATGGTTGCGATTTTTCGTTTTTTCAAATTTTATTATTATATATATATTATAACTATATATATATTAAATAGTTATATAATAATATAGTAAAGAAAAAAGAACGAAAACGGAAGTTGGAACCCTCTTAAAAATAACTGAAATAACTGAAATTGAAATAGCCGTCAGTCAGCTTTTCTCTCCCAGGCCTTCTTGTCTCTTCGGCTGCCATACCACGAGCGCTTGTCGGGCGAGGATGGCTTTTAGTATGTCGTTCTATAGTACAGAGAATGTAAAAACAAAGCCAGGCTGCTCTTGTAATGGGCAGTCTGGCTTTCTATCATTTTTCTTCTACATCAATATCCTGGGTTCTGCACAATCTTGGAGTTCACCTGAATCTGGTCCAGCGGAATGGCAAGCCAGTAGTTCTTGGGAGCCGTGAACTTTCTCACGCCGCTCTCACGGGCTGTAGCCAAAGGCTGCTTGTAGAACTCGGCGGCTGTCTTGCCGTCCAGATGCCAGGAAGCCTGCGTGCGCATCAATTCCTTGTCGGCTATCTTCCAGCGGCGTATGTCGTGGAAGCGACGGCCTTCCATCGCCAGCTCTATGGAGCGTTCCTGGTGAAGCACCTGGCGAAGCTTGTCGCCAGTGGGGATGCCACCCGCCTTGGCCCATGACTCTTGGAAGGTTGGCAAACCGCTGCGCTGGCGAATCTTGTTCAGATAGACCAAGCTTTGCTCGCTCAACTTGCCGTTGTACTCAAAATCTGCCTCCGCATAATCTAAGTAAAGCTCAGCCAAGCGCATGAACGGATACACATATTTACTGTTATTATATTTTTTCGTGGACCAATTGTATGAATCTGCCGAAGAAACCCATTTTTGGCAATAATAGCCATTGCTGGTTTGGTACTCGTGTGTGTCACTTCCATCATTTTGCTGTTCCTCACCCCTGCGACATTTCAGGGTGATGATGTCACCTGCTATTTCGTAAGTTCCACGGTCGTAGCCGATGGATGCATAGAATCGTGGCTCACGGTTGGTGTTCCACAGCGCAGTTTGCTCGCCGTTGGGCAACGTTACCAACTGATAAGGGTCTTTGTCCTTGGTCTCAGGGTCGTCATCCCAAGGAAGTCCATTCTTGGTATAGTACCAGCTGATGCAATCCCAGCTTGGTACCAGGTACCCTCTGAATCCTGTGCCAGAATATCCGGGCTTGCGATTTTTGGTCATGCGAGGAGCTATGCTTTTTACATTGTACTCGACGGTACCCTGGTCGCCAAAGCCGAAAAGCACCTCGTTGAGGTTGTCTTGGTTAAAGGTTCCTTTTTCGCCCACAAAGGCATAGTGATAGTTGTTCTTTCCTTGCGTAGGGTCGGTCGTCGGCCAGTTGCCATAAAGCTTATAGCCATTCTGCTCGCAATAGTCGATGGCAGCCTTGGCAGCATCCATAGCCTTTTTCCATTTCTCGCGGTCGTAGGTCAGGTTCATCAGCGGCGTGCCGTCCTGGTTCTTGAAGTCGGAATAATACTCGCTGTTGCCATTTACCAATGGGGATGCCGCATAGAGCAGCAAGCGCGCCTTGTAGCCCAAAGCAGCAGCGGCAGTAGCCTGTCCAGGACGATCTACTTGTCTTGCAGGCAAGAGCTTGGCTGCCTCGTCGTATTGCTGGGCAATGAAATCCACACATTCGTCGTAAGGGGAACGAGCCAGCTTCATGTCTGCCGGGGAAGCGTTGAGGGAATATTCTTGCTTGATCAGAGGGATGGGACCGTAATACTCCAGCATGATCTGGTGGTAATAACCTATCAAGAAATGGGCTTCTCCCGCCCAGTCGTTCTTTTGCTCCTGGGTGGCATCTGGCACGTCGTTGATATGATTCAGCAAGTCGTAACAGTTGCGTATGCTTTCCCACACGTCTTTTTTCTGAACGCCAGTGGGGTAGCTGGCGGCCGACTGGCTCCACAAGGCATAATAGGTGGATGATGGAGACTCCATGTCATACAGCAGACTCTTCCAATGGAACCAGCGTACATCTCCGTACCACCCCGTCATGAAGTCGTTTCCCGCCGTCCAGTCAGGAAACGCTTGCGGATGGAAATAATTCGGAATGTTGTCGTAGCACGCCTGCATGGTCTTCTCGGTCATGTTGGCCGTTTTATACATATCGTCGATAGTCGCCGTGTTGCCAGGCACGACATCCAGGAAGTCACAGGCTGATAGCATCAGACCGCAGAGAGCGGCAATGCCTGCCGTCTTATAGTATTTATATCGTTTCATGAGTTGATGTTAATTAATAATGAAATTGAACTCCCACTTTCACGGTGCGTTGCAACGGATAGTTCAGTCCGTTGCCGCTTCCCATTTCAGGATCCCAATCCTTGAATGGAGCGAAGGTGAGCAGGTTGCTTCCGGCCACATACACACGCAGCCATTTGTTGAATGTATAGCCCAGCTCGGCACTCTTCAGTCGCAGGTAGGAAGCGTCGCGCAAATAAAGCGTACTGACCTGTGTGTCATTCGTCTGCGGATTGACCGACAGGCGAGGATATTTGGCATGGGCATCTGGGTTGTCCATGGAGAAATGGTTGTCCACGATGTATTGTGCTATGTTATAGCCCTTGTGGCTGTTATCGGCGAATGGATGCATGTTTTGCATCATCAAGCTTACCTTGGCGCTTCCCTGGAAGAAGAGGTTAAGATCCCATTTCTTGTACTTCAAGGTTCCGCCAAATCCATATACGATTTCAGGAATCTCTGGATTCCCGATGGTGGTAATATCGTTGGCATCTATCTGGTTGTCCCCGTTCAAGTCCTTGTAGCGCACACTACCTACGCCGTAGGAACCAAGCGTTTGCTTAGGCGCCTTGTCCACTTCCTCCTGCGAGGTGAAGATGCCCTCTGCTATATAGCCACGGATACTGTTGATGGGGTGTCCCATTTGTGAGTATGTGGAAAGTATGTTCTCCGGCTCGTCTTTGTCCTTGATTTCATTATGTGCATACGTGAAGCTTCCGTTCAATGTCAATATCAAATCCTTATTGAACGCCTTGTTGTAAGACAAGCCTAAGTCCACACCTCCGTTGTCCACGGCACCAATGTTGCCATAAGGAGTTTGTGAAGAGATACCAATATAAGAAGGAATCGTGTTTCGCTTCATGAAGATGCCGGTACGCTTCTCCTTGAAGAAGTCCACACTCAAGTTGAAGTCATTGAACAAGCCCAGGTCCACACCGATGTTCAGCTTCTTTGATTTCTCCCAGGTGGCATCCTCATTTCCCAGGGTCTTGATTGTAGGACCGTTGAATTTGCTATAATCACCGCTGGTTTGCCACCAGTTGACGGCTTGCCCCAAATTGACAGTCGTGATATAAGGGAAGCGCTTGCTCAATGCGTCATTACCTACCAAACCGTATGTTCCTCTCAACTTCAGGTTGGTCACTACATGCTTGACAGGAGCGAAGAACTTCTCGTTGGAGACAGTCCATCCCAAGGCAATGGCAGGGAAGAAACCGAAGCGGTGACCCTTCTTGAAGTTTTCCGATCCGTTGTATCCGAAAGTGGCCTCCAATAAGTAACGCTCTGCATAATTATAGGTCAAGCGTCCCGCCAATCCTTGCTCACGATAGGGAAGCAGCTTCTGTTGGTCTTTGGTACCGCCCACATCAATACGGGTTTCCTTCATGTGGTAAACGAAAGTAGCGCCCACGTTGTGAAGTCCGAAGCTGCGGGCATAGTCCAATGTGCCTTGCAGCGACCATACACGCTGGGTCGGGTCTTGTCCGGCGTTCGACTGGATGGCTGTGTTGCCATCGGTTCCGATGCTCTGATCTTCCCATGTATATTGGCCATTCTCGTCTTTCTGAGGATTTATCACCTGGAAATAGTAAGGCTGAATCCAGTTGTTTTGCCAGCTGAAACTATAGTTGTAGAAGGAAGCCAAGGCACTGGCTTTCAATCCCGGCGTGATGAACTTCAGGTCTTGCTCCAGCGAGAAGGCTGTGGTCATATACACATAGCTGCGCTCTGTGTATCCGCTGCTCATCTTGGCGTATGGGTTCACGTTGGCGTTGCCGACATCTGGGCTGTTGCTGTTGCCATAGCGCACAAAGGTGTCGCCCGGCTGTGATGGCAATGTGACGGGGAATGCAACAGGACTTGTCCGCATGCTGGCATAGAAGAAATCCTGCAGCGAATATTCACCCCTTCCATCGTCCGAAGCTGCCCATGGCGAATGATATTGCGTAATCTGCGCGTTCATGTTCAGTCCCATCTTCGTGGTAGGCGTGAGATGTGCGACGACATTGCTCTGGAAGAGGTATTTCTTGCTGTTCAGCCCGACGTCGAGAACCGCCTCTTTCGGACTGCGTGTGATACCGTTTTCGAGGAAGATGCCTGCGTTCATGAAATACTCCAGGAGCTTCGTGCCACCCTTCACCGACACGTTGAGGTTCTGGTTCATGGCTAAGTCCTTGAACAGCAGCTTGTACCAGTTGTTGTTAGGATAAACGTAGGGATTTACGCCATTGCGCGTATTCTCTATCTGCTCGTCGCTGAACGGAGCTGTATATTGATCGAGGGTTCCTGCCAGCATGGCATCGTTGCGGGAAGCCTCGTTGTACATCTGCATGTAGGTAGGACCGTCCGCCATCTTCTGGATGAAGGTTGGCATGGAGACGGTGTTGTCGAAACGTATGTTCACCTGCATCTTCTCGGAAAGTCTACCCGTCTTTGTGTTGATCAAGATAACACCGTTGGCACCACGAGAACCGTAGAGAGAAGTGGCCGTGGCATCTTTCAGCACCGAGAACGACTCTATGGACTCTGGCGGAATGTTATTGAGCATCGTCGAATTGATTTCCACACCATCCAAAAGAATCAGAGGTGCGGTGTTGGAGCCAAACGTGGAGATGCCTCGAATATAGAACTGGGCGTTGTCGTATCCAGGTTCACCTTTGGGCTGGTAAGCGATGAGACCAGGAATCTTACCAGCGAAGGAGGTTGTCAAGCTACTGGAAGTGATGCTCAAGTCCTCTGGCTTCACCGCCTGCACGGCTCCCACCAACGACTCTTTCTTCTGCTTACCGAATCCTACCACGACCACCTCGTCGAGGTTCTTTGCGTTAGGAATCATGTTGAATGAAAGGAATTTCTTGGAGTTGAACTGGATGGTTTTCTTCATGTATCCCACATAGGATGCCGACACGCGTGCTTTTTCATTCGTTACGCTAATGGAAAACAATCCGTCGTTGTCCGTGACAGCCTTCTCGTTCGTACCTTCCACTTGGATGATGGCACCGATGAGCGGTTCTCCATTCTCATCGCATACGAAACCCTTTACCAGGTGCCCGGACTGTGACACATTCTGTGTGGATTCAGCGGCTCCTCTTTGTGCTTGCAGAGGATAGGCCGCGAACGTACTGCCCGAAGAGAGCGCCAGTATGGATAGCAACCACACCAGTCTTTGAGGATTTTGACCTCGTTTTTTTCTTTTCATTTGTGTGTTTGAAGTTAAATAATTGATTTTCTCGTATTTCTTAACAAGGGGCAAAATTAGAACTCTCATGTTGCATGCATATTACATTGGCGTTAAATACCCGTAAAACCTTTTTCTGAGATGTTGAATTATCGAAGAGTATAGCCTTTTTTATGTAACTTTGCTTTGATTTTAAACGTTATAAAAACATGAAGAGAAAAAAACTTATTATTTTGGCAGAATGTCTTGTCGTAAGTGTTACGGCTTCAGCGTTTAACTATACGCCGCTGAACGTAAAGGGCTTGCTGAGATACAAGACACCGGGGAATCCAACTCGTGTGGACACGTTGCGTATGCAACCCTCCCACACCAACGAGTTTGCATGGGGATCCCACCAATCGCTACCGCTTGTTATCAAGGAAAAAGTGGAGCGAGAGAACGACACATGGAAAATTACAGTCACGCTCAAGGCAAAAAGTGATGTTTATTTCCATTTCGGTCAATGGGTCAATACTGGTTTTCGGCACAAAGACTGCTTGTTTTATCTGCCAGGGTTCTGGTATCGCTTGAACTTGCGCTCTCCTAAAGCAGCGCCATCATTCCACACCTCTGACAGTTGGACGGTGAGGGAAGACCGGCTCAGCACACCGCTGACCGCTATCTATAACAAGCAGGATGGAAAGGTGCTTTCTGTCCTCCGAACGCACAATGAAGGGGTAGATGCTTTGACCGTACAGGATGGACGGGAAACTTTGCTCAGCGGTACGACGACACTTGGATACACAGGTTTCGAGAATCAGGCTGATACCGCTGTGCTGAGCTTTGGCTTTCCTTATCAGGAAACGCCTAAGTCGTATATACGTAAGTTAACTTTGGCTTCCCCTGTACAAGCATTTCAATACCTCAAAAAAGGGCAGACTTTGAATCTCTCTTGGGAATTGCATGAGACCACAGCTACAGACTATGCGGATTGTATCAGTAAAATGTGGAATTATAGCTATGACACCCAAAAACCTCAGCCTCTTGGTTCCACTCCTTCCACTCCCGTTGTCAAAAAAATACTGAGCCAATATTTCAAAGACAGCTATGTGGAGAACAAGGATTTGTGCTACTTTGCCAGCCCAGGCATGCGAGTTGACGATTGCAAGCATAAGCCGGTGGCCGAGGTGGGATTCGTGGGGCGTACCTTGCTGAACGCCTTGAATGCACTTGAATACGGAGAGAAAAGCGGAGACCAAGATTTGACGGAGAAAGCCCGTCGCATTTTTCAATCGTACTGTGCTCACGGATTCACCTCGAAAGGATGGCTAAGGGAATGGGTGAATGTGAACAATCGGAAGGAGAAGGGAGCGTTCACCATCCGCCGTCAGTCGGAAGGACTCTATGCGCTGCTTTATTATCTGGACTATGAGCGCAGCAAGGGAAGAAAGCATCCTGAATGGGAGAAAAAAGTGGATACCTTGTTGAAGCAATTGCTTGGTCTGCAACAAAAAGACGGCAGCTTTCCCCGTAAGTTCCATGAGGATTTGACCGTTGCGGATGCCTCTGGAGGAAGTACTTCTTGCGTCACTTTGCCTTTGATTATGGGATACCATTATTTCCAGCAGAAGAGCTTTCGTAACGCTGCCCGTAAGTCTATGGTTTACATAGAGAGAAACATCATTTCTCCGTCCGACTATTTTTCTTCCACCCTCGATGCTAATTGCGAGGACAAGGAAGCGTCCCTTTATGCAGCCACAGCCGCCTATTATATGGCTTTGGCAAGTAAAGGAAAGGAACGTGCGCATTATCAGCAACTCATGCGCAAGGCCGCCTATTTCGCCTTGTCGTGGTACTACACCTGGGACGTGCCTTTTGCCGCAGGAGAGATGTTGGGCGATATGGGATTGAAAACGAGAGGATGGGGCAATGTGTCCGTGGAAAACAACCATATCGATGTGTATATCTTTGATTTTACGGATGTGTTGGCTTATCTGTCGCAAGTGTTCAAGGACAAACGGTTCGAAAACTTCGGGAAAGTCATCCGCAGTTCGCTCCTCCAGTTGCTTCCTTACGAAGGGCATCTTTGTGGCGTGGCGAAAGAAGGATATTATCCCGAAGTGGTGCAACATACAAATTGGGATTATGGCAAGAACGGAAAAGGTTTCTATAACGACATCTTCGCACCAGGATGGACGGTGGCGTCGTTGTGGGAAATGCTGACACCTGGAAGGGCGGCATCTTTCTTCCGCTAAATATCTTGCTATGAGATGAGGACAATGTGATGAGGCTCTATAACGCAAAGAGGATGTGGCAAAAAGTCACACCCTCTTTTTTTGATTTCCTCCAAAAATGTTTTTAGTATTTTAGCTTTCCTTCTGCTATTTTCTTGGCTTCCACAGGCTTGTCGGTGGTGATGAAGTCAACCCCGGAAGCCACGCATTTCTGTATCTCCCTCATATCGTCGATGGTCCATACGTTGACTTTTAATCCTAAGTCGTGGCTCTGCTTGATCCACTCTGGGTGTCTGTTGAGTGCTCCACCACTATAATCTATGCCAGCGAATCCTTTTGCCTTGATGGCATCGGGGGCCACATTGCCTCCTAAATAATATACTCTGGCCTTTGGATTCTGCTTGATGATTTCCTCGCAAGCGTGCATGCTGAAGGAGATGTAGTCCACTCTGTCTTCCATGCCTGTTTCCTTTACCTGCTTTACGCAGGCGGCCACGCATTTGTCCTCACGTTCTCTGGACTTGTGAGACTTGATTTCGAGGATGAGTTGCAACTTTCCTAATTTCTTGCCTTCCTCCAAGTAACTCTTCAGGGTGGCGAGCTTCTCTCCGTTGGCAAGTTTCATGTTCTTGATTTCAGCATATCTGGCATTTTCGATGATGACTCCGTGGATGTCGTTGTCATGGTTTACCACGACTTCTCCGTCGGTCGTGATGTGTACGTCAAATTCGCTTCCCCATGCTCCTGCCTCATAAGCATTGCGCATGGAGGCAAGAGAGTTCTGGGCTGCGTTTGGACTGTTCCAATAGCCACGATGGGCTATGACTTTGACCTGTGCCAGGCCGGTGGTTGCCATCATGAGCAAACCACACGTTATCACACTTAACTTATTCATGTTGTTTTCTGTTTTGTGTTTGTTTGATTTTTTTGTCTGCAAAAGTAGTGGTGCGGAATTACAATGCTGTTTCATTGGTATAACGAAAACTTAAAGTTTTTATTACGTTAGTGCTTTGTTTGCCCGTCTTTATAAAAATACTTAAATGTCTGTCTGGTAGTTGTGTAATTTCGTCAATAAGTTTTATATTTGCAAGGCAAAAGTCGTAAAAAACGAATGCAATATAAAAAGAATTTTAAATAGAAGGAGAATTGTATATGATGAATTTGAAAACTTGGATGGTCTGCGGTATGATGCTGTTGCCATCGTTGAGTCAGGCTCAGAATTGCTGTCAAGGTAAGAAGGAGAAGAAATGTGATAAGCAAGAGGTGAAGTCTTGCTGTCAAATGATGAACAATGAGGTGATTCAGACGATTATGTCTCGCCGCTCGATTCGCAAGTACCTCGACAAGCCTGTGGAGCATGAGAAATTGGCACTCATCGCCAAGTGCGGCATCAATGCCCCAAATGGTATGAACAAGCAGCCTTGGGCTGTGCGAGTGGTGGAGAACCAAGACTTCATCAAGGGCACTACCGAGATATTCAAGAAGGAGAATCCCGAGCAGGTGAAGCGCGACCCGAATTTCAAGAACATGTATCGTAATGCCCCTAACATTATCGTCGTGGCTACGCAGAATGGTTTGGGGCAGGTAGATGCGGGATTGATGGGCGAGAACATGATGCTTGCAGCCAAGTCGCTCGGCTTGGGTACTTGTTGTCTGGGTGGTCCTGTTCGCTTCTTGCAGACCAGCGATGCTTGCAAGTCTTATCTTGCCAAGCTCAACCTTCCTGAAGGTTACGAGATTTGCTACATTCTCGCCGTAGGCTATCCTGATGAAAGCCCAGAGGCGAAGCCAAGGGATGAGAGCAAGATAGAGTTTATCAAATAGGAATAATAGAGGTCAAGCTGTTGGGGTTCAATGCCAATCAAGCTTGACTTTTTATTGATTGAATGGAAATGGTGTGATGCTTTCTGTGGTAGGACGACGAAGCCCAGTCTTATCTACTTTAGAAAGTAGATGGGCGAGTGATGCGTGCCATCCTTGCCCGTAATCTTCTTGTCGGGATTATTCTCGGGCATTCCTAATCCAACTGACAAGGAGAAATAGCCGATTTCGGGGATGTAGAATTGGCATCCTTGCGAAAACTCTTCTACAGCTATGTCGTGAAGCTCGCATAGCACAGCGGCTACATCGCCTTTGGTGAGTGAGCATCTGTTTTGTATCTTGGTCTCCAATTCTTTGGCTGTCAATGGCTCATGTTGCTTGATTCGGACATACTTGCGGCGCTCGCCAGAGCCTATTGCATTCTGGATGGAGTAGATGTCGTACTTTAATTACATAGTCATTATGTTTTTAGAAGCATATCCTATGGTTGGCATAGGAACGTTTGTTGATATTGTGTTGCAAATATATATAATAATGTAATAACTTGTTTCTTTTGATGTAAAGATTTAGCTTTATTTATCTTTTGACAATTGCCATACGGTCTTTTGGCAACTGCCATGCTATTTTTTGGCAATTGTCATAAGACCTTTCGGCGATTGTCAGAACATTGTAAGAAGAGGTTTCTGGCACCATGATAGATAGTTCTTTGCATCGCAATAAATAGTTCTTTGCATCATGAAGATTAGCTTCTTGCATGATAAACGCAGACTTCTTAGCTTTTTTATTCCATATTTTCTTTGGAGGTTTTCAAAAATAATCTTATCTTTGTCAACGTAATAATTACTAAGTCGGAAAAAGAGAAATTAATGAAGAAGATATTAAATCCATATTTGAATAAGGAGGGATACAACTGCGTATGCTGTTCCCCAAACAATCCCATCGGATTGCATTTGGAGTTTTGGGAAGATGGTGATGATGTGCTAACTATCTGGCATCCTGGCGAGAACTACCAGGGATGGGTGAACACATTGCATGGCGGAGTCATCGGTATGCTGATGGACGAAGTGGCTGGTTGGGTCATCAACCGAAAACTACAGACCACTGGCGTAACGATGCAACTCAACGTGAAGTACAAGAAGCCTGTGATGACCACCGATTCGCAGATTACCATTCGTGGGCATATCACCAACCAGCGACGCAACATCGTGACTATCCAGCTTTCGCTCGAAAACTCGAAAGGCGAGGTTTGCGATGAGGCTGAGGCCATTTACTATACCTTTGGCGAAGACAAAGCCAAGGAAATGGGATTCGATGGTTGCAAGGTCGAAGGTGAGGAATAATCAAAAATAATAAAAGATGGAAACATTCAATGAAGTAATATCTGGCAATCAACTGGTATTGGTTGATTTCTTTGCGACATGGTGCCAGCCATGCAAAATGATGCACCCGATATTGGAAGACTTGAAGAAGACGGTGGGCGACAAGCTTCGCATCATCAAGGTGGATGTGGATGCTCACAACGATGTGGCTTCCCAATATGGCATCCGCTCTGTTCCTACGCTGATGCTCTTCCGCAATGGCGAAGTGTTGTATCGGGAGAGTGGAGCCATGTCGAAGGCCGACTTGATGGCGTTACTCGATCCGTTTATGTAAAATCGTATTTTTTTGGGGAGTGAATAGGGATAGATATAAAACGGAATAAACGGAGTAAATAAATTAAACAAAATAAATAAATTAAACAAAACAAATAAATTAAACAAAACAAATAAATTAGACAGAATAAATAAAAAAATAACCTAAATGAGAAAGATTTTAATTCCACAACAAGAAATAAA
>ERZ808240.2432-NODE-2432-length-20371-cov-6.668094_pt1 | contig 20371 bp, 24 predicted proteins | sample MGYA00521084_ERZ808240 | MGnify/ENA primary metagenome ERZ808240 (study PRJEB31516, sample SAMN03275571) | gut metagenome | biome: mammalia-associated habitat; material: feces | host: Papio cynocephalus | place: Kenya | collected 2012-08-06 ...
CCACGGCGGCGCGCGGCGAGTCCGTGCCGTCCGAGGCGGTGGTATGGATGTGCAGGTCAATGCAGTTCATGGATGGGTGCGCTTCCTTTTCGCGAAAATATCGGGCTCGTCAGGGCTTCCAGTTGTAGCCGCCGTTATTCTGACCGTTGTTCTGGCCATACGGGTTCTGTCCGCCGTACGAATTCTGGCCGTAACCGCCCTGTCCATAGCCGCCGTACCCGCCGCCGTTGGTGGGGTACTTGGGGCTGTCGCCGTACTGGTTCCAGCCGGGCTGGCTGTCCTTGCAGAGCCAGACGATCAGAATGATCTGCCCGACAAGAGGGATGAAGTTCAGGAAGAACCACGCGCCGCTGCGGCCGATGTCGTGCAGACGCCGCCAGCAGACGCCGAGGCTCGGCAGGAACACGCCGATGTTCCACAGCGTGAGAAGCAGCGAAGCAAAGCTGCTGTCGGAGTTGTGGGCTATCGCCGTGAGTACCGCGCTCACGGCCCAGTTGAGCAGTGCAAAGTACTAGTACTCGCTGCGCCGCGCGCGGCCGGAAAAGCAGATGTACTTCTGGAATACGGATCGGATCGCATCCTGAAAGCTCATAGATTTCTCTCCTTTTAATTTATATTTGTTGTAAGGATATAGTAGCGTACTTCGCACCGGATTGCAAGAAAGAACCGCGCCCCAGCAGAAAACTCTGCCGGGGCGCGGACATTTCTTTTTACTTTTTGTTTCCGAAGCACTCGTCGTAGTGCGCGAGCGCGCTCTTGATGATCTCCACGGCGGCTTCGCGGCCGTTCACGTCGCCCGCGACTGCCTCCTTGCCCTCCAGCGCCTTGTAAACGGTGAAGAAATGCGCCATCTCGTCAAACGTATGGTCGGGAAGATCCATGATATCGCGGTACTTGTTGTAGCTCGGGTCGGAGAAGGGGATGGCGATGATCTTCTCGTCGTTCTTGCCGCCGTCGAGCATGGAGATATACCCGATCGGGTAGCATCGCACGAGCGTAAGCGGGTCGAGCACCTCGGAGCAGAGCACGAGCACGTCGAGCGGGTCACCGTCATCGCCGTAGCTGCGGGGGATGAAGCCGTAGTTGGCGGGGTAGTGGGTCGATGTATACAGAATACGGTCAAGAATGATCAGGCCGGTCTGCTTGTCCAGTTCGTATTTCTTCTTGCTGCCCTTGGGGATCTCGATCACGGCGAGGAAATCCTCCGGCTTGATGCGCGCGGGGTCGATGTCGTGCCAGACGTTCATGGCGTTACCTCCGGGAAAATAGTGCCGCTTTGCGGCGGGATTGGATTATATCACGAAGGTGTCCGTTTTTCAACACGAAAGAGAGCTCCGCCCGTCATTCCTCAAAAAATATCCCGGCGTCCTGCCGGAGGGCAAGATTGCATTCCGCCTCTGCGCACTTGGTGATCCCGGCGATGACCGGACAGGCGGCGTGAACGGGGAAATGCTCCGCAGCGTAGGCATAAAACGGCCCCATCCCCGGCTTGGTGAGACAGACGTCAAACGCGCTGAACGTGCCGCCGAGCGCCTTCATCATCTCCTGCACGGCGGCGCAGCCGCTCGCCACGCGCAGATGCACCGTAAAGTCCTCCGCGGCTTCCGCCTCCGCGATGGCCGTAAAGCCGCAGATGCCCGGCTCGATGCGTACCTTTGTCATGGGTGATCCTCCCGTTCGGTTTTTCTCATTATAGGCGGGGAGAAGCCGGGTGTCTGGGGTTATCCGGACCTCATTTGGCAAATCGTTTGCCAAATGCGCCGAAAAAAGAGGAAGCCCGCAGGCTTCCTCTTTTTTCGTATACAGTGAAGCTTACTTGCCGAAGTAGCGCTTGAGCAGACCCTCGAAGGCCTTGCCGTGCCGGGCCTCATCACGGGCCATTTCGTGCACGGTGTCGTGGATGGCGTCGAGATTGTACTTCTTCGCGAGCTTCGCCAGCTCAAACTTGCCGGCGGTCGCGCCGTTCTCGGCGTCAACGCGCATTTCAAGATTCTTCTTCGTGGAAGCGGTCACGACCTCGCCGAGGAGCTCGGCGAACTTCGCGGCGTGCTCGGCCTCTTCCAGACCGGCCTTTTCCCAGTACATGCCGATCTCCGGATAGCCCTCGCGGTGCGCAACGCGCGCCATGGCCAGATACATGCCGACCTCGCTGCACTCGCCCTCAAAGTTGGCGCGCAGACCGGCGATGATCTCTTCCTGCACCTCGGCGGGAACGTCCGCGCCGAACACCTTGCCGACGCCAACGACGTGCTCCGCCGCCCAGGTCTTCTCCTCCGCCTGCAGCGTGAACTTGCTGCCGGGGGCATGGCACACCGGGCACTCCGCCGGGGGCTCTTCGCCTTCATAAACATAACCGCAAACCGGGCAAACCCACTTTTTCATAATAAGATCCTCCATCAAATCAATTTTTCTCTTTGTTTTCTTTATGATCGTCCGCTGCGCAGCAGCGGCAGATTCCGTAAAATGTCAGCGCCCAGGAACGCACCTCGCCGGGCATTTCGCCGGTGACGAGCGTTTCGGGCAGCACCGCGTCCACATCGTCCACGCGGCCGCACTTCTCGCAGATGAAATGCGCGTGGGGGTGCGTCCGGCCGTCGAACCGCTCCTGTCCCGCGACCGTGGCGACGCTCATCGCCTTGCCCTCCTCGCGGAAGAGCGCAAGATTGCGGTACACCGTGCCGAGCGAGAGATCCGGAATATCCGACTTGAGCCGCCGGTAGATCTCCTCCGCGCTCGGGTGATCGTACGACGCGAGCAGTATCTCGCGGATCGCGTCACGTTTTTTGCTTTGCCGCCGGGTGCTTTCCATGTGGCAACTCCTTCGCTGTGGGACTTCATAATTGATAACAATTATCTTTACTGTTAAAATAGCAGCATATTCCCGGATTGTCAATAGGGTTTTGAAAAATTTTTGCCCGCCGGTCTCCCGGCGGGCAATTTGTTCAATTCGGCGCGGACGGCGGCTCCGTCCAGTACGCCGCGCCCCAATGCTCAAAGTCCCATTGCTCCATATAGGCGTTGCATTCGTAGTCGATATAATAGAGCGTCTCGCCGCGGGGGACGAAATTGGTGGGGTAGTAGTCGATGTTCAGCCCCGCCGGATACAAAACGGCGCACATGACGCGCACCTGCTCCGTCCAGCGCCCGTCCATCCGTCCAGTCTCACGCATTTCCGCGACCGTCGGCCCTGCGATATATTCCTTTAGAAGGCGTTCTTGCGCCTCGTCCACGGCCAGCAGCCGCGGCATGGGGATGCCGAGAGAGCGCAGCGTTTCATAGTCACGCAGTTCCGATCGCAGCTTGTCGCCGAAGGTATAATACTCGCACGACTCGTGGTGGATCTGTTTGAGAACGTACTCCCGCTCCCCGTCCGTGACAAGATAGGAATAGCCGCCCTTGCCTTTTCCGAGGAGCCGGAGCACGGCGTATTCGGTATCGTTTACCGTCATTGTGTCAATCTTCGTTCTGCCTCAGCCGCTCCTCGCTGCGGAGCTTTCTCAGGTTTTCCAAAACGAACTGGCTGTTTGCGGCGATGCGCCCCAGCGTCGGACATTCATTCATCCGCGGACAGTCGGCGCAGGTGTCCAGCCCCTTTTCCCGAACGCAGTTATGTACGGGACAGAGCTTGTCGCAAAACGGCGTTTTTGCGCCCTCCACGCGGCAGCCGGTGCAGTGGATCACGTCCGGCGTGATCGTTACGCCGTTGAGCTTTGTCCACAGAGCGGCGGTTTTTTCGCGCAGGACATCGTTGTTTGTGATCGTTGCGATCCTGGCGTCGCAGGTCTCGCAATCCAGCCCGCAGCAGGCAATGAGCTCATTCTTATGTTCATGGTTTACTTCCATTTTTGCGTTCCTTTCTTTAAAATCCATACGCCCCTCCTTTGCTGTCGATGCCAGCGAGCTGCGCCCGTCTACGTCAGAACGCGCTTTGCCCTGCTTTTCTTCTCTTGTATTTCGACAGCATAACGACCTATCGTTCGGCAGCATACAAGTCGAAAAATCCCGGCCGCGCCGCAGCGGGCGCGAACCGCAAGGAAAGGCCCAGGCTCCAGGCGCGTCACAGCTCCAGACGCATGGAGATGACTTCCTGATATCCCGCCGTCCGCGAGCGGAAGCCCTTGGGGTTTCGGCCGCATTCCGCAAACCCGGTCCTCCTGCTCCACGTCAAAGCGGTTTTCGTTGGGGTACGTGAGCAAATAGTCGGTTTCTGCGTGCGTTTGGTTGAAGTTTTCCAATACCGCAGCGCCGTCGGCGGCCGCAGCGTTCCGGATCCGGATCTCCGTGCCGTTTCCGGTAATCAGCCTCTGACCGTATTTCATGGATTTTTTCTCCTTCTTTGCACTGCGGCAGACCGCAAGCGCAGTTTCTTTCCCATTCCCCTCCTGACCTCGTGACGTTTGGGATCGTTGTTGGCGTAGGAATAGAGGTCGATGCCGATGATCGAAAAACCGCTCTCGCAAACGCAGATATCATAATAGCCGCCCGTTTTATAAGGGGCGGTGAATTCCCTGCCCGCGTAGGCTTCTCTGTCCAATGGCCCGATCTCCATCAATCGACCGCCGCCTTTCCGATAAGCGCACGGAAGGCCGCGTCGCGGTCAAACGTTCCCGCAGCGAAGCCGGGGATCTCCCGGATGGCCTTGAAGATGCTGAGGCTGAAGCCCGTCAGGATCTCGCCGGTCTCCGCCTCGGAATAAGGGCAGCCGCCGGTCACGGTCAGCGTGGCCAGACTGTGCACCACGAGCCAAAGATCGCGGAAATAGAAGTCGGCTTCCGCCGCCGTGATGCGATAGACCTCCATGAGCGTCGGACGGACGGTCTCCTGCAAATGCCGCATGGACTGTATGGCGCTGCACTCCTGCGCCCACGTCAAAAACAGCAGCCGGTAAAGCTCCGGCTCATCCCGCGCAAAGCGGATATACTGCCGCCCGACGCCGAGAAAGGGAACAGCCTCTTTCAGCCCTGCGGCCGTGTAGCGGTCGTATATGCTCATCGCTGCGGCGTAGACCTCCGCCTTTACGCCGTCCATGGAACCGAAGCCGGTGAAGACCGGCTGCGTGGATGTGCCGAGCTCCTCCGCCATCGTTTTGGCGGTCAGACCGTCGATCCCCTTCGCGCGCACGACGCGCAGCGCCGCCGCGACCATTTCCTCTTTTGTAAACTTGTTTTTCGGAGCCATCGCCCCCACCCTCTTCCGTTAAGCCAAACGATATATATTGTTTGATATATATTGAGCATTATAATGCAAGAGTACGCACCTGTCAACCGCCGGATATGCTCCGCCCGCCCCGGCAGATATATAAAAAAGGAAGGCCGCAGCCTTCCTTTTTTCGTCTCACTTCCGCACCAGATTGGCGCTGATGCCGCGCATGGCCTCGGCAAATTCGGCGTCGAGCTTTTCGCGCCGGGCGAGATCGCACGCCGTCACCATGCCGACGAGCCGCCCGTTTTCCGCCACGGGCAGACGGCGCAGCTGCTCGCGCGCCATGAGCGCGGCGGCGCTCTGCACGCTGTCGCCCGGCCGCGCCGTCACGACCGCGCGGGACATGACCTCCGAAACGCGCGTGTCCGCGGGGTCGTTGTCCAGCGCAAGGCAGCGCATCACGATGTCCCGGTCGGTGAGCACGCCGCGCAGCCGTCCGGTGCTGTCCGTCACGGGCAGCGCGCCGAGATTCCACCGGCGCAGCAACCGTGCCGCCGCCGTGACCGGCTCGTCCTGTCCGACGGTGATGACTTTTGCCGTCATGATCTCCTGAACTTCCATAAATATATCCTCCCTGTTCGGTTTGTTCCTTACAGGGAGTATGGACAATCGGCGCGGCTCTTAACCCGGCGCGGTGAGAGAAGCGAGCATTTCCCCTGCGGCGCGGCCGAAAAGCTCCGCGGCGGCGAGCGCTTCGGAGAGCGTGTTGCCGTTCGTGCCGACTTCTATGATGAGAGAGCCGGTCGTATACTGTTGGTTGTAACGCTCCGGCGCGAGATGGATCGGGCGCATGAGCGCGCCGTTTGCCGACACCGCCGCGGCCTGCATTGCGAGCGCGAGCTTGAGATTTTCCCGCCAGAGGGGGTGTTCGAGATATTCGTCCGTGCCGCACACGAGCATCACCTGCGCCATGCCGCTTCCGGCGGCGCACGTCTTGTAGACGGTCGATTCGTCGCCGATGGCGTCGCGGTGGACGTCCAGCACGAGCGCGATATCCGGATACTCGGCGAGATACGTCTCGATGGACGCCGCGGCGCGCTCGTAGGAGCCGGTGTAGCTCGGATAATCGTAGAGTGTGCGGTCGTGCAGCACGCGAAGGCCGTACTCTTCGAGCACGGAGCACAGCGCGTCGCCCACGCGGATGACCGAGCGTTCCGGATCGGTCGTGCGGTAGGGGTCGCTCGGCGTATATTCCTCGCCCGCCGCGGGGAGATACGCCTCCGTACCGTGCGTATGTATTATCAAAATCTGCGGTCCCTCCGCGCCGAGCTTCTGCACGAGCGGCTCGGCCATAAGTGCGGCGATATCCGCTTCAAGATCCGTTTTGTTCCGGATCTCCACGCCCGTATCGTCCGTGAACGGCACGATCTCCGGCGTCGGCTCGCTCGTGGGTTCGGGCGTGATCTCCGGCATCGGTTCCGGAGTCGGTTCCGGGGTAGGCTCGGGCGCAGGTTCTTCCGGCGGTGCAGCCGTCGGTTCCGGCGACGGTTCTTCGGACGGCGCAGGGGACGGCGCCTCTCCCGGCTCCGGTGTGATCTCCGGTGTCGTAGTTTCGAGCGGAAGGTTGTCCGCGAGCAGGAGCTGCCCGGAAGCGTGCGCGTCGCCGAGTTCGAGCGCGAGCAGCGCCGCGCCGAGACGTCCGCTTTCATACGTCTCGGCGGCGCGCTCGACCGGCTGGGCCAGCGCCCCGGCATGGAACACCAGCTGCGCCGCCATAATTGCCGTGCACAGCAGCTTCCCCTTCCGGTTCATCGTTCCGCCTCCTTTGCCCATCGATACTACCTATTTTATGGCGCGGCGGCGGAGAATATGCCAGCGGCTTGTTGACGCCTTTCGCCCCGGCATGATAGAATCATAAAATATCCGGACGAAAGGGGGCGCGGACTGTGCGGACACGGCTGAATATGTTCATGCTCGGGCGCAACGGCGTGGACTTTCTCAATAAGCATCTCTTCCGCATCGCGGCGGTGATCGCCGGGGTAAATCTGCTGCTCTCGGGGTGGGTAGGCATTCTCCCGCCGGTCATGGCGGGCTACGCCCTGTTCCGGACGCTCTCCCGCAATCTCACCGTGCGGCAGATGGAGGATCTGACGGCACGCAAAACGTATGACCGTGCCAAGGAAAAGATCTCCGGCGCGCCGCAGCGCGCGAAGCAGAGCCGCGATTACCGGTTTTTCTCCTGTCCCGGCTGCGGCAGCTACCTGCGCGTGCCGCGCGGCAAGGGCCGCATTCATGTCACCTGCCCCCGCTGCGGACATCGATTTGACCGGAAGCGCTGAAAAAGGAACTGTCTCTCCCTCAGTCAGCGGCTATGCCGCTGACAGCCCCCTCGTCAGAGGGGGCCTATTTAAATTGCCTCCCTCTGACGAGGGCAGACTCTCCCCGGCGGGGAGAGATGTCGCTGAAGGCGACAGAGAGGGGGGCGGGGGTGGCAAAAGCGCAGCTTTTGACGGAGGGAGAGACCGACAGCACACACCGCTTCATTTGGAGGTATACACCATGACCATGGAAGAAATACTCACATCCGGCCTTGCAGAGTTCGGCGTCCCGGCGACGGCGGCGCAGCTCTCGCAGCTCCGGGCCTACTACTCGCTGCTCGACGAGCGCTCGAAGGTGATGAATCTTACCGCCATCGAGGGCGAGGAGGCAACGGCGCGCCTGCACTTTCTCGACAGCGCCGCGCTGCTCCGGTATGTGCGTCTCTCCGGCAAGACCGCCGCAGACATCGGATCCGGCGCGGGCTTTCCGGGGCTCGTCGCGGCGATCCTCGCGCCGGACGCGGACATCACGCTCATCGACAGTCTCCAGAAGCGCGTGGCGTTCCAGCAGGAGGTGTGCGAGACGGTCGGGCTCGGAAACGTCACGTGCCTCGCCGGGCGCGCCGAGGAAGAGAGCGCGCTCCGCGAGAGCTTCGATGTCGTCACATCCCGCGCCGTGGCGCGCATGACGATGCTCTGCGAGCTCTGTCTGCCGCTCGTGCGCGTCGGCGGCGTGTTCGCCGCGATGAAGGGGCCGGAGCCGGAGGTGGAGGTGCAGGAGGCCGCGCACTGCATCCGCACGCTCGGCGGCGGGAAGCCGCGCATCGAGAAATACACCGTTCCCGGCACGGACGCCGTGCACAGCGTCGTCATCATCCCGAAGACCGCGCCCACCCCGGCCAAGTACCCCCGCCGGTTCGCCATGATCAAAAAGCAGCCGCTCTGACATAAGTGCAGCAAAAGCGAGACTTCCGCGGAAGTCTCGCTTTTCAAATTATCAATGATCTACCAGCGCTTCGTATTCTTCTCATATTTCGCGGCGCAGGCGCGCTTCAGCTCTTTGGTCAGAAGCGCTTTTACTTCGTTTTCCCACTTTGCATTCCTCATGGCCGGTATCTCCGGGAAAACATCTCCTCCAACACGCCGACCCACGCGGCAAGATTTTCCGGCGATGGATCGCGCAGGGCGCGCTCATAGACCGCAGCGTCGTCCGGCGCGGTCTCTGCCATCCGGCGCAGCGCCTTTTTCGGCCCGAAGTAATACTCGCCGCGCAGATCATAATAGATGCTCAGGCTGTCCGTGAGCAGCCAGTGCAGCCGGTAGCAGCCTTCCGCGTCGCCGCGCTCCGTGCGCCGGAGCATTTTCCGGCACCACGCGAGCGACTGTGCATTTTCCGCCCCGGTCTTTCGCGGGGCGTTTTCGATATGGGCGTTCACCTCGGCCCGGAGCGCCGAGAGCCGCCCGGCCGTATCCTCAACGATCACGCTGTCATGGAGCTGCAAAAAATTCTCCACGTCATACGGCGCAGCAAAATGCGCCGTGGGGTAAAGCCAGACGTCCAGCTCCGTGCCGAACAGCACCGAGCCGTCGTGTCCGGTCTCGCCGTCCGGCAGCAGGAGCAGCGCGTCAAAGTCGCTGTTTTGGTTGTTCGAGCCGTCGGCAAACGAGCCGTATACGGCGATACCGAGCGGACGGTACTTCTTCCGCAGCGCCTCGATGATCTTATCCACGGTATCCATCCGCGCTCAAAGCTCCGGGGCGATATCGATGTTCTCGCCGCGCAACGCGATCACTGCGCCGCTCTTTGCCTCGGCGCTCTCGGGGTGCGCGAGCAGCCACTTGTTGCAGGCGGCGAGATATTTATCCTCCGGCGAGACGCCGCGCAGCGCGGGCTTTGCCGTATTCGTCCCGCGCGGCAGCGCAACGAGTACGCGGAACCCCGTCTCCTTGTCCGTGTGGCAGGGGGCATAGTGCAGTGTCGTGGCGTATACCTCCACGAGCACCCCGGCGGGGGCGCGGAATGCCTTCACCTTCGCGGTGTCGAGCACACCGTTTTCGATCTCGTCCTGCTTGGCGAGCAGAAGGATGAAGTCTCCGAGGCCGAGATTGAATTCACTGTCGCGGTGATATTCGAGACAGTTGAGCTTCGTATTGCGCCCCCAGCACATGCCAAGCTGCACCGGCATGCCGCCGAACACGCTCGCCCGATAGTCCGCGAACGCTTCGCACGTCTCGAGCGCGGCGATGGACGGCTCATACGCCGTGCCGATCTCCGGCAGGGGGATCTTCTCCATTTCGCGCAGCAGCACTGCGCTCTCTATGCCGGAATGCACGCGCCCGTAGCGCACGAACTCCGCATCGTATACCGAATAGATCTTCATAGCGGCCTCCCAATTTTTTATAGCCCCATCGTATCAGAAAAAGCGCCGCAGAACAAGACGAGACCTCTTGCTCCTGCGGCACTTTTTCTTGCTTTATTATGTTTTTTCACCGGCGACCTGATACATTTCATCGGTCGAGATAACGTCCGTCACGCGAAGGTGCCGCGCGAAGATCGCCGCGAGCACTTCGGCCTCCATGAGGCCGTTGGAGACATGGCTCGCCGCGCCGCGGTGGTGCGCGTCGATGGCCGCGCGCGAACTGCCGTGCGCCACGGTAAGCCGTCCGCCGGGGGCAAGCAGCGCGGCAAGGCGCGCCACGAGCCGCTCCGGGTCGGGGAAGTGCGGAAAGGCGTTATAGATGACGATCGCATCAAAGCCCTCGCCGAGCGGCGCGGTCTCCGCGTCGCCGCAGACAAAGCGCACGTTCTCCTGCGGGAATTTTTCGCGCGCGATACGGATCATCTCGGGAGAGATGTCCACGGCGGTGACGCTTTCCACGTTCCGGCGCAGATAGTCTCCGATGAGCACGCCCGTGCCGCACGCAATGTCGAGCACGCGGCTGCCCTCGCGCACGGCGGCGTTATCGAGAATGCGGCCGATCTTCTCGTCGCTGCGGACCATACCGGCGTCCCATCCTCCGGCGCGTTCATCGAAGAACGCGATCACGTCCTTCTGCTCGATCATCCCTGCGTCCCCGCAAAGAACGCGGCGGTGTCGATCTTCTGGTAGCCGCCGAAGCTGTTCGGGCAGGCGTAGATCTCTTCGGTCAGAGGCTTTCCGAGGAACGCAGTCGTGACGCGGTTTGTCACCTCGGCCATGTCAACATCCTCGAACCGATCGGGGTAGGCGATCTTCGCAGCGAACCACGTGTTGATGAGCGCGATCTCGTAGTTTGTATAGTAGGCGTTGTAGGCGAGCTGGAGATACGCCTCGCCCTCGCGCCAGGCGCGGCAGGTGTCGAACATGGTCGGATCTTCCGCATAAAGCGGCTTGATGTTCTTCACGGCGGCGGCATCGAAGATCATGGCGTCCATGTCCTCGCCGAGCGCGACGAATTTCTCCGCCTCGATCGGCTGCGCGCCGTTCGCTCCGAGTCCGGAGACGACGTTCTTCACGTTCGCCACGCGGAAGGAGATATAGTCCTGTGAGGTCATCAGATGGTTCGTCGTGCCCCAGTTGCCGAGACCGCAGATGTATACGGAGGGCTTGTCCTCTTCAGCGATATCGGCGGTACGCGCTTCGATCTCCGCGCGCTCGGCGGCGATGAAGCCGATGAGGGTCTCTGCCTTCTCGCTCTCTTCAAAGATCGTGCCGAGCAGACGCAGACTCTTATTGAAGCTCTCGTCAAACACGCCGTCCGGACCGGTCATCAGCGTTACGACCGGCACGCCGAGCTGTTCCTGCAGGGCGTTTTCCTTATCCGCGTCGCCGTAAAGGGAGATGACGATATCCGGCTCGCAGGCGAGGATCTTCTCAGCCTCGGGGCTTTGGGCGTTCGGCCCGCCGACGCCGCAGGAGGGCAGTGACGCGAACACGTCGCCGTAGGCGAGCACATAGGGCCGCGCGACGGAGTCAAACATCTTCGGGCGCTCGGAAAGCGTTTCGTTATCGATGTCCTCCACGCCGCAGAGCAGGGATACGTCGCCGATGTAGCTGTAGAGCCGCAGCGCACCCGCGCCGATGCACACGACGCGTTTATAGCTGCCCGGCGTCACGGTGACTTCCCGGCCGATGAGGTCGGTGACGGTGATCTCCGCACTTTCGGCGGGCGTTTCGGCCGGCGCTTCCGTCGCTTCAGCGGGCAGTTCCGTCGCTGCCGGGGCCTCGGCCGGGGCCGCGCCGCACGCAGCGAGCGAAAGGAGCATCGCAAGCGCGAGCAGCAGGGAAAGGAGCTTAGTTTTCTTCATAGTATTTTCCTCCCAAAATAACTTTCTTTCCGTCTACAGTGATGATGCGCGCGCGGATATCGAACACGTCCGCGATCACGTCGCTCGTGAGCACGCTCTCGTCTCCGGCGTAGCGCACCGCGCCGGAGCGGAGCAGGAAAAACTTATCGCCCAGACACAGCGCCTGGTTGAAATCGTGCAGTGAGCTTAAAATGGCGACGCCGCGCTGCCGCGCCGCCTTTTTCGCCTCGTCGATGATGAGCTCTTCGTTTGCGATATCGAGATTGCCGGTCGGCTCGTCAAAGATGAGCAGACGCGGCTCCTGTACGAGCGCGCGGGCGATGGCGATCTTCTGCTTTTCGCCGCCGGAGAGCTCTTCCGCGTTGCGGTCGGCGAGCGGCTCAAGATGCATCTCGGCGAGAATGCGCTCCGCGGCCTTGAGATCCTCGCGCCCCGGCTGCATGCCGAAGCGGGACACGCGCCCGAGCAGGATCGAGTCAAACACGCTCAGCGCGCCGAAGTGGATGTGCTGCGGCACATAGGCGACGAGCTTCGCCCGCTCGCGCCGCGGCATTTTCAAAAGGTCCTCGCCGTCGAAGCGGATCGAGCCGCTCTCCGGCGCGGCAAGGCCGAGAATGCACTGAAAGAGCGTCGTTTTGCCCGCGCCGTTTTTGCCGAGAAGAATGCCGATCTCACCCTCGTTGAGCGAGAGCGAAACGCCCCGAAGCACCGGCTCGGACCGGCGGGAATAGCGGAATACTACATTTTCCAGCTCTAACATTGGCCGTGCTCCTTCCGCGAAAAGATGATCGCAAGGAAGAACGGCGCGCCGAGCAGCGACGTGATCGCGCCGACGGGCAGCGCGCTGCCGCTGCCGAGCGAGCGGGAGAGCGCGTCCGCGCAGAGGAGGAGCAGGCTCCCCATGAGCGCCGACGCAGGGATGGAAACGCGGTGGTCGTGCCCGAGCAGGCGCTTTGCCACATGCGGGCAGATAACGCCGACAAAGCCGATGATGCCGAGGCACGACACGCACGCCGCCGTCATCAGCGAGGCGAGCAGCAGCGAGAAAAAGCGCAGGCGCGAAACATTCACGCCCATGCTGCCCGCGGCGGCGTCGCCGCTCAAGAGCGCATTGTACCGCCACGCGAGCGCGGAGAACACCGCAAGCCCCGGCGCCGCGGCGCAGAGCATGAGAAGGTCGGTCTTATATGTCGCGCGGCCGAGATCGCCGAAGTTCCACACGACCGCGGCGGAAAGGCCGACGTCGGTAGCGTAAAACTGCAGAAGCGTCGTCGCCGCCGTCCAGACCGCGCCGACGGCGATGCCCGCGAGCACCACGACGTTCGGCGAGAACGCCTTCACGCGGCAGAGCGCGAGAATGAGCAGAATGGAGAGCGCCGAAAAGAGGAATGCCGTCACGCTCGCGGCAAACGGGTTCACCCCGGCAGTGTAGCTGGCAAGGTTGTTGCCGGTGGAGAGAAAGCCCCCGGCAAACACGATGATGGAGAGATTCGCGCCGAAAACGGCGGCGTTGGATACGCCCATCGTGGAGGGCGAGGCCATCGAGTTCGAGAGCGTCGTCTGCATAACGAGGCCGGATACCGAGAGCGCGGCCCCGGCGATGAGCGCGGCGAGCACGCGCGGCACACGGATCGAGCGGAGGATGCGCACATTGGCGGCGGAGCCTTTCCCGAAAAGGGCGGCGACGCCGTCCGAAAGGCTCATGCGCGACGCGCCGACGAAAAGGCAGACGAGCGCCATGACGAGCACCGCGAGCGCGAGTGCGGCGATAACATACCGAGCGCGGGACTTTGCTTTCACGGCCGTTCGCTCCTTTCTCTTTTGAATCGGCTCCCCTTTCACAGGAGATGCTTTTTTGATTATAAGGCCCTCCGCCCCCGGAGGGAAGCCCCCCGGGGGGATAAAATCTTTCTCCTTTTAACACGGAAAAGAGCCGGCGATACAGTATCGCCGGCTCTTTACCTATGTCTTTATAAATTTTCCTTACGCAAGGAAGCCCTTGAGAATGCGGTCCTCCGCTTCCTCCTCGGTGAGGCCGAGCGTTTCAAGCTTCAAAAGCTGGTCGCCCGCGATGCGGCCGATGGCGGCCTCGTGGATGAGCTGCGCGTCGAGATCGTTCGCCGCGATCTCCGGCACGGAGCGGATCTTCGCCTCGTCCATGATGATGGAGTCGCACTGCACGTGGCCGAAGCACTTGGCGTTGCCGACGACGCACGGACGGAACACCTGCACGGAGCCGTTTTTCGCAACGCTTCGGGAGATCACGCGGCCGCGGGAGTTTTCGCCGTTGAGCTCGATGGTCATGTCGGACTCGGCGCGCTGGCTGCCGTGGGTGAGAAGGCGCTCCGTGACGACGACGTCCGCGTCCTTGCCGCAGACGATGCGCGTATCGCGCCGCGTGGAGTCGATGCCGCCGATCTGACTCATGTCCATCTGCATCGACGCGCCCTCTTCCAGATAGGCGATCGTCGTGGGGTTCATAACGTTTTTGCCGTTGCCGTCGCCCTCGCCGTAGTGCTTCTCGACGTACTTGACGCGGGCGTTCTTGCCGACGTAGAACGTATGCACGCCGTCGTGCTCGGAGGCGTCCGAGCCGCAGTTATGGATGCCGCATCCGGCGATGATCGTGACGTCCGCGCCCTCGCCGACGTAAAAATCGTTGTACACCGTTTCGCGCAGGCCCGATTCCGTGATGATGACCGGGATGTGGCAGGTGTCCTTGCAGCCGGGGACAAAGCGGATATCGATGCCGGGCTTATCGGTTTTCGTGGTGATGGTGACGTTTTCGGTGTTGACGCGCCCGGCGCAGCCGGAGTCCTTGCGGATATTGAAAGCGCCCTCGGTCTTGCCGTCCTTCATGCCGGCAACGATCTCCAGAAGCGCCGTATCGACGCGGTTGAGCTCGCTCATTTCTTCGCCTCCCCGTAAATGACCGGGCAGCCGCCCGTGGTGCTGTGGACGATGTCGGTAAAGACCTCGTCGCGTGTGCCGCGCCGGGCGATCTCGCCCTTGTCGATCACAAGGATCTCGTCCGCCAGCGAGATGATGCGTTCCTGGTGGGAGATGATGACCATCGTGCAGTCCTGCCGGGCGTGGATCTCTTCAAACGTTTCGGTAAGCCGCGCGAAGCTCCAGAGGTCGATGCCCGCCTCGGGCTCGTCGAGGATCATGAGCTGCGGCTGCCGGGCCAGGATCGTGGCGATCTCGATGCGCTTTACCTCGCCGCCGGAGAGAGAGGTATCCACCTCGCGGTCGAGATAATCGGCCGCGCACAGGCCGACCTGCGTGAGATACTTGCACGCCTCGCCCCGCGGCAGGAACTTCTGCCCCGACGCGATCGTCAAAAGGTCCTTCACGCGGATGCCCTTGAAGCGCGGCGGCTGCTGGAAGCCGTAGCTGATGCCGCGGCGCGCGCGTTCGGTGATGGAAAGGCCGGTCACATCCTCGCCGTTCCAGAGAATGCTGCCGCCCGTCGGCGTCACAAGGCCCATGATCGCCTTGGCAAGCGTCGTTTTGCCGCCGCCGTTCGGTCCGGTGAGAACGATGAGTTTTTTGTCCGGAATGGTAAGGGAAATGTCCCGCAGTATCTCGGTGCGGCCCTCCGGCGCGTCCACGGAATAGCGAATATTTTTCAGCTCCAGCATGGATGTGTCTCCTTCTCGGCCTGGGTCGCGGAAAACTTGCATCTTATCAGATAAAATGGTATAATATTATGAATTTTCCGCATGCCCGCATAAAATCGTCCCCGCCCGCCGACAGCGGTGCAGGGATAGCACCCGATATTATATAAAGTATTCGCGGGGAATGTCAACCCCGCTCTTCCCGTTCCCGCGCTTTTTCTTCCGGGAACGCCCCGCTTCACGCGGGGAGAAAGGAGGCTATATGCGAATCAAACCGAAAAACCCGAAGGTCCTCCGCGCCCGGCGCATCATTGTCGGCGGCGTGGCGCTTGCGGCGGTGCTGTTCGTGCTGCTCCGCCCGAATGCCGACGGTTCTCTCTCCACGGAGGAGAGCGCCCCCATGCCCGAGACCGCCGCGACCCCTGTTCCCGAAGCGGAGGACGCGCAGGGCGAGCTCAACTGGCAGTATCCCCCCGGCTGGGTCGATTATTCCGATCTTCCGGATAAGGAAACGCTGGGCGATGAGGAGCAGCCCGGTCTTTCCAACTGGCGGTATCTGCTCGTGAACGGGCTTTCGCAGGAGAACTACCTGCGCGAAAACTACTACCCCGACATGGTCGAGATCGAAAACGGCTACTTCTTCCAGCGCCGCGCCGCCGACGCGCTCAAGGAGTTTCTCGCCGCGGCACGCGCGCAGGGCTTCACAGTGAACATTTCCCGCACCTATATGTCTTACCCCGACCAGCGCACGCGCTTCAACGGCATGGCGAGCACGCTTTACGATCAAGGCGATATATCGCTCGCAGACGCAGAAAAGAAGGTCACGGAGATGGGCTACTACCCCGGCGCGGACGAACACCAGACGGGTCTCGCCGTCAACTTCGTCGATGAGAACGCCGAGGCGAAATTCTCCACGCCCGTGCTGGAGTGGATGCGCGAGCACTGCGCGGAATATGGCTTCATCCTGCGCTTCCCGGAGGGTCGCGAGGAGTATACCGGCCACGACCCGGAGCCCGGCCATTTCCGCTATGTCGGCGAGGTCGCCGCGGAATACATTATGCGCAAGGGCATCACGCTCGAGGAGTTCAAGGACGCCTACGACGAGAGCAAAAACGATCCCTGGGCAAAGAAGGACGGAGAATGAGTGATACAATTGCCGCCGTTGCGACCGGCGCGAGTGTTTCCGCCATCGGCATCGTGCGCGTATCGGGCCCCCTTTCCGTATCGCTGATGGATGCGCTTTTCCGCCCGGCGGACGGAAAGGCCATGTCGCAGCACCGCGACCGGCAGCTCGTTTACGGCACGCTGCTCGACGGGAAGGGCCGGACGCTCGATCTCTGTCTCTGCACGCTCTCCCGCGCGCCGCGGAGCTACACCGGCGAGGACACCGCGGAGCTCCAGTGCCACGGCTCGCCCGTCGTGCTGCGCTCAGCGCTCGAGGCGCTGTTCGCGCTCGGCGCGCGCCAGGCGGAGGCGGGGGAGTTTACCAAGCGCGCCTTTCTGAACGGGCGCATGGATCTCACGCAGGCGGAGGCCGTCGTCGATATCATCGACGCGGAAACGCCTCTCGCGGCGCGAAACGCCGCCAGTCAGCTCGGCGGGGCGATCTCCCGCCGCACAGAGGAGATCTATCAGGCTCTCACGCACATCTGCTCGCACTACCATGCGGTGCTCGACTACCCGGACGAGGATATACCGCCGTTCACGCTCGCGGAATATGCCGCCGTGCTTGATGCGTCGATCCGTTCGCTTGAAGCGCTGCTCGCCACGTTTTCCCGCGGGCAGTTTCTCGAAAAGGGCGTGCGTACGGCCATTCTGGGCCGCCCGAATGCCGGGAAATCTTCGCTGCTCAACGCGCTGCTCGGCTTTGAGCGCGCCATCGTCACCGACATCCCCGGCACGACACGCGATACGCTCTCGGAGCGGTGTCTTCTCGGCGGCGTGGCGCTGCGGCTGACCGACACCGCGGGCGTGCGCGAAACATCCGACACCGTGGAATCGCTCGGCGTGGAGCGCGCCATCGCCGCGGCGGAGGAAGCGCAGCTCGTCATCGCCGTGTTCGACCTCTCCCGCCCCTGGGACGCCGAGGACGCGGCGGTGCTCGCCATCGCGGAAAAGGCCGCCGTGCGCATCGCCGCGGCAAACAAGAGCGACTGCGCGCCCCGGTGGGACGTCTCACGCCTTTCGGCGCATTTTGACAGTGTCTGCGTCGTTTCCGCAAAGGAGAAAACCGGGCTGGACACGCTCGGCGCGGCGGTCGCGGCGGCGTTCCCGATGCCGGAGGCGGACAGCGGCGAAATACTGACGAACGCGCGCCAGGCGGACGCCGTGCGCCGCGCGCTCGAGTATCTTCGCGCCGCGCGCGAAGCAATGGAGGCGGGCTTTGCGCCCGACGCGGTGCTCACCGAGTGCGAAGGCGCGATGGACGCGCTCGGCGCGCTCTCGGGCCGGTCGGTGCGCGAGGACGTGACGCAGGAGATCTTCTCGCGCTTTTGTGTCGGCAAATGACCACCTGACTCACGCCCGCGGATGCAGGCTTTGCGAGGCTTCTTTCAAAATCAAAAAATAATCCGTGGAAATGATTTAAAAAATTCATTTTTGGTATTGGTTTTTGTCCGAAACAATGATATAATGCGAAACTGATTTCGGGCATAATGATTTGAAAAGCAAATCCACTCCGGGAATCGTCCGCAATACTAAGTAATTTATATACAGGAGGTTATCCCATGAGTCACAAGTACGTTTACCTGTTCAGCGAAGGCAACGCTTCCATGCGCGAGCTTCTCGGCGGCAAAGGTGCGAACCTTGCCGAAATGACCAACATCGGTCTCCCTGTTCCGCAGGGCTTCACGATTTCCACCGAGGCGTGCACCAAGTACTATGAGGACGGCCGCAAGATCAACGACGAGATCATGGCGGAGATCATGGAGAACATCGCCAAGATGGAAGAGATCAACGGCAAGAAGTTCGGCGATCTCAAGAACCCGATGCTCGTTTCCGTGCGTTCCGGCGCCCGCGCGTCCATGCCCGGCATGATGGACACCATTCTGAACCTCGGTCTGAACGACGAAGTCGTCAACGCCATGATCCAGGGCAACCCGGACCCCAAGTTCGAGCGCTTTGTTTACGACTCCTACCGCCGCTTCATCCAGATGTTCTCCGACGTCGTCATGGAAGTCGGCAAGAAGTACTTTGAGCAGCTCATCGACGAGATGAAGGCTGCCAAGGGCGTTACCTCCGACCTGGAGCTTGACGCTTCCGACCTCAAGAAGCTTGCCGAGCAGTTCAAGGCGGAGTACAAAAAGCAGATCGGCGAGGACTTCCCCTCCGACCCGAAGACCCAGCTTTACGAAGCCATCCGCGCCGTGTTCCGCTCCTGGGACAACCCCAGAGCCAACGTTTACCGCCGCGACAACGACATCCCCTATTCCTGGGGCACTGCCGTCAACGTCATGCCGATGGTCTTCGGCAACCTCAACGAGAATTCCGGCACTGGCGTTGCCTTCACCCGTGACCCCGCCACCGGCGAGAAGAAGCTCATGGGCGAGTTCCTTGTCAACGCCCAGGGCGAGGACGTTGTCGCCGGTGTGCGCACTCCCATGCCCATCGCCCAGATGGCGGAGCAGTTCCCCGAGGCTTATGCCGACTTTGTGAAGGTCTGCGCCATCCTTGAGAACCACTACCGCGACATGCAGGATATGGAGTTCACCGTCGAGAACGGCAAGCTCTATATGCTCCAGTGCCGCAACGGCAAGCGCACCGCGCAGGCCGCCCTCAAGATCGCATGCGACCTTGTTGACGAGGGCATGATCGACGAGAAGCAGGCCGTTCTCATGATCGACCCCAGAAACCTTGACACTCTTCTCCACCCCCAGTTTGACACCGCCGCCCTCAAGGCCGCAACGCCGATCGGCAAGGGTCTCGGCGCCTCCCCCGGCGCTGCCTGCGGCAAGATCGTCTTCAGTGCGGAAGAGGCGAAGGAATGGGCCGCCCGCAAGGAGAAGGTCGTTCTTGTCCGTCTTGAGACCAGCCCCGAGGACATCGAGGGCATGAAGGCCGCACAGGGCATCCTGACCGTCCGCGGCGGCATGACCAGCCACGCGGCAGTCGTCGCGCGCGGCATGGGCAAGTGCTGCGTCTCCGGCTGCGGCGAGATCAAGATGGACGAAGCCAACAAGAAGTTCGAGCTTGCGGGCAAGACCTTCCACGAGGGCGACTACATCTCCATCGACGGCTCCACTGGCAAGATCTATGACGGCATCATCCCCACGGTCGATGCCACCATCGCCGGCGAGTTCGGGCGCATCATGGCATGGGCCGACAAGTACCGCCGCCTCCAGGTGCGCACCAATGCCGACACCCCGCACGACGCGCAGAAGGCGCGCGAGCTGGGCGCACAGGGCATCGGTCTCACCCGTACCGAGCATATGTTCTTTGACAGCGACCGTATCGCTGCTTTCCGTGAAATGATCTGCTCCGACACCAAGGAAGAGCGCGTTGCCGCCCTTGCAAAGCTTGAGCCGATGCAGCAGAAGGACTTTGAAGGCATCTATGAGGCTATGGGCGGCTACCCCGTCACCATCCGCTTCCTTGATCCTCCTCTTCACGAGTTCGTGCCCACCGAGGAGGCCGACATTGAGGCTCTGGCAAAGGCGCAGCATAAGAGCGTTCAGGCAATCAAGAACATCATTGCCTCCCTGCATGAGTTCAACCCCATGATGGGTCACCGCGGCTGCCGTCTGGCCGTCACCTTCCCGGAGATCGCCGAGATGCAGACCCGCGCCGTCATCCGCGCCGCCATCAACGTCCAGAAGCGCCACAGCGACTGGACCGTCAAGCCCGAGATCATGATCCCACTGGTCGGCGAGGTCAAGGAGCTCAAGTACGTCAAGGACGTCGTTGTCGCCACTGCTGACGAAGAGCTGAAGGCCGCCGGTGTTGAGATGCCGTACAAGGTCGGCACCATGATCGAGATCCCGCGCGCCGCTCTGACCGCGGACGAG
>ERZ808240.2434-NODE-2434-length-20319-cov-49.774576_pt1 | contig 20319 bp, 11 predicted proteins | sample MGYA00521084_ERZ808240 | MGnify/ENA primary metagenome ERZ808240 (study PRJEB31516, sample SAMN03275571) | gut metagenome | biome: mammalia-associated habitat; material: feces | host: Papio cynocephalus | place: Kenya | collected 2012-08-06 ...
CACCCCTCGGAACGACCTGTCCCGGGTGTCTCACGACATGATACACTTTTCGGCGCAAGCGTGCGGATGCTTGCCGCGCGAAGGACAATATGGTATACTTATACCGTTGAAACAATCTAAGAAAGGTACCGATCATGGACATAAGACAACTTTGGATTGCCGCGGTCGCCGCGGCGGGAGTGCATTTCGCCGCGCTCGCCGGCGCTTTGGACGCCGCCCTGTTGCAGGGACGCACGCTCGAGGGCAAGGCGTTCTACGCGCCGGGCGAGAAAATGACCTTCGAGCTCAAACTGACGGACGCGGAGAACCTGCCGGCGGACACCTGGTTCATCAAGTGGAACCGCACGGGCGACGACGGCAAACGCGAGGAAGGGAAGGTCCCCGCCTCCGCGGAAAAGCCGCTCGTCCTCACGACGTCCCTCGACAAGCCCGGTTTCGTGCGCATTTGCGCGGAGCTGGTGGACAAGGACGGCAAACCCTACCGCAAGGATGCGGAGAAGTACAAGGGCGAACGCAACAAGATCTTCTTCGACGGCGGTGCGGGGGTCGAGTCCGAAAAGCTGCAGGGCGTTCCTGAGCCGGCGGACTTCGACGCGTTCTGGGCGAAGCAGAAGGCGCGTCTTGTGGCGATGCCCATGACGGTTGTCCGCAAGGAACTGCCCAGCCAGCAAGGACGCGTGTACGCGGTGGAGATCTCCTGCCCGAGCGTGCGTCCGGTGACGGGCTACCTCCAAGTCCCGGCGGACGCCTCCCCCACGAACCGCTATCCGTGCCGTCTCGAGACGCACGGCTACGGCTACTATCCGAACCCCAAGGCGCCGACGGGCGCGTGGCACAAGGACGCCATCTTCCTTTCCATCAACGCGCACGGGCTGCGGCTGCCTGAATTCGGTGCGGACGCGGCGTATTACAAGGCGCTCGGCTGGGAAATCAAGAGCAACGGCAAGGGCTACGCGTTCGACCCCGAGCAGAACAAGGATCCCGAAGTCGCCTATTTCAACGGTATGGCCTTGCGGGTGATGCGCGCTTTGCAGTACCTGAAGTCCCTGCCCGAATGGAACGGCAAGGATCTCTACGCTTCGGGCGGCAGCCAGGGCGGTCTGCAGACGATCTGGGCCGCGGCGCTCGACCCGGACGTGACGCGGGCGGAGTCGTACGTCACCTGGTGTTGCGACATGGGTGGCACGGAATTCGGGCGCAATCGGGGCGGGTGGTACGTCCACTGGGTGCCGGCGCTCGGCTACTATGACCCCATCAACATGGCGCGGCGCATCCCCAAGACCTGTCTGACGATCATCCCGCGCGCGGGACTCGGCGACTACACGTGCCCGCCGAGCGGGCTCGCCATCCTCTACAACAACATTCCCGGACCGAAGAAGATCGTCTGGGTGCAGGGTTCGACGCACGGCTACGTGCCGCCCCAGAAGGATAACCAGACCTATACCTGGACGGCCAACGGAGCGGAATAGTCCCGTTTCGGCTTTGCCGATGTTTCTGAAGGCCGTGCGCGAAGACCCGCACGGCCTTTTCCTTTTCTGTATCGCGGCAGAAGAGCGGACGGCGCCTGTCCGTTGCGCCGGAACGGTGATGCCGTTGCGCCGGAACGGCGATGGCGTTGCGCCGGAACGGCGATGGCGTTGCGCCGGAACGGCCACGCGGTGCAAAAGAGACGGTTTAGGGTATGTTCCGACTGGCCTTACCGGAATGCCGTGCCAAACATCCGGGCCCCGTTCGGTTTTTCGCTTTTCAACCGCGATTTCAAGGTCTTGAGGAGGGGAGTCGCTTTCCGTTTCCCTCCACAACTTCATTGGATATGCGATTTTCCCCCCGGTTGCACGTGGGCATTGACTTGGAAGCGGAGGTGTGTTAAACTAGTATCGTCATGAACAAAGAGAATAGGAACGGACTCGTTTCATTTGCGGGCGTATTGGAGGTCCTCCATGCCCTGCCCGGACGCCTGCGCCTCCGGATACCTTCCTTGAAAGGGCGTGCGCGCGCGGCGGAGACATTCGTCGTCCAGATGAAAAGCCTGTCGGGGATAGAGTCCGTCACGGTGAACGCGACGCTGGGGACGGCGCTCGTGCAGTACGACGCGGCGCGTCTGACGCCGTCGCTCGTCGTGGCCGCCTGCACGCACGCTTTCGATTTCGACGCGGCGCTCGCCGCGCAGCAGTCGCTCGTCGGGCGCGAATTGAAGACGGTTTATTTCGCCTTGAACCAAGCCGTCCTGGAGCGGACGGGCGGGCTGTTGGATCTTTCGTCCCTGATGACGGTCGTTTTGCTGCTCGCGCTCGGGCGCGGCGTTTTGGGGCGTGCGGGGACGAAATTCGCGCCTTTGCCGCTTCTTTGGTGGCTGCAGCGTTCGCTTTCCCGCTGAAGATTCCGTTAGGAGGGACTCAATCGATGAATCCGCTTATCGAAGCCTATGTCAACCATGTCGGGCGCATCCGCGTCGTGCATTCCCTGCCGGGGAGGCTGCGCGTCAACGTGGGCGGCGTGAAGCAGTACCCGGAGGCCGCGGCGGAGTTCGCGGACCTCTTCCGGGAGAGGCTCTTGAAGCTGCCGGGCGTGACGTCCGCCGAACTGTGCCTGGTGACGGGCAATCTTCTTCTGCGCTACGATCCCGAAAAGACGTGCGAGGCGGTGATCCGGGCGTGGCTCGAGACGTCGTGGCAGGCGTTTCTGCGGTTCCTGAAGGGGCTGGGCGACGTGTCCGGTCCGGACGAGCCCGGCGTGGCCGCGGCCGTCGCGCGTTTTGTCGCTACTCTCTAAGAGAAAACGAGGTTTGCATCATGGCTTTTCACACCAATCAAGTGCCGCTTTTGAAGTGCCGGTTCGCGCACCGTCTGCCGGGGCGCGTACGGATCGTCTGCCGCGCGATCAAGTATCTTTCGGCGGAGCAGACCGACCTCGAGAACCACTTCTCCCAGCTGCGCGGCGTGACCTCGCAGCGCATGAACTGCGCCGCCTCGAGCGTGATCCTGACGTACGACCCGGCGCGCGTGACGGATGACGACCTGCTGGAGTCGGTCGAGAGCCTCATCCAGATCCATTCGCTCAGCGCACTCCAGAAAGTGCGCGAGGAACGCAACCATCTTTCCGTGAAAGAGCGCGACCTGCACGAAGAGACGGTGGCGACGATGCTGACGCGCGCGGGCGTTTCGGGGCTTTTGCTGGTGGGGTCCTGGCTCTTCAAGAAAGCAGCGCCGGCGACGGTCCTGGGGCGGTTCCTCACGCCGACCGGATTCGGCGCGCTGGCGCTCGCCGCCCCGATCTTCCGCAGCGGAATCGGCGCCCTGCGCCGAACCTGCCTTCCGAACGCGGACACCTTGAGTGTGCTGGCGATCGTCTCGAGCGTGGCGACCGGCCGGGCGGGATCCGCCCTGACCGTCCTCATGCTGCATGACCTGGCCGAATCCCTGACGGCGTACACGATGAACCAGACGCGCAACGCGATCCGCGAGATGCTGTCCGTCGAGGGCGAGAAGGTCTGGCGCGCGGCCTCGGGCGAACTCGGCTCGCCGCTCGAGCGTGTCGAGGTTTCCGCGCTCAAGCCGGGGGACTACATCGTCGTCCACACGGGCGAGAAGATTTGCGCGGACGGCGAAATCGCCGAAGGGCGCGTTTTCGTGGACCAGTCGTCCATCACGGGCGAGTTCGGTCCGGTGCCGCGCGAGCCGGGCGGCAAGGTCTACGCCGGCACGCTCGCGGTGGATGGGACGGCGTCCATCCGCGTCGATTCCGTCGGCGAGGGCACCGCGGTTTCGCGGATCATCCGCATGGTGGAGGACGCCGAGGGCAAGAAGGCGGAGATCCAGACGTACGCGGACAGGTTCTCCGCGGCGCTCGTGCCGGTCAACATTTCGCTCGCGCTCGTCGTCTATCTGTGCACGCACGACGTGAACCGGGCGCTCAACATGCTCGTCATCGACTATTCGTGCGGAATCCGCCTCTCGACGGCCGCGGCGCTTTCCGCGGCGATTTCGACGGCCGCGCGCAACGGCGTGCTCATCAAGGGCGGCGGCTGCCTGCAGACGCTGACCGAGGCGGATACGCTCATCCTCGACAAGACCGGCACGTTGACGGAGGGCCGACCGCGCGTCACGTCCATCGCCACGGTGTCCGGAGAATATTCGCGCGAACAGGTCCTCGCCCTCGCCGCCGCGGCGGAGGAAACGAGCCGCCACCCGATGGCGAACGCAATCCTTTCGCGCCTTCAGCGGATGGGAGGGGTCGTTCCCGCCCATCGCGAGGTCCACACGGTCGTGGGGCGGGGCGTCTGGACGAAAGTGGGGCGCAAGACCGTGCGCGTCGGCTCCAAGCGTTTCCTGAACGAGGCGGGCATCCATACCCATCCCATGCGCGAACAGGCTTCGAAGATGTTCGCCAACGGCGAAAGCGTCATTTACGTCGCGAACGGACCCGAAATCGTCGGTTTGATCGGCATCCACGATCCGCTTAGGGAGAACATGAAGAAGGCGCTCAACCGCCTGCGGCTGTCGGGCGTGGACGACATCCTGCTCCTGACGGGCGACCAGGAACAGCAGGCGGACGTCGTCGCGCGGCGCCTGGGACTGGACGGGTTCGAGTCCGAACTCATGCCGGAGGACAAGGCGAAGGTGATTTTGCGCCTGCAGGCGGAAGGCAACGGCGTCGTGATGGTCGGCGACGGCATAAACGACGCGCCCGGGCTCGCCTACGCCGATGTGGGAATCGCGCTCGGAAAGACGCGCACGGACGTCGCCATGGAGGCGGCGGATATCACAATCGCCGGCGACAACGCGCTCCTTTTGCCGGCGACGTACGGGCTCGCGCACCGGACGATGGACGTCATACGGCAGAACTTTTTCGTTTCCGTCGGCGTCAATACGGTGGGGCTTCTGCTGGGCGGGCTGGGGTTGATACCCGTCATCGCCGGCGCGGTCATGCACAATGCGAGCACGATCCTCGTGGTCGCGAACTCCCTGCGCATCTTCTTCTATGACATGCACGACAATAAAGCCAATTGATGTCGGGAACGGAAAGTTGGCTTGTACATTTCATGTAAAAGAAAGATCGGCGTCTTACAGGAAAAGCGCGTTCAGGCGCTTTTCGGGGGCTTTTAAGAGGTCCGAAGGGCATTGGCACGGTATTTGCTAGTGTAATTTTACGTCGTGGGTTGCCGGTGTGACAGCCCGAAAGAGAGAAAGGAACAATACAATGAGCGTATGTGCCCGTCTGGCGGCAATGAAGAAGGTGGCGGATTTGAAGGCGACGGCGCCTTCGACGCCGGTGGAGATTAACGATGACATGCGTGACATCGGTTACGCGGAAGATGTCTTTACGAAAGAGACGATGCAGAAGTACCTCTCGAAAGAGACCTGCAAGAAGCTCATGGCGACAATCGACGGCGGCCAGCCGCTCGATCCTTCCATCGCCGGCGAAGTCGCCCACGCGATGCGCCATTGGGCGATGGATCGCGGCGCGACGCACTACACCCACTGGTTCCTGCCGCTGACCGGGTCGACCGCAGAGAAGCACGACGCGTTTCTGGAGATCATCGACGGCAAGCCTGTGCAGGCATTCTCGGGCAAGAACCTGATCGTCGGCGAGCCGGACGCGTCGAGCTTCCCTTCGGGCGGCATTCGTTCCACTTTCGAAGCGCGCGGCTACACGGCGTGGGATCCGACCTCCCCGGCGTTCATCAAGCGCCACGGCAACGGCGCGACCTTGTGTATTCCGACCGCGTTCTGCGCGTACACGGGCGAGGCGCTCGACCAGAAGACCCCGCTCCTGCGTTCGATGCAGTATCTGAGCGCGGCGACGAAGCGGCTCATGAAGTGTTTCGGCAAGGACGAGGAGAAGGTCACGATCACTCTCGGCCCGGAACAGGAGTACTTCCTGATCGACAAGTCCTACTATCTCGCGCGTCCAGATCTCGTGATGACGGGCCGCACGCTCTTCGGTGCGCCTTCCGCGAAGCATCAGCAGCTTGAGGACCACTACTTCGGTTCCATCCGCAACCGTGTGCTCAACTTCATGAACGAGGTCGAGAAAGAACTTTGGAAGCTCGGCATCCCGGCCAAGACGCGCCACAACGAGGTCGCGCCGGCGCAGTTCGAGCTCGCCCCGATGTTCGAGGAACTCAATCTCAGTTGCGACCACAACATGCTGATCATGGAAGTCCTCCGTCAGGTCGCCGACCGCAACGGATTCGTCTGCCTCCTCCACGAGAAGCCGTTCGCCGGCATCAACGGTTCGGGCAAGCACAACAACTGGTCTGTCGCCTACGGCAAGACGAACCTCTTGAATCCGGGCAACGATCCGCACCAGAACGCCATCTTCCTGACGACGCTCTGCGCGGTCATCGAGGCGGTCGACAAGCATGCGGACCTCGTGCGCGCTTCGGTCGCGACGGCCGGCAACGACCATCGTCTTGGCGCGAACGAAGCGCCGCCCGCGGTGATTTCCATCTACCTCGGCGACCAGCTCGCGGACGTCGTCGCGCAGCTCGAGAATGGCGAGCCGAAGCACTCCAAGCACGCCGGCCAGATGCGCATCGGCGTGGATACGCTGCCGGTCCTGCCAAAGGACGCGACGGACCGCAACCGCACCTCGCCGTTCGCCTTCACGGGCAACAAGTTCGAGTTCCGCGCGCCGGGTTCCTCGGCGAGCTGCTCGGGTCCGAACGTGGTGCTGAACACGATCGTGGGCGAGGCGATGAACCGCATCGCCGGCGAACTCGAGAAGGCGGGCGTCTGCGGCAAGGTCGAGCCGGGCAAGCATTCGCCCGAGTTCCATTCCGCGCTGCAGAAGATCCTGCAGGACATCATCAAGGCGCACAAGCGCATCCTCTTCAACGGCGACGGCTACAAGTCGGACTGGCTGACCGAGGCCGCCAAGCGCGGACTTCCCAATGCCGCGACGACGCCCGAGGCGCTCAAAGCGTTCTCCCTCAAGGAGAATGTGGAGATGTTCGAGAAGGCCGGCGTGTTCAGTGCGCGCGAACTCGCGTCCCGCGAGGAAATCGCGAGCGAGGAGTACGTGCAGAAGATCCTCATCGAGGGCAATTGTGCGCTGGACATGGCGCGGACACTCGTCGCGCCGGCCGTGAAGGCCGAGTACCTCGACACGATGAAAGCGTGCGAGAAGGCCGACAAGTGCGCGATCGCGGCGGGAACCTCCGCGCTGCGCGACACCGTCATCCGTCTCGGCGTCGGGTTGGACGCCCTCAAGACACAGGGCGCCGACCTCGAGGAGGCGGTCGCCAAGAAGGATACGCACGCCATTCTGACCGCCATGGTCGCCTTGCGCACCACGGTGGACAATCTGGAGAAGATTGTGTCGGACGACAAGTGGCCCCTGCCGAAGTACCGGGAGATGCTCTTCCTGTACTGATTCGGAAAGGTCCTTTGGGATGTCCGATTCGATCAAACACGAATGCGCGGTCACGCTCCTCCGCTTGCGGAGGGGCGCCGCGTTTTACCGGGAAGCGTACGGCGCGGCGGACTTCGGCGGCACGAAGTTGTCCCTCCTTCTGGAGAAACAGCATAACCGGGGACAGGACGGCGCCGGCGCGGCGATGCTGTCGCTGAACCCTGCGCCCGGCTCCCCCGCCTACCAGATCATGAAGTCCGCCTCCGCGACGCCGCTCGCGGACTTGCTCGCTCTCATAGCCAAGCGCCGCGTGGGGGACGAGACGCTGTTTCTCGGCCATCTGCGCTACGCCACCTACGGGAAGGGCGACGAGAGTTTCTGCCATCCGTTCGTCCACAAGGCCACGCGCCTCAAACGCACGCTCTTTCTGGCCGGAAACTTCAACCTGACCAATACGCAGGAGCTTTTCGACGCCTACGTCGAGCTCGGGAAGTTCCCCGAGTCGCAGGCGGACGGCTACTTGATTTGCGAGTGGATCGCTTCCGAGATGCTCAAGGCGGAAATGGCGGGCGTCGCGGACCGCGGCGCCGTGCTCATCGCGGCGTTGAAGTCCCTTCTGCCGCGTCTGGACGGCGCCTTCACGCTTTGCGGCATGACGGCGGACGGATGGAGTTTCGCCATCCGCGATGCGCACGGCATCCGTCCGGGCTACTATTACGTCGACGAGAACATCGCCGTCGCCGCGTCGGAGCGTCCCGCCATCCAGGCGGCGTTCGATTGCATGACGGACGATGTGAAGGAACTCGTCCCCGGCGAAGCGTTGATCGTCTCGCCGTCCGGCGAGGTCTCGTTCGAGCGGATACTCGAGCCGGCGGAGGAGCGCAGTTGCGTTTTCGAGCGCATCTACTTCTCGCGCGCCAATGACGCGGAAATCCACCAGGAGCGCAAGCGCCTGGGCGAAGAACTGGCTTTGCCGCTCCTGAAGGCGATCGACTACGACTTCGAACACACCTTCTTCAGCTACATCCCCAATTCGGCGCAGGTCGCCTTCCACGGGCTCCTCTCCGCGCTGTGGAGCGAAGGGCTGGCCGAGGGGCGTCCGGTGCGCTTCGGGCAGATCGCAATAAAGGACGCGAAGTTCCGCACGTTCATCGCGGACGCCGCGGCGCGGCGCGAGTTCTACAAGCACGTCTACGACGTCACGTATGGACTGGTGCGCCCGGGCGTGGATACGCTCGTCGTGCTGGACGACTCCATCGTCCGCGGCAATACGATGCGCAACGCCATTCTGCCGATGCTGGACCGGCTGGGCCCGAAGCGCATCGTCGTCGCCTCGTCCGCGCCGCCCATTTGCTTCCCCGACTGCTACGGCATCGACATGTCCACGCTGGGTGAGCTCGTGGCCTTCCGCGCGCTCGTCAATCTGGCCGGCGTCGGCAACCTGACCCCCGAAACGGATCTGGTCGCGCTGTATGGCCGCTTTACGCAGCAGGAGTTTTCGGCGGAAATCGCCCGCCTGCTGACGCCGGCGGGGATGAAGGCGAAAGTGGACGTCATCTTCCAGACGAACGAGGCGCTGCGCAGGGCCTGTCCGAAGACGACCGGCGACTGGTATTTCACGGGGAATTATCCGACCCCGGGTGGCTACCGCGTGCTCAAGCGTTCGCTTGCGAACTATCTCGCCAAGCGCGAAGGGCGTTCCTATTGACTGTCTTCCCGTCGCCAACAGGATGCGAAGAGCGCACGTCGCCTAGCATAAATCCAGACAAAAACAATAATACGCGCAGGTCTGGGGTTCACCTGCGCATGTCCCGCTCCGTCACATACGGAGGGCGGGCAAGGACGCCTGCCAATCCCACACCGACACGCCCCGCTTCCTGTCCCGGACCAGCCCCTTTTCGCCGGGGTGGCGCCCCCGTTTCGCGACGTTTGCACCCCGTTTTTGACATCTCCGGCGGGTGAAACGGGGGCGGTAGCCCGGGGGTCTTTGGTTTTTAGGTTATATTTGCCCATTTATGCTCTGATTGCGGCAGAAAGACAAAATTAACGCGCAATCTCCTGTCTGTCGGCGCCCCGTTCTCGTGTCCATGAGAATTTTTTCTCATGGACACGGGAATTGTTTCTCATGGGCACGAGAATTCCGTCCGTTCGTGACGCCACGGTGTCGTCTAACGGGGCGGACAGGGATAGAAACCATAGAGAGGTGCAGAGAGGGCTGGGAGGGGAGGGAGGGGGTGATTTATCGGTTTTTCGTCGTGTATCGCCCTTGGAGGTAGGGGCCGCAGTCCCCTGCGGCTCGCACGGGGAACCAATTCATACGGCGAGGCGAGGTGCGAAGAAATGCATCCGGGAAGCGCCTACATTCCTGCCTTCCGCTTTCTCAACCGTTCCTTCTCCTTTTGGGTTCTTGCTCTCCACCTGTTGCCCGTCCCGGGTGTCCCACGACATGATACACTTTCCCCTTTTCCAAATTTTTTGAGCTGATGTTGCGCTTTGAACGCAATTATGGTATCCTACGTGGCGTCTGTTCGCCTTTTGTTGAGTTATCACATCCTGTATTATACAATATGGGGCGGCAGAAGGGAACCGACATTCTGCATTTTCCGGGGGCGGATTCGTCACGCTCATACGTGGGAACCGACCCCTTGCGGCGAGGCGCGGGGCGCGGAAATGTGCCCGGGAAGCGCATCGAGCGCGCCATTCTCGGGGAGAACCGCGGCAAGTTGAAAATTTTGGGGAGACTCCAGCCCCATTCCGTATTCACAAAAAGGTCCGTTTTTTGGTATAATATGAATTATGAACGATGGCGAAAAAACGGCTCCGTCAACGGGCGGATACAATGCGGCAGGCGTTCAGATGATGTTGGTCAAGAATCGTCTGGAAGTCTGGAGCCTGGAACCGCTTTCGAATGGCATGACACTTGCGAAAATATTCAAGCAGCACAAGTCCTATATGGCTAACCCGCTACTTGCGTATGCGATGTCCCTGCGCAAGTACATCGAGCAGACAGCACGGGCGACATCATAGCACGTTGTTGCGAATGGGGGCTGGTCGAATGAAAGCTATGGAGGATAAAATGGAGACCCAAGAGAATCAAGCCTGCGGAAACGGGCTGACACTATCCGATCCATTGAGCAAACCCAAGAAATGGGCTGTGGGGCTAACTGTTTGCATCATGATTTTGATGATGTTGGCGACATTCGCCGCATTTCATTGGCTCTATTCGGAATACTTCAGATTTTCTGCGACCAAGTCAGCCTGCGTCCAAAAGCTTGCAGACATAAGGGCACTGTGTTCAGAGACAGAACGCGAGAGCAAGAATCGCATAGCAGCAACCGAGGCGGAATTCTCGCTGAAGAGGAACGCCCTTGAAGAGGAACATAGAAACCGAAGCAAAGAGCTGGACGAAGAGTTGGAAAGAAAAAAACAAGATCTTGCCTCTCTCATAAAGGGATTCAAAGAGCGGTATGATTCAACGACAAATGATTTGTACGGTGCCATTCTAGCGCAAAAGGCAGAGTTGAAAAGATTGTCTGCCATGAATGATTCGTTGTCGGATGTTAAACGGCAATATGAAACAGAGAGTAACTCGTTTGTTCGGGCGATATCAGCACGAGACAATGCACTACGGATTGAACGAGAAGCGCAAGACCGTTATAACGAGTGGAATGCCAAGATTGGCAATGCGAAAGCCCAATTGACGCAAGTCGAAAATAAAAGATCAAATCTCATAGATGTATTATCGGGACTTGAAGCCGCAACAAACAACCTATCCGTTAACCTGTCGATCATATCGAGGAAAGTGACGGATGCCAATGCCGAACTGCAAACCGTTTCAAACGCGATACGCTTTGCCGCTGCTGAATTGTCAAGACTGCGTTCTTCCGTGTCGAAAGCGGAAGAAGAAGCCAAGACTGCAAACAATGAACGTGATGCTGCGCAAAAAGACATGAAGGCTGTTGAATCGGCTAGAGACAAGGCGCAAAACGAATGCTCAATCGCAAAAAGTTCAGCAGAAGCAGCCAAAACCGAATTGCACGGCACTGTCAAGGCAGCAAAAGATGCCGTAGTAGAGTTGGAGCGGATGAAAGGCGAAATCGCAACACAAGCAGTGACGATACAATCTGCCAGAATAGAGTTGCAAAGCATTTCAAATAAAATCGATCTTGCGAATGTTCGTCTACATGAAGTGAAGAGCCAGATTGAAAAAGCTGAACGGACGCGGAAATCGGCGGACGCGACGGCTACACAAAGTCTTGCAGCAAAAGATTCCGCGCTTGACGCGAAAAGACTGGCTGAGTCAATGCGCGACAAGGCAATTGCAGAACGCCAATTGGCTGAACAAAGGCTAAAAGAACGCAAGCCGGAAATCGAAGCACAAATTCTAGAGCTAGAGAAACGTTTGAATGCGCTTAAAACAGAATCTAAACGAGTGAAAAGTGGTGATGGAAACAAAGCCAATGCCGAAGATTCAATCACGGGAGGCGGTGTGGAATGATGGTGGCCATGCTGGAGGTATTGTCAAGTAATCCATTAATTGTTTACGTGACAGGAATGTCGCTGGTAGTGATTCTTGCCTGCATATTTCTTTTGACGCTTCATTATTACATCAGGGCCAAGGATTTGGCACCATACCTTCACAAGGTCGAAGAATTGATTGCTAAGATTTCCGAATTGCAATCCAAAATCGACGATGCCCAAATAGAGTTAAACGAGAAACGGGCTGCAATTACGGAAGCGGAAAATCAGATCCAGAAAGGGAAGGACGCGGAGGAATGGCTTAAAAAAGCTAAAGCGGAAATCGACGAAACGCAAAAAAATCTTGCAGGTGTTCGCGCTTCGATTGAAGCGCAAAAGGTTCACAAGGAAGATCTTGATAGGCAGGTTTCTGAACGGCAGCAGCAATTAGTTGAGCTTGAAAAAAAAGCCGTAGAGGCAGAAAAGTCAATCGAGGGGTTGCGCAAGGAAAATGGTGAACTGATAGTACAAGTCCCGCGTCGCCGGGCTGAAAAAGCCGCAATAGACAAGGAAATAGAAACGGCCAAAGTAGAAAAGGAAAAACTAGAAACGGAGAGGAGAAAACTTTCCGAAAAGGCTGCAGAAGTAAAGGGTGAACTTGAAAGGCTGAGCGGACAAATCGCCTCGAAGAAAGACGAGCTCAAGCATCTTGCCGAAGAAGTCGGTAAGATTCGAGGCGAAGCCTCCTCCCTGAAGGCCGAGGCTACTGTTGCCCGTGAGGTTATTGCCGAATTGGCGAATCGGCGCAAGGAGCAGGCTGAAAAGTGGAAGAATCTTGATGCTCCTGTCGTGAATGAAGCCACCCTCCGCAAGGCCGACGAGACGGTAGACGAAAAGAAGTGGCTCGAAGATTTCACAAAGAGCCTTGAACCTCACGGATTCGTGTTCGATGAGCGCGCCATTCGTGCTTTCCATACGGGTCTCAAATGCGCGACGCACACGCCTCTTGTCGTCCTGGCTGGCATATCGGGAACAGGAAAGAGTCTTTTGCCGGAACTCTATTCGGCGGCGCTCGGCGCAAATTTTCTTTCCGTTCCCGTGCAGCCCCGCTGGGACAGCCCACAGGATCTTTTCGGCTTCTACAACTACATGGAGGGGCGCTACAAGGCGACGGAATTGGCGCGTCTTCTCTGGCAATTCGACATCTACAACAACTCTGCAGCAGAGGAGAAGTGGAAGAAAGGCGGATTGCCGCTAAACTTGGTCTTGCTCGACGAAATGAACATCGCTCGCGTTGAATACTACTTCTCCGATCTCCTGAGCAAGCTGGAGACGAGAAACGGTATCGACGCGGGTAGGCGTGAGGAACGGCGCAAAGCGGAAATCGAGTTAGAATGCAACGCGGCTGATGACGCAAAGGCCATGCGCCGACTCTTTGTCTCGCCACACACGCTCTTTGTCGGGACGATGAACGAGGATGAAAGTACACAAATGCTTTCCGACAAGGTCATTGACCGGTCTAACGTCTTGCGTTTCGGACGACCGGGCATTCTTGCAATTGCGACGGGGAAAACGCAACATGAGCCTGACAAGAGTGGTTTCGTGAGCGAATGGGAAAATGGCAAGCGGCGCCTCTCGGCCAACGCTTGGGACAAATGGTGTGTTCCGCTAGCAGCCGCCGTAGATGGGCGAGATGACATGTGCTTCCTTCGGGACACGCTTCTGCCGGTCGGTGAAGCACTTGATGGTGTGGGCAGGGCCTATGGGTTTCGCGTTGATCAGGCGATGAAACTTTATGTGCTGAACTACCCTGGTCATTATCGCGAGGCGGTTTCCGATCAGATTGAAATGAAGATCCTGCCAAAACTGAATGGTATGGAGTTGCAGGACCCCCACTTTGCAACAGTGAAACAGGCTGTTTCCGACGCTATCGCCAAAACAGAGGACGGGAACCTGCAAAGTGCATTCGATAAAGCTTGCCGACAGGATATGGGGGCGACCTTCTTTAAGTGGCGCGGCGTTACGCGATGATGGAGACGGCTCATAGATTTCCGTTTCGCGAGTATCTCCATCTTCAGGGCGCGATAGTCGGGAAGCCGCCGCAGGATGATGAATACGACGATTTCATCCTGAAGGTTTGGATGTTTTTTGATCTTCGCGCCCGTGCGGAAGACTATTTCCAGGCTCATCCGTATGTAGCGAAGAGCACGCAGGGGGCGTTGCCACTCCCTTGGCGTGAAATCAAGTCTGCATTAGAAAAATCGGGACCGCCTGAGACCGTGTTGACGCTTATCGCTAAGCGGCATTATGGGACGATAGCTTCCATTGTTGGAAACATCCGCAAGATGCTTGCGCGAGAGTGGAGTAAGGTGCCGATAGGGCGTGTCCAGCAGATTGATTCGCACTGTTTGCGATGGCTCACCCGTCAGCCCGGCTACTCGCCAATTGAGAAAGCAGGTGCAAGGCAAGAGATTTTGGGCGTCGTGCGACGCGAAAATTTCGACATGCTTGAAAATCGAGTACTGAAAGATTTGCTGAGGCGATGTCTTGCCTTGTCTTCTATGTATTTGCGAAAGAATGGCAAAGCAGAATGGGGGGGGAACGCGACAGTTGTAGCGGTTAGGCGTCTCGAGGCACTGTGCATTGAAGCGCTGGAACAGCCAGAGTTTGAGAAAGTCAAGACCATATCAGAGCTTCCGCAACCTAATTATGTCCTACAGCAAGACCGGCTCTACTCACTGATATGGGGCGAATATCTCAAGATCCTGAGAGAAGAAGATATCGCCGAACGATTGTGGAATCGACGTGATGCTGTCGCCAAACTTTATGACAAACTCTATGATGGAGTTTCCGTCAATTGCTCTCCTTTTGCCAGATATGATACCTATGTCTGGTTCAATCAACTGGATGGGCGCAACCCAATAGTCGAAGGTCGGATATGGGATAACGAACTTCTTGTGACACCTACCAAAGAACCGGTTGTGCAGAAAGAAGATGTTGTTATTATCGATCCGACTTTCCCTTGGGATAATAGGGACACCTTGATTTGTCCTAACGACCATCCCAATGCACGCCCCTTTATACAGAATCCCCATAAGCCAAGCAAGGAACCGGGAATTCCGCTCCGCCTTGAAGAAATCCTTGAGAACAGGGATGCCGAGCATCTTGCAGACTATTTTTCGTATCTGCATGGAATTATTGGAGGGAAACGATGGGTTGTTCTTGTTCCCGATCATTGGGATGCTGCTTGGCTTGAGAAAGTAATTTGTGCGAAGCCGGCTGCACTTGCTCGCTCTGACATGTTTCTACTTTGGCGCAGCATAGCAACGGCAATTGGTTATCAGATTGAACAACGAAAACTGTCAAGCGGCGAGTCGCTGTTGATCGAGGATGGGTATTGCCGAGACAAGTTTAATGCGATCTCTATCCGTTTCATGGATGATGGTAATGGATGTGTAGTACCTCAACGTGCATCTTTGCGGCTTCATGGAGAAAAGGCAGATAGTGGAGATGTGAGATTCCTTGTTGGACGCAATAAGAACGGTCGAACCGGCTTGGCGAAGTTGAACTGCCCAAATTCATATGGTTGGCGAGTTGGTCATCTTTGTGGTGGCGATGATTTATTGATTGTAGGCGTACGAGATTGTTTACGGAAGATATCAAAAGGCCTTGTGCCCTATTTCGATGAAATTGACGCGCTATCACTGGTTGTGACTACGCGCGCGGAAGAGGTTGTCTTTTCAAAACCGATAGTGCCGCATATTGAATGTTGGCCAGGGGGCAAGAAGTTCACAACAGATGAAATGCAGCCAGTCGGGATTTTGTACGCTGGATCAAAGAAGCTGGCATTATATCTTGCCGAAGGTAAACCTCGCGATGATTTAAAACTTAAAGAATGGACTGTTGATTTTGATGTCGCAACAAAAGACGATACAGAGATAATGTGCCGGGCGGAGATTACTCCAGGGCAGGGGTTGGCGGTAGCACGATTCTTTGCTCCATTCCTTAAGAGTCCAAAGTTAGTTGACATAGGTTCGGCAAAGCCATCCGACATGACGCGAATTCGTATCGAGCGAGAACTGAAACGGCATTTCCCTCCAACAATGCCGCTTGTCGAGGCCTGCGAGGAAATCTGGCGAACGATAAAAGACCAGGTAAATGATTACTTGTTCAAAAAGAAACCTATCAGTAATGATCTGTTTGCAAGGGCGCAAAATTATTGGGGGGAGGTAGACCCGTGTGCTAAAAAAAGTTCAGGAGTTAGGGCGTATGGCAAGAGTCGTATTTTTGATGATAACACAATGTCGCCAATTGATAGATTGAAACGAGAGAACGTATTCGGCAATGCGAAAGACCACAGAGTGCCGGATGCGACTAAAAGCTACGGTAAGTTGTTTAAAGCCTTGGTGAATGATACTTATAGGGATCAAAAATACCTTCGATTAGTCGCGTGGACATATCAATTTGACAATCCAGATTTGGAGCCTTTGAGGAAGTCCCTTTTTGAAAAATATGTCGTGAAGGGTGATTCGTTGAATGCTGTTGAAACCTCGTTTTGTGCCAATAATTTCGATGATAACGACGCGCGGGTCGGCAAGTTGCTTGTTTGCGCCCTTGCAAATATTGCTAATGGCTCTTCCAAAGAAAACGATATGCGTCTAGCCTATAATTTAATGCAATTCCATCCGATCGCACTTTCCTCATGCGACACCATTCTTTGCGAGAAAGCCTTTTACGCGTTAGTAGAAGCCTTTAATGACTATCCCTTTTACAGCTCAAGGGGTAGTCTTTTCCCATATTGGAACAGAAGTACGCAAACAACAAAGATGGCAGGGTACTTTATAAAATGCATGCTATTCATTTTGCATCGCCGCAGATTTGATCCTAATTGCCTAGTAAACCCAAGCGGATGGTCTAAGCAAAGAGAGACGCATGGGAAAGAGACCCTCGCTCCATGTGGTTTGCTAGGGAAAGAGCTCCCACGTCATACAATAGCATTGCAAGATCACGAATCAATGCGAAGAGCTCTTATCGAATATGTTAATGGACGAGGTACGCTAGATGGCATCCCAAGCAATTAGGAGAGAATCTAAATGACCGAACCATGGACAAGATTTCGGAATCTGTGCCGTTATTATGCCGATTGCGTAAAGTATTCGGAACAGAGTCAAGAGTATTTGTTCTCCAATCAGTTAGGCATATCGTTCATGATGCCGCGGCTACCGTGCAACTGGCATGTTACAGACGGTGAATTCGTCGTTGCGACTTCGCCAGACGATGTGTTTGTCCGTTCCTGCCTGTTGAAAGCGTCTGACGAGGAAGAGTTGTTCATAGGTTATCCGCTTCAATCGTTCATTTCGCCAAATGGGGTCGAGTGCCTTTGCCCGATCATGATGTTCCCGGTTTCAATATCGGTACAGGGTGCTGGATATACGACGGGAATGAAGATGGAGATCGACAGGCAAGGCGTATCTATAAATCAGGATTGGATCGAGTATCACATTTCCAAGGCGGATCAAAAGTCATTTCAACGCGCTTGCGAGAAGGCAGATGATGAATTGGGGCGGGTTGATGTGGAATTGGTTCTGAACTACATATCAATACGTTTTGGCGTAAGCGGATTTTCACCAAATTCAATGTCATTCTCCGTCCGCCATTCGCAAGCTAAAAAAGGTTTGTTGAATACTGCTGTGTTGTTCGTAGGCAACAAAACGACATACACGAAAAACCTGATTTCTGAATTGCGCCGGATCAGTACCGAGCCAGATGCCGTGCTAGACAAAACGTCACTTGCGTACGTGTTCCGTGATCCGCCGTTGTCAAATGACATTGTAAATGGTGCCAGCGGACGAGAGAAACGCATTCCCGTGTCATTCACCAAGCGCAGAATGAATGCGGGACAATTCGAGGCAGTGGAAGCATCGCTCAATAGACCTGTCGTAAAGGTGGTCGGACCACCTGGCACCGGCAAGTCTTTCATGGCCGTGAATTTGATTGCCAATGAAGCCCTATACGGTGGTTCTGTTCTTTTCTCGAGCAAGAATCACAAAGCCATTCATGCGATTTTTGACAAGGCGCCAGAGGCGGTTGATGATGCCAATTTCCCGCTTGTTTCGTTTTGCACAACGCCAGACAACCCTGCAAACTTGGATTGGCAGAAATCGCAACAGATAGTTGATAGCCGTTTAGGATTCGTAAAGTCTCGATTGTCCAATGAATTTAGGAAGCGCCGCTCTTTTCTTGGTTCGTTGAGTGAGGACGTTTCATGGTTTAAAAAACTTGATGTTGCATTGTCGCAGTACAGGGATTTTGAATCCCACATCGTCCGTTATCAGTATTTGCGAGATACAATATCGGGGTTTGAGAGATTGCTGTCCGATTTAAACGAGCACATAAAGTCAGTCCCAGAAGATAAGCGTGATAGACCGGAAACAGTTTTGCTTCTTGAACAAGTCAATGCAGCCTTGCGCGAGGTGCCAAAGCGAGGATTCTTTGAAAGGTTGCTTGACGCGATGAAAAGGCTGGTCTTGCACAATCGTTTTGTGAATGATAAATTGCGCACCCAACTTGTAGAGGTTGCGCCCAACATTGTCAATGCGTTCATATCGCCGAAGACTGTAAGCAAAGAGATAAGACGCCTGCTGTCAGTCTTAAAATGCAGGGCGCTTGCCAAACAACTTGAAGTGGCTGAAATGGCTGCCTTGAAGGACGAGGCGTCTAAATGTAATTATGACAGTCTGAAGGAGCTGACGAAGAAGGTTTTGCTTGATGCCGAAGCCACAGTACAGGCAGCGTACGTCGAAAAAATGGTGACGGCAATTTCATCCGTAAAAGATACTGGTGATCTCGTAGCCAAATGCAAGAGCAAGGTCGAAAGTGCCCTGAAGGCGAATCCGTTGCCGTTTATGGTGTCTGTTGGTGACGCAGCCAAGTATGATGATGCGCTATCGTCATTCCATGACTTTCTAAAGATATTCCCCGCGTGGGCGGCGACGATGCTTTCGCTTAAGAAGGCCGCCCCATGTCTTCCCGGAATATATTCACTTGCAATTATTGACGAGGCGTCACAATGCGACATCCCGCCGATGATCCCTGTTCTATACAGGGCACAGCGCATTGCTATTGTCGGCGACCCGAATCAATTCCCACCTGTCATAACACTGAAGAAGAAACGCGATCTCGCTTTAAGGCGCAAGTACCGCCTTGACGGACCAGAATATCGCAAATTTGCCTACAGCGAGAACAACGCTTTTGGCGTGTTGCCGCACAAAGCAATATTGTTAAAAGAACATTTTAGATGCGCAGATGGTATCGCCGAGTATTTCAACGGCGAATTTTATGAGGGACGCCTATGTCTTTGCTGTGAAACAGGCAGAAAGGGTAGCTCCGCTCTAAACGGGCTGAAACCAGGGATGGAGTGGGTTGATGCAGTTGGCGGAGACGAGGCTGAAATTGAGGCGGCGATCGAATATCTAAAAGGATTGAAGCGTAAAGGATTCAAGGGCACAATCGGTGTGATCAGCCCATTGCGAAATCTCGCCAATCGCTTTAAAACACATGCGGCTGATTGCAAATCTCTCCTGCCAAACCAGCTCGACATAAACTCACAAATTAACACGGCCAATGGTTTCCAGGGCGGAGAGTGCGATGTTGTCCTCTTCCTTTTGGGGCTGAATGACAATAGAAAACACGGTGAAGAATGGTACATCACTTCGGCGGAGAACAAATACATCTATAATGTAAGCGTTTCACGAGCTAAGCATCTATTTATCGCGTTTGGCGATAAGAAACGAGTGTCCTCCAGTGGCATTTCTTATATTCAGAAGTTGATTCCCGAAGTGAGGCCTCCGCGTAAAGTTTCAATTGGCCCGGGAGAGGAAAGATTGCGTGTCGCCTTGGAACGGGTTGGTGTTTTGACGGAGCCACAATATCCTATTGCAGGACGCTACCTTGATTTGGCAATCCCTGGTCATAAGATTGACATTGAAGTTGACGGACAAGCGTGGCATCTCGACAGAAATGGATGCCGTAAGGCGGATGACATTCATAGGGACATCCTGATGGAAGCATTAGGTTGGCATGTTATCCGTTTCTGGCATTATCAAGTGGTCAACGAGATAGACTCTTGCATTGATCATATACGTAAAAGCATCGCAAGATTCGGCTGACAATAAGTTGCTCGTTTTAAGATATACACTGCGCTTTCCAGGGTAAACAAACACCCGTACTCCGCATTCTCCCGATCTTCACGGTCTATTGCCGGGCGGGCGGCATGGGACTGCCGCCCCTACCGTTGGGGAGAGGATAGGTGGTTGGGGAGAGGATAGGACGTGACCTCTTCCAAGCCTATCCGCCCCGTCCCGCCGGAACGGCGATGGCGTTGCGCCGGAACGGTGATGCTGTCCCGCCGGAACGCGGCTGCTCAGAGGGGCAGGTTGCGTCCGCTCGCAAGCGCCCGCACGACGAGAGATGCCCCCGAGGCGCAGTCGCCCACGCAGAAGATGT
>ERZ808240.2436-NODE-2436-length-20306-cov-11.869241_pt1 | contig 20306 bp, 16 predicted proteins | sample MGYA00521084_ERZ808240 | MGnify/ENA primary metagenome ERZ808240 (study PRJEB31516, sample SAMN03275571) | gut metagenome | biome: mammalia-associated habitat; material: feces | host: Papio cynocephalus | place: Kenya | collected 2012-08-06 ...
GAAGTGAGAGCATGAAAAAGATTCCGGATGCAGGCTCGAAAAAATAAAAATTCATAAAGCGATGTGCAAAATTCTGCCGTTCCTCTCTGCGGAGCTGGAAAGGCCGGAGAAGCTTACCGAAGCGTCTTCTGAGAGAATTTTGCACGTCGCTTTTTCTTGTCTGCTTGTCGACTATGATTCTTGTCTCTTTGCCGACCTTGTCGACTTCTCGACTATATTCAGGAAAACAATGCTGTGCTATACTCCGAATAGAAAAAGGAAAGAGTATACTCCTTGACAGTGATCGGAATAAAGCTTAGAATACAGAATTAAAAGAACATACGTTTTTATGGAGGGACAACATGGCAGCAAAAACCAGTAAGGCACCGGTGAACTTTAACCAGGATCATGACGAGAAATTAAAGGCCCTGGATGTGGCACTGACACAGATTGAGAAGAATTTCGGGAAGGGCTCCGTCATGAAGCTTGGCGAGTCTGCCGCCAACCTGAACATTGAAACCGTACCGACGGGCTCGCTCTCACTGGATATTGCCCTGGGTGCCGGTGGTTATCCGAAGGGAAGAATCATTGAGATTTATGGACCGGAGTCTTCCGGTAAGACGACCCTTGCACTGCATGCCGTGGCCGAGGTGCAGAAGCGAGGCGGTATTGCCGGCTTCATTGACGCGGAGCATGCACTGGATCCGAAATATGCGCAGAACATCGGTGTTGATATCGATAATCTCTATATTTCTCAGCCGGATTCCGGTGAGCAGGCCCTGGAGATTGCAGAGACCATGGTGCGTTCGGGTGCCATGGATATTCTCGTTATCGATTCCGTAGCCGCTCTGGTACCGAAGGCGGAAATTGACGGTGAAATGGGCGACAGCCACGTAGGTCTTCAGGCACGTCTTATGTCCCAGGCGCTCCGAAAGCTGACCTCCGTCATTGCGAAGTCGAACTGCATCCTGATTTTTATTAACCAGCTTCGTGAGAAGGTTGGCATCATGTTCGGAAATCCGGAGACGACGACTGGTGGACGCGCACTCAAGTTCTATGCGTCCGTACGACTGGATATCCGTCGTGTGGAGACCCTCAAGCAGAACGGGGATGCGGCGGGGAACCGCGTACGTGTTAAGGTCGTAAAGAATAAGATTGCGCCACCATTTAAGCAGGCTGAGTTCGACGTGATGTTCGGCGAGGGCATTTCGAAGGCCGGGGATGTGCTGGATCTGGCCGTCAATGAAAACATTGTTGAGAAGTCGGGCGCCTGGTTTGCCTATAATGGAGAGAAGATCGGGCAGGGACGTGAGAATGCGAAGGAGTATCTTCGTCAGCATCCGGCCCTGATGGCAGAGATCGAGGGCCAGGTGCGCGAGAAGTACGGACTCCCAAAGGATGAATTTGAAGAGGCAGAGGCGGCGAAGCAGTCTGAGGCAGAGCTGCTCGATCCGAGTGAAGACGAGGTATAAGAACTCGAAGCAATGGAAGCCGGATGATTCCACATGGAATGATCCGGCTTTTACATATATGCATCGGGGGTTGAAAGGAGAAACAGCTTGAAAAGTCTCGAGGATTTTCAGAAGGAGCATGGAGATGCAGCGCGTTACGTGCTTGACCCGGAGAAGCTGAGTGAGCACGAGAAGCTTGTCAATCGATGTAAGGAACGCTGCCTTTATCTTCTGGAGCATTCTGCCAAAAGTGAGGCGCGGCTTCGCGAGAAGCTTCGAAAATCCGGAAAATATACCGAGGAGATCATCGAAGAGGCGATGGAAAAGCTGAAGGCGTATGACTACGTTAATGATGAACGGCTGGCCATGCAGCTCATTCGAAGCTATGCAGGGCGGAAATCCATGCGGGAGATCGAACAGAAGCTCTACCAGCGTGGTGTCGGTGCTGCTGCGATACGTGCTGCGATGGAAGCATTTCGCGCGGACAGCGAGCATGCGGAGGAAGCAGAGCTTCAGGCGGTGCAGCAGCTGATCCGAAAGAAGTGCAGAAATACAGAGGAACTGAACGAGGATGAAAAGAGAAAGCTCTATGCCGCGCTTCTCCGAAAGGGCTTCCGCTATGAGCTCGTGACACGGGCCCTGGCGCTAGACGAGGACGCCTCACTTTCATGAGACCATCCAGAAGAAACAGGTCTGTAAGCGGTACGGTGATGCGTTGAACGCGCTTCCATGAGGAAGCACGGAAAACAGAAGCGGATCACCGTATGGCATGCCGACCGTGCAGTGCAGCGAAGGATGTTCGCCGGATGAGAGGAAAACGATATGAAAGAAGAGCGAAGAGAAACAGAACAGGTAGAAGAAGCGAGGAGAGCAGAAGACCAGGCGGGAAAACCGGTGGTGGCAGCGGGACTTCTGCTGCTCCTCATGGAGGTATGGAAGCAGCTGACCCTGTGGCTCCTTGTCGGAAAGGGGCAGTACAATGTCTGGTACGTTCCATTTCAGCTCTGCTCTCTTCCTATGTATATCTCACTTCTCTATGGTGCACTTTGCGGCCGGACGGATCCGTGCGCGGAAACATGGAAACGGGCCTGCATGACCTTCCTGCAGGATTATGGATTTCTCGGGGGCATGATGGCCCTGCTCTTCCATGCAGGCCTCATGCATCCGGGACATCCCTTCCTCACCGCGCATGGGTTCCTCTGGCATGGGATCATGCTGCTCATGGCACTGTATATCCACGAGACCGGACTCTCTGATCTTAGCATGCGAGGATTTCGGTCCACGCTCCCGATGTTTGGCTTTTCAGCTCTTCTTGCAGAGGGCATCAATGTGGCACTGCACCGCTATGGAGACTGTGACATGTTCTATATCTCGCCCTATCATCTGAGCTCCCAGCCGGTGTTCTGTTCTATTGATGCCATCATTGGCCGTCCAGCCGGCATCGTGCTCTACCTCCTATGTGTGGTGCTGGGCGCCTTTCTGATTCATCTCGCCTTCAGCAAACTGCCGAAGCTTGGAATACACGCATCGCACAAAATCTAATTGCATGCCTATGGTACATATGCTAAGATACCGGTTCGTGACTAAAAAACCGGAGGGTATCATGGCAGATAAATACGATTGCTTAAAACTCGAAAACCAGCTTTGCTTCCCACTGTATGCCTGCGCAAAGGAAGTCGTACGACATTATAAACCGTTACTGGACAAGCTGGATCTTACCTATACACAGTACATCGTCATGATGGTACTGTGGGAGAAGAAGACCGTAAATGTGAAAACCCTGGGTGAGAACCTCTACCTGGATTCCGGCACCCTGACCCCACTGCTGAAGCGCCTGGAAGCCAAGGGACTCGTAAAGCGGAAACGCTCCCATAGCGACGAACGTGCGCTGAACGTCAGCATCACCGAAAAGGGAGAAAATCTTCGTGAAGCAGCGCTCAACATCCCACAGGAAATCCACGAACGCATGCAGCTTCCGAAGGAGGAAGCCGACACACTGTATACACTCCTCTACAAGACGCTCGATCAGGTTGAAACCTCCATTGCCTGAAGGAATTCACGCGATGCCTGGAATACTGTAAGTCTCGGACGTGGCAGGCGGGGCGGTAGAAACCATATGTAGAGGTCGTTAAAAAATCAAGCCAGGTTCCCTTAACAGCACTTAGAACTGATTCATGTGCCTAAGGCACATGAATGCCCCCGGGCGGCGAGGCCGTTTTGCCACGAATGTGGCAAAATCAAGCGACGATGCCTGCGCCGTAGGCGCATATCATGGCATCGTCTCTTTAGAGTAATTTTTCCTTAGCACCCTCTGTCAACGTCGCGTTTTCATCAGGAAAACGCGACGATTGCAGAGGGCTTAGTGCTGTTTAGGGGTCCTGGCTTAGATTTTTTCGACCTCGGAGTACTGGTTTCCACCGCCTCGCCTGCTACAGCCGAGACTGTGTAAACCCTGATATCGCTCAAAGCATTTTTTACGCTTGTTGACATGATTGTCATATTTATATAAAATTAAAGAGTTGAGTTAATGTATATTGAATATTATTTCAAATATAACGTTTATTATAAATAGAGTTGGTCTGGGCCAGGGCGGATTCTGCGCCGTTTTAGCTCTTTCACATATCTGTTTGTACATTAACAACATCATAGTGAAGGAGGTACATAAGAGTGATCATTATCGTTTTGGTCGTGGCCGTAGCGGTGGGACTCGTGATGTTCTTCGTCGGATCCAGCAAGGCCAAGAATGACTTTGAAAAAACCGTGGGGTCGGCAGAGAAAAAGTCGAGAGAAATCATCGACGATGCCATTCGGACCGCCGAAAACAAGAAGCGTGAAGCTCTTCTGGAGACAAAGGAAGAGGCATTAAAGGCCAAGAATGATCTCGATAAGGAGATTAAGGACCGTCGGAAAGAGGTATCGGATCTCGAGCATCGCATGCTGAAGAGAGAGGAAGCATCCGAAAAGAAGGCGGCTTCTCTGGATCAGAAGGAGCAGGAGCTCCGCGTTCAGCAGGAACGGATGCAGAAGAAGGAAGCAGAAATCGATGACCTGCATAATCAGAAGGTGACGGAACTGGAGCGTGTTTCCGGTCTCACCAGAGATCAGGCGAAGTCCGAGCTTCTGAAATCCCTGGAGGAGGACACGAAGCATGATTATGCAAAGATGCTTCGTGAGTATGATAACCAGGCGAAGGAAGAGGCCGAGAAGAATGCACGCAATTATATCGTGGATGCGATTCAGCGCTGTGCGGCAGATCAGGTGACGGAATCGACGGTTTCCGTGGTACAGCTTCCGAATGATGATATGAAGGGCCGAATCATTGGCCGTGAGGGTCGAAACATTCGAACGCTGGAACAGCTGACGGGCGTTGAGCTGATTGTCGATGATACACCGGAGGCGGTGGTTCTTTCTGGCTTTGATCCGGTGCGCCGGGAGGTTGCACGTATCGCCCTTGAGAAGCTGATCGTGGATGGACGTATCCACCCGGCCAGAATCGAAGAGGTGGTAGAGAAGGCACAGAAGGAAGTGGATGAAACCATCCGTGAGGAAGGTGAGGCAGCCGTGCTGGAGGTGGGCGTACATGGCCTGAATCCAGAGCTTGTGAAGCTGCTCGGTCGGATGAAGTTCCGTACTTCCTACGGGCAGAATGCACTGCGTCACTCCGTGGAGGTGGCACAGATTTCAGGTCTTCTGGCAGAGGAGCTCGAGCTCGACGTACGGATGGCGAAGAGAGCCGGCCTTCTGCATGATATTGGAAAGGCCATCGATCATGATATGGAAGGTACGCATGTGCAGCTGGGTGTGGATCTCTGCAAGAAGTACCATGAGCCGGAGATCGTCATCAATACGGTTGCATCGCACCATGGCGGTACGGAGCCGACCTCACTGATTGCCTGCCTCGTTGCGGCAGCGGATGCTATTTCTGCTGCACGCCCAGGCGCACGTCGCAAGTCGCTGGAGACCTATACGAACCGTCTGAAGGAGCTCGAGGATATTACGAATTCCTATAAGGGTGTTGAAAAGTCCTTCGCCGTACAGGCTGGACGTGAGGTTCGTATCATGGTTGTTCCGGATCAGGTATCGGATGATGACATGACCATCATGGCACACGATATTGCAAAGCAGATTCAGGAGCAGATGCAGTATCCGGGCGTCATCAAGGTGAACGTCATCCGTGAATCGCGCGCAGTAGATTACGCGAAGTAAAGAAGACAAGTAAAGAGCAGTCACATAGAGCAGGGACTCGTAAGGAGGGAACTGATTCTATGTGGCTGCTTTTTTCATTCACCGGCATTTGGTCGGGGTGTGAAAGACGCGCAGGAGCAGTCACGCTCCTCTGTATACCAAGGGGCCTGAATCGAGACGTGCACAGGTACGCATAGCAACGATGATTCATGAAATGAGGAGACCCCGGAAGCATCCGAAGATACCGCCGGGGCAATTATGAAAAATCTATCAATTAGAGAAAATGTCGAATAAATTCTGAAAGAAGAACGATTTGTTTGTTCAACTTTCTTATATTGTTAATATAGTATCGAAATGTGAATAAATTATGAACAAACAGTGAACGTTTTGCATACAGTCCTTTATTTTTGATGTCCGGTGCAGAAATCAGGCGGGCGAGCGGCGGTCAAGGAAGAACGGAGCGGCGGAAGGGAGCCGATGACACGCTTCATGTGTCCATTTTCAAGTACCTGGATTGAGTTGCCGCCTCATTTATGGTAACGTAGAACAGGTAAAAATGTATTCAATCGTGAGGAGGCTTCATGTCACACACAAAGACCTTAATTCCACATAATACGGAGCGCGAGGTACTCGTCACGGGTCATCGAAACCCGGATACAGACTCCATCTGCGCTGCCATTGCCTATGCCAAGCTGAAAAATGCAGTGACGGGCAGTAACAAATATATCCCTTGCCGTGCAGGCGAACCGTCCCGTGAGACGGCCTTCGTCCTGGATTATTTCAAGGTGCCGGCACCACGTCTCATTACCTCTGTGAAAACGCAGGTATCGGATGTCGAGTATCGACAGACACCCGGTGTTAATAAGAATATATCACTGAAGAAGGCCTGGACCATGATGAACGAGGGCAATGTCGTGACCCTGCCGGTTGTCACGAAGCGAAATGCCCTGGAAGGCGTCATTACGATCGGCGATATCGCGAAGTCCTATTTCAATGTCTATGACTCGCAGATCATCTCGAAGGCGCATACGCAGTTCTCCAATATTCAGGAGACCCTCGAGGCGGAGGTTATCACGGGTGATGTCAAGCGCGTCTGCACCGAGGGAAAGGTACTGATTGCGGCAGCCAATCCGGAAATGATGTCCTATTACATCGAAAAGCATGACATCGTTCTTCTGGGAAACCGTGCTGAGAATCAGCTTTCTGCGATGGACAATGGCGCAGACTGCATCATCATCTGTGAGGGTGCCGATGTATCACCGACCATCAAGAGCCTGGCCGAGCAGAATGGCATGATCATCATGGTGACGAGCTATGATGCCTATACAGCAGCCCGTCTCATCAACCAGTCGATGCCGATTCATTATTTCATGACGCAGGATGATCTCATTACCTTTACAGAGGATGACTTCGTGGATGATATCCACGACATCATGGCGAGCAAGCGTCACCGTGATTTCCCGGTGCTCAGTAAGGACGGGACCTACCTCGGGATGATCTCCCGCAGAAACCTGCTCGGAAATCATGGAAAGCAGGTGATTCTGGTGGATCATAATGAGCCGGGACAGGCGGTCGAAGGCATTGAATCCGCAGATATCCTGGAAATCATCGATCATCATAAGATCGGTGCCGTGCAGACCATGTCGCCGGTATACTTCCGAAACCAGCCGCTCGGCTGCTGCTCGACGATCATTACGAAGATGTATCATGAAAACGGCATCGAGATCGACCGTACCACCGCGGGTCTCCTGATGTCAGCCATTATTTCCGATACCCTTCTTTTCCGTTCGCCGACCTGCACACCAGAGGATGAAAAGACGGCGCGTGCACTTGCGGACATCGTGGGTGTGGACATTGAAAAATATGCCTTCGACATGTTCTCTGCCGGCTCGAACCTGAAGGGAAAGACCATCAAGGAAATCTTCTATCAGGATTTCAAGCACTTTAAGGCTGGAAAGGTCGACTTTGGTGTGAGCCAGGTGACCTCCTTAAATAAGGAAGAGCTCGAGAGCATGAAGGATGCACTGGAAGACTTTGCACTGGAAGCGATGAAGACGGAGGGACTCGATATGAGCTTCATCATGCTGACCAATATCTTTGAGCAGAGTACAGATCTTCTGGCCATCGGCTCCGGCGCGGGTCCGCTTGTGAACAATGCCTTCGCCGTAGAGGCTGTGCGGAGACCTGCACGTGAGGGCAGCGATAAGTCGGAGGATGCATGGTCGGTGGAGCTTCCAGGTGTCGTTTCCAGAAAGAAGCAGCTCGTACCACCGCTGACCCTCTTTGCAGAGCAGCTGTAAGGGATCGCCTGAGAAAGGAAAGGAGAGGGCATGAACATTACCATGATCGGTATGCCGTCCAGTGGGAAATCCACGGTCGGTGTCCTGCTGGCGAAGCGTCTCGGCATGAACTTTGTGGATGTAGATATTGTGATCCAGGAAAAAACCGGGAAGCTTCTGAAGGAAATCATTGCTGAAAAAGGACAGAAGGGCTTCCTGCAGGTCGAAGGAGACATTGCCGCAGGCCTCGAGGTGGACAATGCCGTCATCGCACCGGGGGGATCCATCTGCTATGAGGACTGGGCCATGCAGCATCTGAAGTCGATTGGAAAGGTCGTTTATCTGGATGTCAGCTATGAGGAAATGGTCCGCCGCATCGGGAACATTGTGGACCGCGGCGTGGCGATTCCAGACGGCTATACCCTGCAGGATCTGTATGATGAGCGGACGAAGCTGTATGAGAAGTATGCAGATATCCGCATCGATGAGCGTGGAAAGAGCCTTGGAGAGGTCGTCGATGAGCTTCGGGCACTCTTTACACGGCAATATGGAAAAGAACTGAAGCTGCCATCTGAAATGTAAGTCGTCCCCCTCTTTCTGTGGGATCAGACGAAGTACACTTCCGGCAGAAGGAGAAACGGGGGGAGAAACATGGGAGAACAGGAAACGAAGCGACTGGTGCTGGGCATCCTTGCGCATGTAGATGCTGGAAAAACGACGCTTTCAGAGCGTATTCTCTATACCTGCGGGCGTATTCAGAAGCTGGGACGGGTCGATAAGGGCAATGCCTACCTCGATACGGATCAGATGGAAAAGGAGCGGGGCATCACCATTTTTTCGAAGATGGCCAGCTTTCAGCTGCAGGATATCGCTGTGACGCTCCTGGATACCCCGGGACATGTGGACTTTTCGGCTGAAATGGAAAAGACCCTGTCCGTACTGGATTATGCCATCCTTGTCATCAATGGTGCGGATGGTGTGCAGGGCCATACGGAAACACTCTGGGGCTTACTTTCTCGTTACCATGTGCCTTGCTTCGTGTTTGTGAATAAGATGGACCAGGCAGGGACGGACAAGGGCGCGCTTCTAAAGGATCTGGAGAAGCATTTCGGCCCGGCCCTCGTCGATTTCAGTGAGGTCGGTCGCTATGCGATGCCGGAGTCACTGAAGGAAAACATCGCCATGTGTGATGAGCAGTGCATGGAGAGTTATCTGGAAACAGGCGTGCTGGAGCCGAAAACGGTGCGAAATCTCATCATGGACCGGAAGCTTTTTCCGGTCTTTTTTGGCTCGGCTCTCAAGGGAAACGGCGTGGAGACCTTTCTCCAGGGACTGTACCAGTTCGTGGACATCCCGCTGTACCCGACGAGCTTCGGCGCCCGTGTATTTAAGGTCGGGCGGGATGCGCAGGGACATCGTCTCTCGTATCTGAAGATCACCGGTGGGGCGCTGAAGGTGCGTGCGGAGATTCTGCCGGGAGAAAAGGTACCGGAGCTTCGCCTCTACAGTGGTGCCCGATATACGACCGTGGATACAGCCGAAGCCGGGATGGTGGTGGCCATTCCGGATCTCTCAGGACTGAAGACCGGAGACAGCCTCGGCTGTGAGCCAGAAGGAAAGGACCCGAGTCTTCGACCGGTCCTGGACTATGAGCTCCAGTCGGAGGAGGTGGATGCACTGGAGCTCTATCGGCGCCTTCAGGCGCTTTCGGATGAATTCCCGGAGCTTCACCTGCACTGGGATTCTACGCGAAAGGAAATCCACATTCAGCTCATGGGTGAGGTACAGACGGAAATTCTGAAGCGGATGGTGCAGGAACGCTATGGCATCACGCTGCGCTTTTCCGACGGACGCATTCTCTATCAGGAAACGATTGCGACCCCGGTCGAAGGGGTTGGTCATTTCGAGCCGCTTCGCCACTATGCAGAGGTGCATCTCCTGCTGGAGCCACTCCCGCGGGGGAGCGGACTGCAGTTTCGGAGTGACTGCCCGACCGATACGCTGGCGATCAACTGGCAGCGCCTTGTGCTGACGCATCTCCGAGAACGCGTACATGTCGGTGTGCTGACCGGGAGTCCGGTGACGGATCTTCGCTTTACGCTCATCGCTGGACGTGCCAGCAACAAGCATACCGAGGGCGGTGATTTCCGTGAAGCGACCTATCGTGCCGTGCGGCAGGGGCTTCGAAAGGCGGAAACGATACTGCTGGAGCCGTACTATGCCTTCACACTGGAAATTCCAGAGACCTGTGTCGGTCGTGCCATGACGGATATCGCCGGCATGCAGGGGCATTTCAGCGCACCCGAGCGAAAGGAAGGCTGGGCTGTCCTGGAGGGAACGGCCCCGGTCGTAACGATGCGGAACTATCATCAGGAGGTGATGGTTTATACCAAGGGGCTTGGTCGCCTCTTCCTGCGCTTCAGTGGCTATGACCGCTGTCATAACCCGGAGGAGGTCATTGCATCCGTGGGCTATGATCCCGATCAGGATCTTCTGAATCCATGCTCCTCGGTGTTCTGCGCGCATGGCACCGGCTTCATCGTGCCCTTCGATGAGGTGGAGCGGTATATGCATGTAGAATCGCCACTGCAGCTGGAGGAACCGGTGGAGAAGGGCGATTTCGAAGCCGATGTGGCGCGGCTGGAACGCCTGCAGGAGCCGAAATCAAAGGACCATGCCTACAGAAATGGTGGGCATTACATCGCGGATCAGGAGCTCGAGGACATCTTCGTCCGTACCTATGGCCCGATTAAAAACCGGGCAAAGGAGATGAACATCGCGAGCGCCCGGACGATTCGTGCCCGCGAGAAGGAAGAAAATAAGGAAAAGAACCGTCGTGAGACGAAAGCGGTGGTGAAGAAAAAGCAGTACCTCCTGGTGGATGGATACAATATTGTGTTCGCCTGGGAAGAGCTGAAGTCCCTGGCAGCGGTGAACCTCGATGCGGCGCGTGGGAAGCTTCTCGACATTCTTTCAAACTATGCAGGCTATACGGGAAAAGAACTGATTGTGGTATTTGACGCCTACCGTGTGGCAGGTCACGTTGTGGAGCAGCTCAGGTATCATAATATTTATGTTGTATTCACGCGGGAGGCGATGACCGCCGACGAATACATTGAAGAAGAAACCCATGAACTGACGAAGCAGTACCAGGTGACGGTGGCAACCTCGGATAAGGTCGTTCAGGTCATCACCTGGGGCAGCGGGGCCGTGCTCTGGTCTGCGCAGGATCTGCTGTCGGAGGTACAGCGCTGTGAAGGAGAGATTCGAAAGGAGTGGCATGTTTAAACGTCGCTGGTGGCGCATGTCCATCGATCAGAAGGTTCAGAGCTTCGCCGCCATCATTGCTGTGATCATCCTGGTCTCGGCAGGCTTTTCCATGTTTACCATGAGCTATTCGCTCCGGGACTATGGTCAGCTGCTGGATGAGAACCGTGCCAGCCAGACCTTCATGGAAGCGATGGAGGCAGAGGGAACCGCCTTTTCAGACTATGCGTCGACTAGAACGGAAAGCGCGAAGGAAAATCTGCAGCAGGCCATCCAGCGTACCGAGCGTGCCATCGATGCCCTGCCCTTCAGCTATGAGCTCATCGGGCAGGAGCGCTACGCACGTACCTGGAACATTAAAAATGCCTATCAGCAGTATGCCGCGCTCCGTGACAGGATGCTGTCCGGAGAGCTGAGCAGAACGGAATTTCTGCGACGCCTCAATGAATACAATCAGCGCGAAGCGTATCTCGAGCAGTATTCCCGGCGGCTCCTGCAGCTGACGGTCGAAGCCGGATCACGCGCGTATACGGAAAAGCTTCCGCTGTTTCGCGCCCTTCCGTTCATCTTTGTCAATTTCACCCTGATCATGCTGGTGATCGTCATGCAGATGGGAAATCTGATGAAGGACTCGATTGCGAAGCCGGTGCGTGAGCTCAGCCAGGAGGCGCAGCGCATTGCGGAATCCGATTTTTCCGGCGAGGATATTCAGGTGGAGAGCCAGGATGAGCTCGGCGGACTGGTAACGGTATTCAATGACATGAAGCATGCGATGGCGGAAAACATTGAGACCATACAGGAAAATCATCGCATGACGGAGCTTCTGCAGCAGGAAAAGCTGGAAAACAGTGAGATGGAGAAGCGGCTCAATGCAAACCGTCTGGAGCTTCTGAAGAGCCAGATCAATCCCCACTTCCTGTTTAATACCCTGAACATGATCGGCTCCATGGCCAATCTCGAGGATGCGCTCACCACGGAAAAGATGACCCAGTCGCTGGCACAGCTTTTCCGCTACAATCTGAACACGCAGGAGCAGATCGTGCCGATTGACATGGAGCTTCGCATCGCCGAAAATTATATGTATCTTCAGAAAATGCGCTTCGGAAGCCGAATCCGCTATGAGGTTCAGGTGCCGGAAAGCATTGAGCATATCCGCATTCCGTCCTTCACCATGCAGCCGCTGGTGGAAAATGCCATCGTGCATGGACTGTCGAAGAAGGAGCAGGGCGGCACCGTGCGTGTGACGGTACAGCAGGATCCGGAAACCAGGCTTCTGACCCTGACCATCGAGGACGATGGACTCGGCATGGAAGAAGACCGGCTCGCTGCACTCAATGCACGCATGCACCAGCCGGACGAAAACAAGACGGCGCGGATCGGTATCGGACTCGGCAATATCTACCGCCGTATTCGAACGCTGTATCCGGAGGGCGGTGATCTCCGAATCGATGCGAAGAAAGACGTGGGAACGCGGATTATACTGACGATTCCACAGGAAGAGAAAATGCGGACGGTGAGCGCAGCAGTGGAGGAAAGAACGGTGAGCGGAAGGCATATCGCGCCGGGGACGATGGAGGCGAAGAAGCAGACTTCGGATGAAAGCTAAGAAAGGAAAGAGAGATGTACAGAATGCTGGTGGCAGATGATGAGGCCATTGAACGAAAGGTACTGCTGAAAAAGCTGCGGAGAAAGTTCAGCGAGGATGGCGTGTGCTTTTATGAAGCAGAGAATGGACGGGAGGTACTGCAGCTTTATGAGGAACATGGAGCGGATATCCTGCTTCTCGACATTGAAATGCCAGGCGTAACGGGACTGGATGCAGCAGAGCAGATCCGGGCAAAGGATCCGAACTGTGCCATCCTCTTTCTGACAGCCTTCAATGAATTCGACTATGCACGAAAGGCGATTTCAGTACATGCACTGGACTACCTGCTGAAGCCCTATGATGAAACCGAGCTCTTTCTTGCAGTGGACAGCGCGATGCATTATGTGGATCGGGTGAAGACAGGACAGCAGCAGCCGCTGCCGATGGTGCCGACGGACGAGACTGCCCCGTCCATGGAGCCGGAAGAAACAGAGACAGGCAGTACGGATAAAAGTGCGGTACGCATGCGGCACTTTGTGGAGGAGCACTACATGGAGGATATTTCCGTACTGGATATCGCCAGTGCCTTCGGCTACAGCGAGGCCTATTTCTGTAAGCTCTTCAAGCAGAATTTCGGGAAGAACTTTGTAACCTACCTCACAGAATACCGTGTGGAGCGCGCGAAGCAGCAGCTTTCGGATCTTTCGTCCAATGTAAAGGAAATCGGTCAGCGGGTGGGCTATGCGGATAGTAATTACTTTACAAAGGTCTTTCGACGTATCACCGGCATGAGCCCGTCGGAATATCGGGCGCATCTCGGATAATTGTTCATAAAATCGCCACAATCAGAGAAGATGTCGTAATTGTACGTGCATACTGCACAAATTACGACATCTAATTTTGTGCGATGTGATCAAAGTGAATAATAATTGTGAACAAAATGTTAAAATCGTACGGCAAATGTTAGAATTTTACCATTCTTAAAAAACGGATTGTTCTTTATAATGTACTTGTGTGTGAACAAAGCCTCCACTTCGTGGAGGTCAACATTATACAATATGGAGGATATGTATTATGAAGAAGAGAATCGTTAGTGGCGTTCTCGCAGCTACCATGGTTGCATCTCTTGCAGCCTGTGGTTCCTCGAAGACCGCAGAGACCACTGCCGCACCTGCAACCACTGCAGCCGCTGCTGAGGAGACGACCGCAGCTGCTGAAGAAAGCAAGGAGGCAGAGGAGACCACTGCCGCTGCTGAGGAAGCAGCAGATGGTGACTACAAGGTCAATGAGGCCGCTGCTGCAGATCCAGCCGTAACACTTACCATGGCTGAGGTTAACCCACTTGAGGGTACCATCTGTGGACAGATGGATACCAAGTTCAAGGAGGCTGTAGAGGCTATTTCCGGTGGTTCCATCACCATCGACCTTCAGGCATCTGGTGTGCTTGGTGCTGAGCAGGATGTTCTTGACTCGATGCTCGGCGGTGGCGGAGACATTGATATGTCCCGTATCTCTGCATTCGCTCTTACATCTTACGGCGCATCCAAGTCCGTTCTTCTTTCTCTTCCGTACGTTTTCGAGTCCAGAGAGCACTTCTGGAATTTCGTAAACAGCGACCTCGGTACAGAGATCCTGAACGAGTCTGAGGAGGCTGGCGTTGGTATCAAGGGCCTCTTCTACGGCGAGGAAGGCTTCAGACATTTCTTCACTGTTGAGAGCAAGCCGGTTTCATCCGTTGCTGATCTGAAGAACATGAAGATCCGTGTTTCCAATGACCCGATCATGCAGAAGATGGTTTCCGCTCTCGGCGCAAACCCTGCATCCGTTTCCATGACCGAGCTTTACTCCGCACTTCAGACCAATACCGTAGATGGTGCTGGTCAGCCAATCGCAAACTACGCTTCAAACCGTTTCGATGAGGTTGGTCCAAACCTTACACTGGATGGTCATACACTGGGTGCCATCGAGGTTGTCATCTCCGATGATTCCTGGAACAACAAGCTCACTGACAACCAGAGAGACGTTATCACAGAGGCTTCCAAGATCGCTTCTGAGTACTGCCACAAGATCGCTGCTGAGACTGAGGACAAGGTTCTCGAAGAGCTCAAGGGCCGTGGCTGCAACGTCATCGAGGTTGCTGATAAGTCTGAGTGGGAAGCTGCCTGCCAGCCTATCACAGATGAGTATGCTACAGGCGACCTGAAGGATACGCTTGATCAGATCAAGGCACTTGCTTAATCTGAAAGAAAAAGTCATTTTCGAATGACATGCAGTGAGGTGCTCACGGTGTGCTCGACATGTCCGTGAGCACCTTTACTTTAAGAAAATTCAAGATGATACTGTGATTTGGGATGCTTTCGGCACTTATCTGGAGTGCTCTCAAATCTCCGAGTGAATGCCGTGGGCATTCGGATCATAATTCAACTGGAGGCTTTTATGATTGAAGCTTTGAAAAAATTCGAACCAATCTATGACTGGGTCTATAAAATTGTCATGACTATCTGCAAGCTTCTTCTAATCGCAGATATCCTCATCATGGCCTGGGTCGTACTGGGACGTTATCTTACCTTCCTTCCAGCACCGGGCTGGGGCGAGGAAACCATTCTGACCCTGATGGCGTATATGTCCGTCCTTTCAGCAGCACTTGCGATTCGTCGGAATGCACATATTCGTATGACCACGTTCGACCGCTATCTTCCGGTCGGCCTCATCAAGGCCCTGGATCTTCTGGATGATCTTGCCGTCATGGCACTGGCGATCATCATGCTGGTGGTCGGCTGGCAGTATGCAAACGGCATCGGTGCGAAGGGCTCCTTTATTTCGATGCCATGGCTCAGCAAGAAGTGGATGTACTTCCCGATTCCGCTCGCCGGATTCGCCATGATCTTCTTCGAGCTTGAGCGTATCGTCGTTGACATTGAGCATCTGATGGATAAGAACTATGTACCGGATGATGGTATGACCATCGGTACTTCTGATAAGGAGGAGAAGTAATTATGGTAAATACAACAGCAATTGCGGTTCTCCTTGTGACCTTCTTTGTGATGGTATTCCTGAGAGTTCCGATCGCCTATTCTGTCGCTCTTTCTTCCGTATTCTGCCTGCTCTATCAGGGACTTCCTCTGAACACAGTAGCACAGCAGATGGTAAAGGGTATTTCGTCCTTCTCACTGATGGCCGTTCCGTTCTTCATCACCATGGGTGTTTTCATGGGAACGGGTGGTATTTCGGAGAAGCTGCTTGACCTCGCAGACGCGGTGGTCGGCTGGATGACCGGTGGTCTTGCCATGGTTAACATCGTGGCTTCCTACTTCTTCGGTGGTATCTCCGGATCTGCTGCAGCTGATACAGCTTCCCTGGGCTCTCTGGAAATCCCGATGATGGTGAGCCGTGGCTATGATGTGGACTTCTCCACAGCTGTAACCATTGCCTCCTCTGTAGAGGGTATGCTGGTTCCGCCATCTCATAACATGGTTATTTATGCAACGACGGCAGGTGGTATTTCCATTGGCTCTCTCTTCCTTGCAGGTTACCTTCCAGGTGCCGTACTTGCGGGCTCTCTGATGGTCGGTTCCTACATCATTTCGAAGAAGAGACATTATCCAAAGGGAGATCCGTTCTCCTTTAAGAGACTGCTTACGAGCCTCATTACCTCCGTATGGGCACTGCTGTCCATCCTGATCGTTGTGGTCGGCGTTGTAGCCGGTGTCTTCACGGCAACCGAGTCTGCAGCCATCGCCGTCATCTACTCCATCCTGGTATCCATCTATGTTTATAAGGGCGTTACCTGGAAGGATGCATGGAAGTGCCTCGACAGCTGTGTGGATACGCTGTCCATCGTGCTGATCCTGATCTCAACGTCCTCCATCTTCGGCTACTGCCTGACAAGACTTCATGTACCAGATCTTGCAGCAAATCTGATTACGGGCGTTTCCAATAACCCGATCATCATTGCACTGCTCATCAATGTCATCCTGCTTGTCCTTGGCTGCATCATGGATATGGCACCGATCATTCTGATTTCGACTCCGATCCTTCTTCCAATCGTAACCTCAATTGGTATCGATCCAGTACAGTATGGTATCATCCTCGTTCTGAACTGTGGTATCGGTCTTCTGACGCCTCCAGTAGGTGCGGTTCTGTTCATCGGCTCTGCCATTGCACATCGTCCGATGGAGAAGGTCGTGGTGGCCATGCTTCCGTTCTACATCATGATGCTGATTGCACTGATGCTGGTAACCTTTGTTCCGAACATTTCCCTCTGCATCCCGAAGCTCTTCGGCTACGTTCAGCAGGGTACAGGTGTTCTGTCCATGATTGGAAAGCTATAGAGCTTTGTAACACCTTCATTATGTAATATGGTGCGCGGCGGTTGAATCCGCCGCGCTTTTTTTATAAGATGAATGCAAAAAGAAAAAAGACATGAGGTAGAAGAATGCGTTTTCATTTTAAATATCGAAACGGTGTAAAAGAGCTCTGGGAGCTGAGTATGATTTATCAGTACAGCTCGATGGTTGGGGTGGTCAATGTCGTCTTTACCTTTGCCATGGCGGTCCTTCTGGGTGCAAGCTACGGAAATCACTGGACCGTCTTTCTGATCCTTTCGGCCCTGGGTACGATCTATTTTCCACTTATTCAGCCCCTGATCGTTTTCCTGCGCTGTAAAAAGAGCGCTGCAAAAATTGAGAACGATACAGAGCTTGCTTTTTCAGAAAACGAAATCTACATTACGGTTGGAGAGCAGCATCAGACACTTCAGTGGAAGGAAATTTATGCGGTACGGCAGTATCTGAATCTCACCGTGCTGTATACCGGTCGTGGCCATGGCCTCGTGATTCCAGGATATGCCTATCAGAATAAGGAAGAGCGGAAGAGCTTTCTGACCTTTGCAGAGGACAGCACGGCGAAGGCCCATCCTGCGAAGAAAACGAAGTGATATGAGAAAAAAGATACATTCAGGACGACTTTTTCGGAGAGGTACCCTGGCGCTGAGCCTCGGTGGACTTCTGTTGGCGACGGGCCTTCTCGGCTGCGGGCGCGATGGTGCATCGGCGTCTATAGGAAAGACGGCAGAGACCGAGGGATATGCAGGGAGCGGCGCAGATGGGACGGAGACCACGAGAGAAGCCCAATCAAGGGATGCAAAGAACCGGTCCGCGACGTCTGTCCCGGATTATGTGTTTACCTATGCGGATAACCAGACCGGGGACTATCCGACGGTGCAGGCCGCACGTCGCTTTGCTTCCATGGTGAATGAGGCAACGGATGGACGCATTGAAATACGGGTTTATGCGAATGCAGAGCTCGGGGATGAGATTTCAGCCGTACAGCAGCTGTCCTTCGGTGGAATCGATTTCTGCCGTGCGTCACTGTCCACCCTGACGAACTACAGTGGCGAAACCCTGGCACTGCAGATGCCCTACCTTTATAAGAACAGCGAGCATATGTGGCGTGTGCTGGATGGAGACATTGGCGATGAGGTGAAGCAGAGCTTTCAGGGCAGTGGCCTCGTCGCCCTCAGCTGGTTTGATGCCGGTGTCCGCAATTTCTATACGGTGGATAGACCCATCACCTGCCTTGAAGACATGCAGGACCGAAAGATCCGCGTGCAGCAGGCCGATTTCATGGAGGATATGGTGCAGGAGCTCGGTGCACTTCCCGTGCCGATTGTGTACGAGGCCGTCAAGGATGCCATGCAGACGGGCGAAATCGACGGCGCGGAGAACAACTGGGCCTCCTATGAAGCCATGGGACATGATGAAATTGCGCCCTACTATACGGTGGATGAGCACATGCGGGTGCCAGAGCTGCTCCTCGCGAGCAGTGTGACCTGGGAGCAGCTTTCCGCGGAGGACCAGACGACGATTCAGCGCTGTGCCGATGAAGCCGGACAGTATGAGCGCTCCCTCTGGAAGGCGCGGGAAACCTCCGCGCGGGAAAAATGTCTTCGAAATGGCGTTACGGAGATTGTTCTCTCTGAGGATGAGCAGGAACGCTTTCGAGAGGCGGCTTCTCCCCTTTACAAAAAGTACTGCGGGGATTATGCTGAACTCATTGAAAAAATCAATGAAATAAGAGATAGATAAGAAGGTAAATAGAGTATGTATCAGATTCAGTTTCATCAGCCTGTACACGTTCACTTTATTGGCATCGGTGGCATCTCAATGAGCGGACTTGCGGAGATTCTTCTTTCACGGAAGTTTCCGGTTTCCGGCTCCGACAGCCATGTGTCTGCATTGACCGAAAAGCTCAGTGCACAGGGAGCTGTGATTCACTATCCACAGAAGGCAGAGAACATCACGGATGACATCGATGTGGTGGTCTACACAGCGGCCATTCATCCAGACAACCCGGAGTTCCGTGCAGCACAGGAAAAGAATATCCCGATGCTGACCCGTGCGCAGCTGTTAGGTGAGATCATGCGGAATTATAAGGAGGCGATCAATGTCTCGGGCACGCATGGAAAGACGACCACTACCTCGATGATCACGGAAATTCTTCTCGCGGCTCATCAGGACCCAACGGTTTCCGTCGGCGGTATGCTGAAGGACATCGGCGGCAATATTCGTGTCGGCGGGCAGGATACCTTTGTTGTGGAGGCCTGTGAGTATACGAACTCCTTCCTCAGCTTCTTCCCGACGATCGAGGTCATTCTGAACGTGGAGGCAGATCATCTCGACTTCTTTAAGGACATTGACGACATCCGCCACAGCTTTAAACTCTTCGCAGAAAAGCTCCCGGAGAGTGGTCTCCTCGTCATCAATAAGGATATCAAGCATTGTGAGTATTTTACGGAAGACCTGAAATGCCGCGTGGTAACCTTCGGCCATGAGAAGGATGCAGATTATACCGCAAACTTCATCAGCTATGATAAGTTTGCTCATCCGAGCTACACGCTGTTCTACAAGGGAGAGGAGCTTGCAAAGGTGGAGCTCGGCGTGACCGGTGAGCATAACATCTATAATTCACTTGCAGCGATTGCGGTCGCACGCTCGCTGAACATTCCGATGGAGGTGATTCTCGAGGGCTTAAAGCACTTTAGCGGTACGGATCGCCGCTTCCAGAAGAAGGGAAGCATCCACGGCTTTACCATTATCGATGATTATGCGCATCATCCACAGGAGATCGCCGCTACCATTGAGGCAGCAAAGAAGTATCCACATCGGAAGCTCTGGATCGCCTTCCAGCCGCACACCTACAGCCGTACGGCAGCGCTCCTCGATGATTTCGCAGGCGCGCTCAGCCAGGCAGATGAGATTGTCCTGGCGGACATCTACGCAGCACGTGAGAAGAACACGATCGGCATCAGCTCAGATGACCTTCGGAAGCATATGCTCGAGCAGAATACGAATGTCTATTACATTCCGAAATTTGCAGATATTGAGAAGTTCCTGCTGGATCACGTACAGGAGGGCGACCTTCTCATCACCATGGGCGCAGGCGACATCTATCAGGTTGGCGACGATCTTCTGAAGCTCCCAGGCGCCGAGGTGGAAGAATCATAAGCTGCAGCCTTTTCGGATACTGAATGGGGCCGGGCGGGATGCCTCCCAGAAGCCA
>ERZ808240.2438-NODE-2438-length-20294-cov-7.350264_pt1 | contig 20294 bp, 18 predicted proteins | sample MGYA00521084_ERZ808240 | MGnify/ENA primary metagenome ERZ808240 (study PRJEB31516, sample SAMN03275571) | gut metagenome | biome: mammalia-associated habitat; material: feces | host: Papio cynocephalus | place: Kenya | collected 2012-08-06 ...
TAGCGAAAGTATACGGGGATGTGAATTGCGCTCGTATTTTGCAAGATATTAATTTACGATTAGATACGCAAAATCAGCCGTTTAAGTGCTTGACGGATGAAGAATATTTATTAGTTACAAATGTCTTTTCTTGACTAGAATTTGTCCTATGATATAATTTATATATATATTATCGGTGGGGGAAATATGAAGAAAGAATCTTTTGATACACGTTTTGATGAAATTTGTAAAGAGCGAAAAGCCGAAAAAGAAAAAAAGAAAGAACTTTTCAACAAGAATATTCAATCTCATATAGTTTATATGGATGAATATGGAAAGATTTATAAAAAAGATATGCCCGAATCCCAAAAGAAAAATACAGGTTTAGAATCTTTTTTGAAATGTATTTTGATTGGAGTCATTTTGGCGTTATTAATCTATATTTTTTATGAATTATCTCCTGTATTTTATTATTTAGCAAACTAAATAAAGCATATAGAAAACACCTGTCAATGATTGCACTGCAACAACGCTTGTCATTGACAGGTGTTTTCTATATGCTAAAATCCGCAAAAAAGGGGGAAAGCTATAATGAAGAATAAATATTTAACAGAGATTGAAAGATATCAGATAGAAGTTCTTTATCGAAAAGGGTATGAAGTAAAAGAGATTGCATTGACTTTAGGAAGATGTAAAGCAACGATTTATAATGAATTAAAGCGTGGTATGACTACTTTGATTGATACACAACTAAGAGAATATCAAACATATTGTGCAGATGTAGCGCAAGAGAAAGCTGTTTATAATGCTACTGCTAAAGGGCGTCAGTTGAAAATTGGGAATGATTATGCTTTCGTTGAATATGTTCAAGATATGTTATTGAATCAAAAATATAGTCCATATGCTATTTTACAGAAGATAAAAGAGACTGATTTACACTTTCAAACAAGTGTCTGCAAAAATACATTGTACAACTATATTCGTATGGGATTATTTGACGGTGTGTCAATGCAGTCTTTGCCTTGTCCACGTAAGAAAAAATCACAGTATGTTACACGTAGAAAAGTTGCATTAAATAATACATTTTGTCATTCTATAGAGGAAAGAGATAAGTCTGTTTTGAAACGTGATGAATTTGGTCACTGGGAAATGGATACCGTAGTATCGGGGCGAAAAGGCAAGGGTGTGCTTTTGGTGCTAACTGAGCGTATGACAAGACAAGAACAGATTCATAAGATTAATTCTAAGTCTCAAGAAGATGTAGTTAATTGCTTAAACCAGATTGAAAGAAAAATCGGTTCGGAAGATTTCAAAAAATTATATAAAACTATAACTTGTGATAATGGTACAGAGTTTTTAGATTCTGTCGGAATTGTTTCATCTATCACTTCTAGTGAGAAACGAACGGATTTATATTACTGTCATCCGTATTGTATTTCTGAACGTGGAAGTAATGAAAATGCGAATAGACTGATACGGCGTTGGATTCCAAAAGGTGCGGATATCTCTAGTTATTCAGATGAATATATAAAACAAGTGCAAGACTGGTTGAATAATTATCCACGTAAGATATTCAACGGATTATCATCTAATCAATATAGGAAGATATATTCTCTCTAAAGTTCACACGTCTGAACTTTAGAGAGGCGCGGAAAAAAGCACGGAAAAATAGAAACATTCCTCCGTGCTTGCTTCAGTGCGCTCTTTTTGTCATTTTATACAATTCCTCAAGCTATCTGAAGATTTTATTTTATGCAATTTGCCATTTTCATATTATTAATGAATTATTTTCTAATTTCCTCTTGACTTTTACAACATTTTCCTAAAATATCCGATTTCTCATTTTCAAAACTCCTTATTTATACCTGATATTGATCTGCTTTTTCCAGAAATTCTGTTACTGCTTTTCCTGTATTCCGGGCGGTTGCGTAAGTATGTCCTGTATCCAGAGATACAATCTGTCTCATCTCATCTTCGGACAGCGTAAAATCAAAGATATCCAGATTTTCTTTCATTCTTACCGGATTTGCAGACTTCACAACAGGAACAATCCCTCTTTGCACAAGCCATCTTAAAACGATCTGTGCCACGGATTTCTGATGCTTCTTAGCAATGCCGCATAATGTAGCATTTGCAAAAAGATCTTTCTTTCCAGCGGCAAGCGGTGACCATGCCTGTAACAGAATATTTTGCTCATCCAGATATCTGCGCTCATCTTCCCGCTGGAAATATGCATTGCACTCAATCATGTTTACTGCCGGTTTTACTTTGTTAAAAAACAGAAAATCAGCCATTCTATCCTGTGTAAAATTATCCACCCCAATAGATCTTACTTTTCCGTCTTCATATAGTTCCTCTAAAGCACGCCATGCTCCATAATAATCATGATATGGCTGATGAATCAGGTACAGGTCTATATAATCCAATCCCAGCCGATCAATCGAACGCTGGAATCCTTCTTTTGCTTTTTCATAAGAAGTATCAGTAATCCACAATTTTGTAGTAATAAATAAGTCTTCTCTTTTGACAATTCCTTCCTCAATCACTCTCTTGATTGCTTTTCCAACAGCCGTTTCATTTTCATAAGCTGCAGCAGTATCGATCAGGCGATAGCCGGTTTTGACGGCCTGCACAACTGCGTTCTCGCATGCTTCCAGATTCGTCATACGGAATACTCCGTATCCGATCGGAGGCATCTTTATTCCATTATTTAATATGATATCTTTTTGTTTTTCCATAATTACATCTCTCCTTTATCTGTTCGAAATCTCTTTGATGGACGATAGATTACCAATACCATAAAAATCAGTAATGCCGTTACGGAAAGACTGACCGGATAAGCGGTTAATATTCCGGTAAATGTTTTATGGGAAGGGAAAACCGCCATGATCCAGAAGATCCTCACTCCGCATATTCCAAGTGTTGTCACGATTGCCGGCACCAGTGAAAATCCAAATCCTCTCATGTAACCGGACATATTTTCATACAACATACTGAATGTATATGCCGAAAATACCATAATAAGTCTTGTATATCCTACAGAAATGACCTGTGGATCATTATTGAAAATTGAAAGTAATGTCTTTCCGGTCAGCAATATCAATACAATCGCGCAGGCTGTTGCAACCGCATCCTCGATAATACATAAGATCAAGACTTTCCTGCACCGCTTAATCTGCCCGGCACCATAATTTTGTCCCACGAATGTCGTACACGCCTGGCTGAAGGAGTTCAATACATCATACGCAAAGATTTCAATATTATAGGCTGCTGACGATGCTGCCATAACGATCGTTCCAAGGCTGTTGATCGCTGACTGGATCACGATATTGGCTACTGCAAATACTGCACTCTGGATTCCTGCTGGCAAGCCAATTCTCATGATCTGTCCCAGTATTTTCCGGTCAATTCCAAGTTTCTTCCATTCTACGTGAATCATTTCTTTTGTCTGCATAAGACGGTAAAACAGTAAAACAGAACTGACTGCATTTGACACAACTGTTGCGATTGCTACGCCATTAACTGTCATATGTAAGACGGCTACAAAGAACAAATTCAGCAATACATTTAAAACTCCTGATATGGTTAACACAACAAGTGGTGTTCTCGTATCACCGGTGCTTCTGAAAATAGCTGCTTCAAAGTTATATAACAGGATAACCGGCATTCCAATCAGGTAAATCCGCAGATATAGCAGAGCTTCCGGAAATACATCATTCGGTACCTGAAGCGATGCCAGCAGTGGACTTGCAGTCAATTCTCCAATTATCGTGACACCTATTCCTGCTAATACTGCAACAATAATAGAGGTATGGACTGCCTTTGTAACAGCTTCTTTATCATTTCTTCCTATTGCAGTTGCAATTACAACATTTGCTCCAAGAGCAATTCCTACGAACAGATTTACGATTAGCGAAATGATGGAACTGTTTGCTCCAACTGCAGCAACAGCAATCGTTTTTCCGGCTCCGGTAAAATTCCCTACCACCGCAATATCCGAAGCATTAAAAAGCTGTTCCAGAATAGCCGTTGCAGCTACCGGAAATGCGAACAGTGGTAATTTGTTCCAAATGGAACCGTGCAGCATGTCCAATTGTTTTCTTTTTCTGCTTTCTTTCATCTTTTCTCAATCCTTTTATTTCATTCTATCAAGGAAAGTATAATCTTCCCGGCAAAGAATAACAAATACTTATATAGAATGATTTATCATAATTGACAGGAATGATAAAGAGAATTAAACTAAAAACAGAGGTGAACATTATGGAATTTAGAACACTGCAATACTTTCTTGCAGTTACGAAAGAAGAGAATATCACAAGGGCAGCTGAGAGCCTGCATATCTCTCAGCCATATCTTTCAAAGCAATTGATGGATTTAGAAAATGAACTTGGAAAGCAGCTGCTTATCCGTGGCAAACGTAAGATCACGTTGACTGAAGATGGGATTCTTCTCAGAAAACGTGCAGAAGAAATTCTGTCATTAGTAGAAAAAACAGAATCGGATCTAAGCGCTAACATTCCTCAGATCAGTGGCGAAATTACCATTGGCGGGAATCCAACGATGACAGTATTAAATGCAGCAGCCAGACTTCGTTCTCAATATCCAGATGTGTATTTTCAGTTTTACAGTAGTGATGCCATTGATGTCTTCGAACGTCTGGAACACGGAAGCCTTGATTTTGCTGTATTTTTGGAACCAATAGATGTTACTGAATATGATTATATTTCATTGCCGGAATCCTCCCGCTGGGGATTATTGATGCCTTCTGATTGTACCCTCTCCCTAAAAGATTATGTGGAAAAAAATGACCTTTTGAAAATTCCCTTAATTTTTCACCGCAGAGCCGGTCTCCAGCAACTGATCTCTCATTGGGCTAATACAGACATTGAAAAATTCAATATTGCCGCTACCTACAATGTAGTCAATGGTTCTCCGACTAAATTTATCAAAAGCGGATTAGGTTATTATCTGACAACCGAAGATTTACTTCCATCGGTTTTGGAACCGGATGTGTGTTTTCGTCCACTAAATCCACCGTTAGAAATTCATTATGCATTGATCTGGAAAAGAACTGCATTTCAGTCAAAAGCCACCGAAATATTCATGAAAGAAATTAAGCGTGCATAATTGCATTATTTTTTCAAAGTGATACAATAAATAACCGTAAAAAAGCACTGCTTTCATTGTCAGCAGTGCGATATTTTATAATTATCCAAAAGAAGGCGTATGATATGTTTCAATATTATCTGATCCATTATTTTAACTTTAAGAATGCCGGAGGCTTCATGCTTGTCTCCCTGCTCTGCCTGATCGCAGTTCTTGCAATCGTTATTCTGGCAGCAAAACTGAAAAAGCACTATAAACTGAATACAGAAGATTTAACACCAAAGCAGATCCGTAAACTGAATCGTGCCCATAAGTTCAAAGAAATTTCTCTTATTGAGAGTTTTTATGAAATGGTCTTTTCCAGTACTTCTGTACTTTTATTTCTGTCTCTCTACTATATTATAGATGAGCGGATTCCGCAGGCAGCTCTCTACTGGCAGAAATACCAGAATATTATCCTGCTTTTATTCCTGGTGTTCTCTGTATTTATGACAAACTGGTTTGATATTTTATTCGTCCCACTGACGGCCATTTCAACCAGACAGAAGGCATCGATCCGTTTGATCTCTGCTTTCTATATTATATTAATTTTATTGTACATCAAATTTATCTACAATGACTCTAACTATGATTCATTGATCATGTACTTTATTACACTGGCAGTCGGTCGTTTCCTGTACTTTGATTCTACACTTGAAGATATCAAAGATACTTTACAGGGTGTGGTAAAAGACCTGCCTTTGCTGGTATTGATGGGCACTTATTCCGCTATTGTATGCTGGTATGGATTCCACTGCGGATTCCTGTTAACTTCCAATGGAGTAATCCTTAGTACACTGCTGGCACATCTTTTTATGGATGTATCGATTTTTGTGCTGGATAAGACGCATCTTGTGAAGTTATTCATTTAAATTCAAAATATCTTTATACCTTTGAATCTGATATTTTAATACATTACGTTCCATTGAATCCGGCTCTGTATTTAACCAGTTCAGAGCCGAATTCACATCAACAAAAAATCCCTTTCCAAAATATTCCATCATCTTTTCATTCGAACCCGAAAATGGACGGGCTACAACTCTTTTTACATTATCTTCAATAGGGAAATGCCAGTTTACACTCTGATTTGCTGTCAAAAGAGCAATTCCATTGTCAAAAATAGGTGCCGGCATAAATTCATCTCCAATCATAACATCTTCTCACCTTACTAATACATCTTTACTGGTCAATTTTTCTCCCGGAAAACGAAACCAGATAAAGTCGTTATAACTTACTCCATGTGTTTTTCTGACAATTTCATAAGGGTTGTATTCTGATAATCCGAGATGATTTAGGATTTCATTGATATCCGGTCTTCCCTTCTCCCAACATCTCATTTCCAGAATCTTTCCCAATTGAAAACGTGTCATCTCCTTTGATGCAAATAATTGTTTTCCTGGATTCTCTGTATAACGCGATACAATGACTTTCTTTTTCTTTACATATACTCTCGCTGTGATTTCATCTTTCCAGTATACTTCAAAAGAGAACTCATTCATAACAGGGTCTTTTTTTTTCCTTTTTTTATAACACTCCATCATTTTTTCCAAGCTTTCAATATTCCACTCTAATTCTTTGATTTCTTCTGCCAGGCATTCTATTTTATTTTGCTTTTCTTCTATATCCGCAATCGTTCCCGGAATTACAGGACCTAAATATAGACTGTTTACTTTTCCCGCCCTTTTGCATTGTGCATAATAATATAATTCTCCATGAATCTTTTTAATTGTAATGCTTTTTCTTTCTTCTTTTATGTCTTTTAATATATTTTTCTTTCTTATCAGCTCCTGCTCATAATACAATTTTTGTTCATTTAAACTTTTATATACATTTTTCATTTCCATTATACTATCACCCAACAATATTTTAACCTACTTTTTTATTTTTTTCAATAAAAGTAGGTTACAAATTATAACGCACAATATTTCCAGAATTACGATACTTCCAACAATCCAGCCAGCCGGATAATGAAAGGTAAAATAAGAAAGCTGTTTTCTCATATAAATTTCGATTCCTTTTAACACTATCGATCCAACTGACACTACAAGACCTGCGATGAACAATACATAGTAGCTGCCTTCCAACAGCAACAACTTCTTTTCCTGCCAACGTGTCATTCCAATTTTTCTCATAATCTCCAACTCTTTTTTCCTGCTCATGATTCCAGTAAACATAATATTAAAATAATTAACCAGTCCGACACACAATAATATCACGCTGATACTTCCAAACATAATTCTGTTTCCCCGGATATAGTCTGCATTTTTCTGCATAAGATCCGATCTGGCAATGTAAAAAATCCCTGCTTCTCCTTTGCCGTCCGGACTTGTCTGTGTGCTACTTTTCCTCCGTTGGTTTTCTTCCGAAAGAATCTTCTGGATTTCATGCATGACTTGCTTTTCTTTCGTTTTCTCTACATTTAATTCCATGCAGAATGTCTTTTTCTTCGTAGATAACCTGTTAAATCCATTTTCACTAATTAGATAATAGATATCTCCTTCTGCACCATGCCAGGTCTGGTGGATCTCTGGGAAACCTTCTGCCTGATTATCCAAATAACCGCTTAACATATATTGTGTAGACGGTGTTTCTGTTTTTATTTTCTCATCTTCCTTGTCTCTTTCTTTGTCCGTCATGGAATTCCACCGGATACATGCTTCTTTGTTCTTTAACGGAGATAAACATACTGTTTCTCCCACCGCTTTTTCTGCCTGTTTTTCCTGCTTTTGTGACAGCTTGTGATCATGGATGATCATTACTCCTGTTCCGGCTTCCAGACTGTCCATATCGACTTTCAGCTTGTTCTTCTCTACATATGTTTTTAATGCTTTTATCTCATTTTCACTGACAATCTGGACGGTATCGGCATCCAGTCCTTCAATCATCTTTGCCCCTGATTCATAATCAGTACTGATTTCTTCCGCATATTCTATATTTTTACCCAGATAAGTATCCTTCTCCAGTGGACGGATTCCATCTCTGGATATAGTCGAAAGCATATAGGCTCCTTCGGTTATGTAAGATTCCTTTTTCTTCACACCATCAAGACTCCACAATCGCTTCCGTACCTTTTCGGATATCGGTGAAAATTCATCATAGTCATTGTCATATAGAAGTTCGAAGTTATCTCCTTGGGATTTCAAAGGATCTTGGTCCGGCGACTGTGTCTGATATTCTGTCCCGCTTCCCTCTTTTTGTGCAAACTCACTGAATTCTCCTGCAATCAGAAAATCTGGTCTCTGATTGATGATATTGGCATAATCACTTCCGTCTGTGATCACCATAACGATCAGGAACATTTCTATTCCGAGGAACATTGAAATGACTGTGATGACAAATCTCTGCCGATACCTTGTAACGTTCTTCCACGCCATAAAGCACAGTTCCTGTGTTTCGCTTCGTTTTTTCCTGTTTAAATCTAGTCCTTTATCTGCATAACCTGCTTTTCCATGCTGTCGTTTCTTTCTTCCGGTCTGCTCCATGTAATGCATTCCCTCTATACAGGTTCTGTTTACCGTCTGCCGGATCACCTGTTCCGATGCACCGGTGATTACCAGTAGTGTAAATACTACCGCTAACAATAATATTTCCACCCGGAAAATCTGCAATTCTTCCGCACCACCATATCCATTCAGATACTGCCTTCCCAATAGTTCCGGCATCAGATATTTCAGCAACAGAACCGACAATCCTGTGCCTGCAATACCTCCCGGCACGATCGTCCACATGATCTGCCGGATATAGATCTTACGGATCTGTTTTTTCATTGTACCGATCGTATGAAGCAGTGCCATCTGCCTTATATCGCCTGTCATGGATATCTGCATCACATTATAGACAAGCAAAAACATTCCGCAGATAATCATAACTGTCTCCATTGCTGCCATTCCATAACTTCCCGTCATCTCTTTTACGGCCCGGTTCTTTGCCGTATCTGTCGCAATGATCTGTTGGGAATTGTCTTTCATCGGTACATCTTCGTATAATTTTTCTTCTGTATCCTTCCAGTCCATGTCATTCGACGGACAGATCAGAATATCCGAACCTTCTTCGATATCATACCCCCAGTCCTTCAGTTTCTTTTCTGACACATATCCGATTGCTTTGCTGTTTCCATTACCTTCTGTATAAGCACTGTACCAGCCTGATAATTCGAACTCTTCTTTTTCTATCTGAAAAAAGCTGATTGATACATCAAGTGCTATCTTCATCCCTGTTTTCGGATTGTTAATTCCAAGCTTTTTTAACGTCTTTACCGGAAGCATGATTTCCTGCCGCTTTTCCGGATATGTTCCGTGGATACCGGTATAGGCGGGCTTCATCATCTTTTCCCATGCAGTCTGATCCAGTACCTGTATGGAACAGACGGAGTCTTTCTTTCCCTTTTCTACAGCTTCTCCCATTTTTATTCTTCTTCCGATTTCTTTTACATATCCTAAAGAACGAACTTTTTCATACTGCTGCTTTGTTCCATCTTCTATATAAGTGGATGCCATTGTTCCATCCATTCGAATATTTTTCGTATATTCTGCATTTATTTTTCCGTAAGCTGTCCCAAAGACAAATGTCAGTGTAAGAATGCATAAAATGACTGCTCCTATAAGAATCCTATTTCTGCCTTTATTGCATTTTTGGATTGCTTCCGAAAGCAGCCGGATTACATTCGTATTGTTATTCGGTGTAAATTCATTCATTTCATTACACCTCCGTATCATATAATTTTCCGTCTTCTACGCGCAGGATACGGTCTGCCATCTGTGCGATTGCTTCCTGATGGGTCACAACAATCACCGTCTGGTGGAATCTTGCTGCACAAGTCTTCAACAATGAAATTACTTCCATACTTGTGACAGAATCAAGATTCCCTGTTGGCTCGTCACACAAAAGCACTGCCGGCTTTACCATTAACGCCCTTGCGATTGCCACTCGTTGTTGTTGTCCGCCGGACAGTTCTTCCGGAAGATTCTCTAACTTTTCTCCAATCTTCAACGTTCTGACAATATCTTCCAGCAATGCTTCATCAATCTCTGCACCGTCCAGTCTGAGCGGAAGTACGATATTCTCATATACATTAATGACCGGAATCAGATTGTATTGTTGAAATACGAATCCGATATTTCGTCTCCGGAATACTGTGCGTTCATCTTCCGTCATGTCTTTCAGACTGTTGTTGCGTATCCAGACTCCTCCCGCAGTGGGTTCATCCAGACCGCCCAGGATCTGAAGTAATGTCGTCTTCCCGCTTCCTGATGTGCCGATAACTGCAAGGAATTCCCCTTCTTCTACTGACAGACTCACTCCGTCCAATGCGTGGACTTCGTAATTATCTGTCACATAATATTTTTTTAATCCGGTTGCTTTTATCATCTCCATAAGATTTTTCTCCTTGTTCATAGTTGTGTCTGTTCCGTATCGGAACTTTCACACACTCTACAGCATACAGGACAAATCTAACAAACTTCTAACAAACCGGAAGATTTATCTCCATCATCAGGCCGCATTCCGGATATCTGCTTTTTGCAATTATGAATCCTCCATGAAGGTTTATAATTTTTCTCGCCAGATAAAGCCCTATTCCATAGCCTTCCTGTGTGGTCACGTTCTTGCCTCTATAGAATCTCTGGAAGACCTTATGCTCTTCTCCTTTTTCAATTCCTAGTCCATTGTCTTTTACAAGAATCTTTGCACACATTTCATTCTTCTGAATTGTCATTTCTATGATTCCGCCAGGTCGGCTGTATTTCACGGCATTTTCCAGAACGTTATCGATTGCTTCCCCGAGCCAGTTGGCATCATGCGGACAGTTAACTTCCTGCAGCATCTCTATCTTGAATGTAATCTTTTTTTCTTCTGCCCTCTTTTGAATTCTTCCAAGACAATTTCTCACAGTCTTTAACAAATCTATCTCTTCTTTCCGTATCTGAATCATGTTCTGCTCGAGTCTGGACATCTTCATGAATCCTTCTGTCAAAAATTCCAGTTGTTGTTCTCCGGATCGCATTGCATTTAAATAATTATTCACATTTTCATCTGTCTTTGTTCCGGTTTTACTCCATTCTTCCTCTAATAATTCCTGATATGTCCGGATATTGGCAAGGGGTGTCCGCATCTGATGTGCAATCTCTGAAATCAGCTTCTGGATCTCATCTTTACTCTTCTCCGCAGCTTCTGTCCGTCCGTTTAACATTTCCTGAATCCTTACCAGTCTGGATTCCAGTCTTGCATACAACGTCTCTTCCCCCGCTTTTGTTTCCTGAATCTTTTCCTCACGCAATATCTTTTCCATACATTCCACAAGTAACTGAAGTTCTTTCTGTCTGCATTTTTCCTGATAAACATATATGGCAGTTCCGCCCAGAATTGCTCCTGCCGATACTGCCACTGCGATTATTATAATATTCATTCTTTGCTCTTCCTTTTTGTATCCATGATTATTTTTTTCAGACACTCTCCAGCTTGTATCCCAATCCAAATACATTTTTCAAATACATTGGTGAACCCGCATCTGTTTCTATCTTTTTTCTCAACCGGTTAATCGTAACGCTGACGGTGTTATCCACTACAAACTGGCCATCCAGTCCCCAGACATGTTCCAGGATGTTTTCCTTCGTCAGCACATTTCCCTGATTGTACATCAGATATTCCAGTAACTGATACTCTTTGGCAGTAAGTACAATTTCCTTCCCGTTCTTGTATACTTTCTTCTTATCAGGAAACAATATTATTTCTCCGCACGCCAGTTGTTTCTCTCTGTTATTCCGTCCGATCACGGCTTCAATTCTCTTTAAGAGCACCTTCATGGAAAATGGTTTTACCACATAATCATCTGCTCCTGTATCAAATGCTGTCAACATATCCGTTTCTTCATCTCTTGCAGTGAGAAAAATGGCCGGTATCTCTGCATTTTCCCTGATCTTTTTGTAACATGTGAGCCCATTGCCATCCGGAAGACCGATATCAATGAGAAGAAGGCTCTCACTGCCTGTGATGGCGCTAAGAGCCTCTTGTTTTGTATATGCGGATACAGTCTGATAGCCTGCGTTTTGCAGTGCTGTTTTGATTGCCTGATGTAATAATGTATCGTCTTCTATGATTCCGATTGTCATATACTTTCTCCTATCAATACATGCTTCCCCTCAAATGCGAATCCATACTTCCGGATCTTCTCTTTCTTACATCCCCGTCTGATCAGTTCCGCTTCATACTTTCATTTTCTTGTCTTTTATTCTAACATGAAGCCGGCAACTTGAAAAGTAAAACAGCCGGCAGGCTTCTTATCAACTTCCGTCTCTTAAGAATGTCTGCCGGCTGCCCGATAGCTTCTATATTTTTTCTCTTTGCGCAGTCATTTTACAACGCTGCATTCTGTATATAATTCTTCGCAAATCTCTCTTCCACTGCCGAAAGATTCTTAAAATCCACTTTCTGCAGTAACGGGTCTACCAGAAACAGGTAGTCCTTTTTTCCACGCCCATAGAACGTCTGCTCCGGCAGGTAGACCGTCTTAATTTCCTGTAATTCAAAATGATATTTCTGGAACATCTTGCGCATCTTCTTATTGAGTCTAATCTTCTTTTCCACTTCTTCCAGAAGTTCCTCATTGCCACGCGTTCCATCTACAATATAATGTTCATCAGCATCCATCGTAACCATTTCAATTGATCTTTTTTCATCCTGCTTAAACACTGCCACGTCTTCGCTGACCTTGCTGGTGATGAACTGGTAGATTTCCTTCGTTTCTTCTACCTGATAGGAAACAGTCGTATATGGCACATAATAAATATCACCTTCATAGATCGTCGTTCTTCCGTATCTGGCAACTGCTAAAATTGTACGCAGAAAATTTGCCAGGATTTCTTTTTGATCAATTTTCTTTTTCTGCTGCAGACATTCTATCTTCATCGAATCACTCCATTTTATTAAATCAGTGCAAGTATGATACACTGGATTACAAAGAATGCAATCAGTGCATAACCGATCTTATCTAACTTACCAGGTACTACATAGTATCCGTCTTCATCTTTCTCCTCAATCTTACCTGCCACAGCTAATTTTACGACATTGCTGATCGTCAGCTGATTTCCGGTTGCAGTTTCATAAGAAAATTCTGCTCCGGCTGTTGCAACTTCTTCGTTTTTATTCGTAACAATACTTACAATATATCCTACTGCAAATGCTACCAGGAATCCGAAGAAGTTCCACCATAAGGAACCAATGTTTGTTCCAAGGAACATATAAAGGTCAACTACAAGTCCTGTGATGATTGCAGCGATACATCCTTTTTCATTTCCTTTTTTACAGAATACTGCAAGCGTAAATGCGCTTAACATACATGGATAGAACATAGGTCCGATTACGTTGATGATATCCAGTACAGAGCCAAGTCCTCCAAGGACCAGTGCGAATACTGTTGCGAATACGCCCCAGAATAATGTCATAATTCTGGATACTTTCAGGCACTGCTCATCTGATGCTTCTGGTTTCCATTTCTTATAAAAGTCGTTGATGCTGACTGTTGCAAGTGAGTTCAGTGCAGAGTCAACACTTGACATTCCAGCTGCGAATACACCGGCTGTTACCAGTCCTGCAATACCTACCGGAAGATGTTTAGTGATAAATGTAAGCATTACATAATCCGAGTTATCAAATGTCTTTCCGCCAAATGTTGTAAACAGACAGATACCTGCGAATAAAAATGCCAGTGTCTGGATTGGTACTACAAAACCGGCCAGTGAAAGGGAAAGCTTTGTCTCACGGATGGATTTTGCTGTCAGTACACGCTGTACCTGGCTCTGGTCCGTTCCAAGATAAGTCAGATACAAAAATCCAGATCCGAGAAGACCTCCCCAGAAGGAATATGGATTATCCAGTCCGAATTTAAAATCCAGTCCCTGGATCAGATTATGAGATGCTGCATTTGAGAAAATCTCTCCAAGTCCTCCATGTGCCGTTGCTACCGGAATTATAATTGCCAGGATAACTCCAAGCCAGATAACAAACATCTGTGCAACGTCCGTCCAGATAACTGCTGCGATTCCGCCGAATACCGTATATGCAATGGCAAATACACCCATGATCAGGATTGCAACCTTCGGATCAGCTCCTGTAATCATAGAAAGTGCCAGCGCCGGTCCATACATAACAACAGCCGTCTGTAATCCTCTGGATAACAGGAAGATAAATGCCATCAGTGTTCTGGATTTTGATCCAAAACGCTTTTCCAGATATTCATAGATACTGACAACTTTGGTATTATAGAAAAATGGTACAAATGTTGTCATCAGGATTACCATAACCAGCGGGAACTGGAAGGTATAAGTCAGTCTCTGCAGACCGCTTGTATAACCCCATCCAGGCATACCGATAAACGATACAGCCGAACACTGTGTTGCCATTACGGAAAGTCCGATTGCCCACCATGGAATCTTACGGCTTCCAAGGAAGTATGACTCTGTACTGCTGTTGGATTTTCCAACCTGTGTTCCAAGTATCATCATCGCTACAAAATACACAAGCAGTACCAGCCAGTTAATGATTCCAAAATTATTCATTGAAGATTCCCTCCTTTTCTTTCTTTACAAATACCGGTATCTCATCTAATGCTGCTTTGCATCTGATCTTCACTCCTCCGATAAATGTCTCTTTGCTGTGAATCTGTACCCATTCTCCTTCCGGAAGATACACTTCACGTTTTCTCATTCCTTCGTATAATATCGGTGCTACCAAGATGTCCGGTCCGAACATGTACTGGTCTTCGATCTCCCATGCTTTTTCATCTTCCGGATAATCGAAGAACAACGGCCGCATCACCGGTGTTCCTTTTTCATGTGCTGCTTTCATCTGTTCTTTAATATATGGACGCATCTTCTCACGAAGTTTCATATATTTTTCACAGATTTCATATACTTTATCTCCATAAGACCATACTTCATTTGGTGAGCCGCTGGTATATTTCCATTCTTTCGCATTTTTCCCTGTAAATACCATCTCTTTTGGATCTGTTACGATTGGATTTCGGAATCCGTGAAGTCTGAACACCGGACAGAATGCTCCGAATTCAAACCATCTCACCAGACATTCTCTGAATTCCGGTGATTCTCCGTTTCCACCATGGAATCCTCCGATATCTGTCGTCCACCACGGAATACCAGACAGTCCCATATTCATTCCTGCTGCAATCTGGTTCCTTAATGATGTAAAATCGGAATACACATCTCCGGTCCACACCAATGCTCCATATCTCTGAGATCCTGCCCACGCACAGCGTATCAGGCTTAAGATATCTTTTTCTCCTTCCGCTGTCCGGCCTTCATATACCATACGGGCAAATTCCTTTGGATAAATATTTCCGGCCTCTTTATCTGAACCTGCATGAAATCTGTAATTTTCATATTCGTATTTTGTCACTTCCGGTTCGCACTCATCCAGCCAGAACAAATGAATCCCTTTATCATAATAATGGGCTTTTAATTTTTCCCATACAAATGCTCTTGCCTCCGGATTGGTTGCATCCATATATGTATCTTTATTCTTGATGTTAAGCCTTGATCCGGCTTCGGTGCGGATCAGGTACCCCATCTCTTCCATATATTTATAATTTTCGCTGGCTTCTTCCACAGTAGGCCAGACAGAAACCATCAGTTCGATTCCCATCTCTTTTAATTCTTTTACCATTCCTTCCGGGTCCGGCCAGAACTCCGGATCAAACTGAAAATCCCCCTGTGCTGTCCAGTGGAAAAAGTCAATCACGATCACTGAGATTGGTAATCCTCGTCTTTTATACTCTCTTGCCACATTCAAAAGCTCTTCCTGTGTACGATAACGGAGTTTACACTGCCAGAAACCTGTCGCATAGTCCGGCATCATCGGTGCATGTCCGGTTACATTGCTGTAGGACTCCATAATCTCTGCCGGTGTGTCCCCTGCTGTGATCCAGAAATCCATCTGTCTTGTCGAATCTGCAATCCACTCTGTCAGATTTCTTCCAAATATTGCTTTTCCAATTGCCGGATTATTCCAAAGGAATCCATATCCTCTGCTGGAAAATGTAAACGGAACCGAAATCTGCGAATTTCTCTGTGAAAGTTCCAGTGCACATCCCTTCAGGTTCAGGTATGGATGTGCATACTCGCCCATTCCGTAAAATTTCTCATCTTCTTTTGCTTCGAATCTTACGGAAAGCCTGTAATTATTCGTTCCTGGATGTGGTGTAAATGTTCTTGGTGCAATTTCAAGTGCACTGTCCTTTTCTTCCGGATCATTCTCACGAAATCTGTTCTTCTCGTAATCTTCCAGTAATAATTTCCCGTTACGATCATAGAACTTCATCTTTCCTGTCCTGAGAACTTTGCACAGAATCTTTCCATTTTCAATATATCCTGTCTTTCCTTCTACCCACACCTTCACATTCTCGGCCTTATCTTCCGGCTCGATCAGTGCAGACAGTTTTTCATCAGAAAATTCACTGAGTTGTGTTGCTCTTACCCGTAATCCATTCTTTCCATAAGGTTCCAGACATAACAATTCTTTATCGTATCTGCGATATAATTTACCGTTTTTTTCAAATATCATGGAATCTCTCCTTCCTTTATTCCAATCACCAAAAATCTGGATGGATCTGTTATCTATGCTCTCTTACGAATCTTTGACAAATCATAACAGACTTTTGTATCAGAATATTTAACACGTGTTAACTTTAAAATATCAGTTTCTTTTTCCAATGTCAATGTTTATACTCCCTTTTGTGTTTACACGTGTTAAATTCGTTATTTTATACAATTTTAATAAATAATTTTCAGTACATATGACAACGGAATATTTACACTATACTTATTATCTGCTAAAATATTTTATATCGGGTGTGAGATAACGCCTATCTGATACAGCCTCTGCGATCCTGCCAGAGGCACTCTTGAATTATGAAAATGAGAAAGCAGGGAAGACAATGGCTACAACCCATACAAGACTTACATTAGAAGATATTTCAAAAGAAATAAATATTTCCAGAACAACCATATACAAAGTTCTGAACAATAAAGGCACTGTATCTGATAAAACACGTGAAACAGTACTTAGTGCCCTTGAAAAATATGATTATGTTCCAAATAACAATGCCAGGAATCTGGCTATGAACAAAAAATATAATATCGCCCTGATCGACTTCGAATCACCGGATGCTTCTTATTTTGCAGCTTCTATTGAATGCGGAGTCAAACAGGCTGTCCGGGACTATGGAGACCATGGTCTTACAATTCAAAGTTATACCTCCCCGGTCAATCATCCGGAACAACAAGTTATTGACCTTCATAAGGCTTATGAAGACGGAATCCGGCATTTTATCATCTCAGCCGCCGACCGCAATCTGATTGCTCCCGAACTTGAATGGCTGCATGAACATAATTGTACGGTTATCCTGCTCAGCAAGGATCTTCCGGATTCTCCTTATGATGCTTTTATCGGAATTGATGAATATAAAGGGGGACTTCTGGCCGGTGAAATGATGGGTAAGATTCTTCCGGATGGCGGAAAGCTGCAGATCCTGGTTGCAAAAGAATCCACTTCTAATATTGCTACGATCCAGACACGGTTGAAGGGATTTTTGGATAAAATTTCCCTTTATCCTCAGATTACAGTTCTTCCTGTAATCCGTGACCTGTCCGGCGATCAGGAAATTGAATCTGCACTTTTAAAAGCACTTGAAATTCCGGGACTTTGTGGTATCTTTGATCTGACTTATCATCTGGAACTGGTATCACAGGTATTACAACAGAAACAGATGCAGCACATTAAGCTGACCGGTATGGATCTGTTTACTTCTATTGAACCATATATTAAAGATCGTACCATCGATGCTATTATCTTTCAGAACCTGGAGGCGCAGACTCACCTTGCGTGTAAATTGCTTTTTGAAGAATTATGCTATGGCAGGAAAATCAAAAAAAATAAATATTATTCAAAATTAGAGATCATTATGCAGGAAAATCTGGAGTATTTCGTACAATAGTGTACGGATACTCCAGATTTTTTCTATTTATTATGTTAATATATAATTAAAAATCAAAGTAGGAGGTTTCCATGAAAAAATTAACACTTCATGATACTAATTTGTCTATTCCCGAAATCGGCATGGGATGTATGCGTATTAACGGCTTAGAAACGGTCGATGCCGTAAAAGAATGGATGGACACTGCACTTGCACACGATATCAACTTCTTCGACCATGCAGATATCTACGCCAAAGGGACATGCGAAGAACTTTTTGGCAAAGCGCTGACACCTTCTCTGCGTGACCAGATTATTCTGCAGTCGAAATGTGCAATCCGCCCAGGCATTGCTTTTGATTTTTCCAAAGAGCATATCCTGCGTTCTGTAGATGGAATCTTAAGCCGCCTGCACACAGATTATCTTGATATCTTACTGCTGCATCGTCCTGATACTTTAATGGAGCCGGAAGAAGTTGCCGATGTATTCCGTACCTTGAAAGCAAGTGGTAAAGTACGACACTTCGGAGTCAGTAACCAGACACCTATGCAGATAGAATTATTGAATAAATATCTGGATGAACCGCTTCTCATTAACCAGTTGCAGCTTAGCATTGCACATTGCCCAATGATCAATTCCGGAATTAATGCAAATATGTATAATGATTCTGCAATCAACCGGGACGGCGGCATCCTCGAATACTGCCGCTTAAAGGACATCACCATTCAGGCATGGTCCCCATTCCAGTATGGTATGTTCGAAGGCGTCTTCCTTGGGAATGAGAAGTTCCCGGAACTTAATAAAGCAATCGACGAACTGGCCGAAAAATATAATGTAACAGGCAGTGCTATTGCTGTAGCATGGATCTTACGCCATCCCGCCGGAATCCAGACGATCATCGGCACAACAAATAAAGAACGGATTGCACAGATCAGTAAGGCGTCAAATGTTCACCTGACCCGCGAAGAGTGGTACCGGTTGTATATGGCGGCTGGAAATCCATTGCCATAAAATTTTACTTTTAAACTTACAAGAGCCGGAAAGTGCTTTTACGCTTCTTTCCAGCTCTTATAAATTATTCTTCTTTCTATTGATAATTAATAATCTTTTCTACTTCATCGTCTTTCATTTTCAACAATTTTGAATCTACATCTTTTTTCTCCTGATATTACCAAGTTAAATACCAAGCAGCCCCAGCGACCGCAATATAAATATCGTCACAAACAACGTAAATATCGAAAGCACCGAAGAAAACACCACCAGCTGCCCGGCAAGCTGTCCATCTGCGCCTGCCTGCTGGGCCATGATATAGCTTGACACTGCAACCGGAGTCTGGTATGCAAGCAATCCAGATAGCAGATCCGCATCCCGGTATCCCATCATTACGATCATCGGAATCATAATAAGTGGTAAGATTACAAGCTTAATCGTCAATACCACTGAAGCTGTTTTTAAGTTTCCTTTTACTTTCGAGAAGTCCAGATCTCCTCCCAGGATCATGAATGCAATTGGTGTTGCAAGTTTTGCCAGATCCTGTACTGTTGTATCTACCGCTGTTGGAAGCTTGATTCCAGTCAGCGAAAAAATAATTCCTAATACAGAAGCTATGATCAGCGGATTCTTCACGATATTCCGAATGATCTTCTTCCAGTCTGTCTCTTTCTTTTCTCCGAAGATTGAGAGTGCAACTACTGCAAGGAAATTGTACATCGGCACGAGAATTGCACTTAGGATGGCTGCCGTTGTTGTACTTTTCGGTCCATACATATTCTGTACAACCGCAACTCCAAAGATTACATAGTTACTCCGAAAGATTCCCTGTATAACTACCCCCTGCTGATTTTCCTGCTTTACAATTCTCGGAACGATCAGGCAAAGCAATAAGAACAGTATCAGAAGTCCGCCTGCTGCCCAGATACACAACTTTATTCTACTGTGTATCTGGGCTCCGATATCGCTCTGATAAATATTATAAAATAACATACAGGGTAAGAATACCTTAAAGACAATCGCATTTGCCTGTTTCGTGAGCTTGTGATCTGCCAATGAGGTATAATTAACCAGCAGATATCCCAATACCATTAAAAGAAATACAGGCGCAATCACATTAAAGGATACAATTATATTATCCAACTTTCCTCACTTCTCTCCTACACATGAAATACATACTCATCCAGCCGCTCGAACGC
>ERZ808240.2439-NODE-2439-length-20291-cov-5.449199_pt1 | contig 20291 bp, 18 predicted proteins | sample MGYA00521084_ERZ808240 | MGnify/ENA primary metagenome ERZ808240 (study PRJEB31516, sample SAMN03275571) | gut metagenome | biome: mammalia-associated habitat; material: feces | host: Papio cynocephalus | place: Kenya | collected 2012-08-06 ...
AACTTGGTTTATACCCTTGATATTTGCCAGATTTATTATCGGCGGGTAAAACAATCTATTGATTATCTGAAAAACACTGACTCTAAAAAATCCGCATGCATCGTTATGGGTGATGTATCTTCAAGCAATGCTCGGGAACTGAAAAAGGCCATCCAGGATCGTTATCCAGACCTTTTTGTCCAGATTGCCCTATCCATTGATGACCTTGAGATGGATAAAATCAAAGAGAAAAATATATATTTGACGAGTGCAACAAGCTGCCCAAAGGAAAAAGTCCTTAGGATGAAAGCTATTCTAGATAATCTTTCAATTTGTTCTTGATTTCTTTTTCAGCTTCACCTTCTAGCTGAGCGATTCTTTGCAAAGAGATGCCATAAGTCTTGGCGATTTCCTGTAGTGTTTCTTTTTTGCAATCAATTCCATGCCGCCTTTTGTAAATATCCTTTTTCTTTTCACCAAGTGAATCAAGGGCTTCAAGGAACACTTCGTAAATCTCTTTCTGCTTGGCAGCTTTTGATGGATCGGCACTGTCATCCGGATAATAGTCCTGTATAGCAACCTTGTCCGGATCAGAATCCTGGCTTTTGTTATCACTGGAAATCACATAGTTACTATATCTTTTCAAATCCAGAACATCATTCAGGGGTACATTAAGTTCATCAGCTATCTCCTGATCGGTTGGGGTTCGGTCCAACTTTTGAGTCAATTTTTCGATAGTATCCGATAATCGATTCATTTTCAGTTGGACATTGCTGGGAATCGAGATTATGTGCCTGACCTGTTGGATGTATTTATTCATGCTTGTTCTGATATAAGGAAAAGCAAAAGTCGAAAACATGACGTTGTAACTGGGATCGAAATTTTCGACGGCACTCATTAAACCCATGGATCCTTCCTGAACCAAGTCTTCCATTGGAACATGCCATTTTCTTGAATAGCCTTGCGCAATGCGATAGACCATGCGTATGTTATTGGTAACAATTTCGTTTCTTAGATCCTCATCCTTAGTAACATGATATTCTTTCAGGTCTTCAATATTCTGTTCTTGAAGTGTCTTAACGGATTCCTTTTCTTCTTCTTTCAGCTTTTCTTCTAATTCATCGATATCGTCTATAATTTCTTTTTTTGGGTTTTCCATTTAAACCTCCTGGAAATCATGCTCGAAATGGAAAGGAAGAATATCAAGGCCATTATCAATAGACAAAAGGAATTCACGCATCCCATTCAAAAACGCATCTTCTTCAACCTCATGCGAAATGTCTATATAATTGATTTGATATCGCCTTATATCAAGTCTAGTGTGATGAGGACAGTCCCCTGAAATATAACAATCCGCACCACAATCGATAGCCTGATGAAACATGGAAGAAGCACCGCCGGCAACAAGAGCAATCCGTCTAATTTCTTTAATTGCACCTGATTCGTAAAAAACGTAGGGAAGTCGAAGCTTTTCTTTGATTTCTGAAGCAAGTTCTTCAATTGAACAGGTTTTCTTCAAAACGGCAAAACGCATCAAAGAATCCTGGTGTATTCGTTCTACATCAAGTCCTAATTTCTGAATGACTTGATCATTAATTCCCCCAATTCCCTTATCAAAACATGTATGATAGGAATAAATGGGTGCGTCAAGTTCATTCTCAATCAGAATACATAAATCTTCTTTCAAGGGATCTTTTTTCAGAACCTCGCTCTTTTTTCCGAAAAGAAAAGGATGATGGGTTAAAATCAGATCAGGCTGATATTCAAGAGCCTTTTTGAAACATGTTTCTTCAAAATCAAGGCACAAAAAAACTTTATGTATTTCTTTGTTGGGTTCCTTTTTTCCAATCTGATAGCCAGGGAAATCCCACGCCTCGCTTAACGTAAAAGGAAAGCGGGTTGATAGTTTACGAATCAGTGCTCTAAGTTCCATATTTTCAGTGCATTCTTTAAAATTTCAATTTCTTCATCTTTTTCGTGAATACCTTTGGTTTGGATTGAGAGAAGAAGATTCAGTTCTCTCTCCAATTTTTGCTTTAAAAGAAAATCCTTATGATGAAGAGGGAATTTTCCAAAACGGTCATCGTATTCGTCATGCTGCATTTTACCCTTATAAGTGAAACTCAAAAGGGGATAATAATGTTTTTCAAAAACGTAACATCCAGTTTCATCCTGGAAACCAAATTCATAAAGTCTTGAGAACAATTTTTCGGGATCAGTCTGCGGTTCAATAATGAGATGTTTGATTCTTTTCAGTTTGTCCAAATCTCGGAAGAGAATTTCCTCCATTGTCGAAGCCCCCATTCCCAAAAGGTATACGCCGCTGACATCAGGCGGCATATATTCTAAACCATCGGCAAAAAGACAAGATATATTGCAGTTAGACTCTTTGATCGAGTTTACAAGGGTATCAAACGGTCCCTTTTTATTCTCAACTGCATAAACTTTAATTCCTTTTTCTGCTAAATCAATGGACAAATAGCCATGATTTGCGCCGACATCCATATAAACGTGACCAGGCTTAGCATAAGAGGAAGCCACGCTAAGCCTTTTTGTAAGTTTAGAATTCGTTTCTAAAATCCTTAAGCAGCTTGGCCCTAGAAGGATGTCTAAGTTTCTTTAGAGCTTTTGCTTCGATTTGTCTAATTCTTTCACGCGTAACGTTGAATTCTCTGCCTACTTCCTCGAGAGTGTGGGTCCTACCATCCTCCAGGCCATATCTAAGACGAATAACTCTTGCTTCCCTATCGGTCAACTGATCGAGGACTTCGTTGATTCTTTCCGTTTCCATAGCTCGATTCGCAAAATCATACGGTGATTCATTGTCTTTGTCGACAATGAAGTCGCCTACATGACTGTCCTCTTCCTCACCTACCGGTTTTTCCAAAGAAAGCGGATCCAAAGCAATTTGCTGGATTTCAGCGATTCTAGCCGGAGACCAAGTACCGCCGAGTTCTTCGCTGATTTCCTCTGGAGTTGGGTCACGATTTAATTTCTGGACAAGTTTCCTTTGGGCGCGTGTTATCTTGTTAATCGTTTCTACCATATGAACCGGAATACGGATGGTTCTAGCTTGATCGGCAAGAGCTCTGGTGATAGCCTGTCTAATCCACCAAGTAGCATAAGTCGAAAATTTAAAGCCTCTTGTATAGTCGAATTTTCCGACAGCCTTCATCAGGCCCAAGTTTCCTTCTTGGATTAAATCCAGGAAATCCATACCACGGTTCACATAATGTTTTGCAATGGAAACAACAAGCTTCAAATTGCATTGAATCAAAGCATCTTTGGCATCATGACCATCCTGATAAGCTTCCTTTTTATCCCAAATCTCAAAATTGCCATCCGAAGGATAGTCCATATTATCACACCAAGTATCAAAATCATAATCTCCGCCATGGCTAAGGTATTCATCGTAAAGTGGTTGCAAATCTTTCCTGGCTTCATCCCCGAGAATAATCCGTTTTGCAAGTTCGACTTCTTCATCTTTGTTCTTCAATACCTGATAAGTTCCGATTGCATGTAGATACTGTCTTACAGGGTCAGCGTTTTTAACATCGGCAGCAGGGAAAAGAATTTCCTCTTCAAGTTCTTCATCTGTAATCTCGTTTTCGGAATCGACAAGTTCAGAATCATCAGTTTCCAAAAGTATTTCATCATCACTTGTCTCAAGTATTCCTTTGTCTTGACAGAAATTGAATATTTCATCCTGTTCATCATCGTTCAAGACAAAATGAGACAGGACTTTATTAACAGAATCTTCACTTAGAATACCATCGTTCTTACCTGCTTCTTCAAGAAGTTTTTCTTTTACTTTGTCAAGACCCATAACAAGATCATCCGTCTTTGCTAGATCCTGAACCGTAATTTTTTCATTAACCTCAGACCCGGTTTGAACTTCTTCTTTTTTCTTGTTTCCCATAAGAGGAAGCTCTTCGTTCAAAGCTTGGTATTTTGTTTCCGTAGGCTTTGCTAAGCTCTCCTTTTTTTCTTTGGTCTTCGTTTCTTTCTTAGGTTTACTTTCCTTGGTTTCAGTCTTGCTTTTTTTCTTAGAGACAGTTTTTTTCTTTATTTCTTCTTCTGGCTCTTCCGTTTTGATTTTCTTTGTTGTCATAAATATTCTCCCAAAAATAATATGAAAATTTTTTTCCTTATTTCAAGGAAACAAGCAAAGAAAACATGCAAAAAGTTAAAAAACGTCAATTATTTAAGTATTTTACCTTCCAATTAAGCGCAAACAATAACAGAAATTCATATTTTCTGAAATTCAATAATATAGGAGAGGTATTTCGTATAGTCCTGGTTGGACATGGTGCCTCCCTTTTCTTCAGATACGTTTTTCAAGAAATGATAAATATCGACAAGCCGTTGATGAGACTTAATATCCTGATCAAATTTTCCTGCATCAAAAAGAGGATCACTGATTGAGGAAACAAGAGAAAGGATACGAATCAGTAAATCCTTTTCATCAGATTCGAGTTGCGAGCCATCAAAGGTTTCTTCGCCTTTGGCCTCCTGAATAATGTCATCCACATCAAAAAGATCTTCAAATTCCGAAAGTGTCGAAGCTGAATCATTGTTTTGGATAGTTTCATCGTCTGACATATCGAACAAATCGCTGGTGTCATCTTGAGGGTCACTTGCCTTTTCATCCGCTTTTGCCATATCGCTGTCCATCAATGACTTCACAATGGATTCATAATCTTTCTTTTCCAATATTTCCAACTGATTATGAGTCAAGTAAAAGGAACCCAAGATCGAATTCAGAACATAAAGAGGATGAATAACAAAAGAAGAATTCGTTGCCTCAAAAATAGAATAGGCACTCCTTCTTTGCGAAAGAACCACTATCAATCTAGCTTCTACCTCGCAAAGTTTCTTCATATAATCGACAAATGTAGTTTTTCCAGAATAAGGTAAAATACTGTTTAAAGGGAAAAGAAAATCCTTCTTTTTGCAAAATTCGATAATACGATTCTCAATCTCTTCATAAGCAGATAGCTGATTATACTTGCATCCAAATTTGTATAAAGAGATATTGAGAAAATCCGGTTCATAGACACGATTTCCGAAATTGGAACTTCGTCGAATATGCCGAACAAATTTTTTCTCCCGTTCTGCATCTTCCTTTTCTCTTTTTTTGAGTTCAAATTCATTTTTTCCTTTACGGAACACCTCAAGGATGGAAGAGCTGTCAAATCCAGTTTTCTCAGCTAGAATCTTCAAATCTCTGTCCTGACTCAAAGGATCAAGAGCCAAATAATAACCGGTTATGCTTTCGAGAAAATTCAGCACTTCCTTTGAATCATTCAAAACGCCGGAAGAGGATACTTTCCTTCCCAAAAGAAAAATAACAGGATCATAAAGTCGATTGACTTGACGCAAAAATTCATCTTTACCGAATTTTGTAAGCAATTCATCTGCGTCTTTGGCATTCTTAAAAGCCCACTGCATCCTCATTGGTAAGCCAGTTTTGAAAAGTTCCGGAATCGCCCTTTCGATTCCCAAACGTCCTGGTTCATCTGAATCCAGGGCAAGTCTGACTTCGACACCAAGTCTTTTCAATGTATCGATATGATTTGGGGTTAAGGCCGTCCCCATTAAACCAGCCACAGAAACAATGCCAGCCCTAACATAAGCAATGACATCCATGTAACCTTCCACAAGATAAATATAACCGACTTTCTTTGCTTCCTCTTTGGCTTTGTAAAAGTGATACATGATTTCTGACTTCTTGAAAAGAGGAGTCTCGGAATAATTTATATATTTTCCTCCGGATTGGTCGTTATTGATTTTCCGACCGGAAAAAGCCACGACATGACCATCATTGTCCTGAATCGGAAACATAATTCTATTTTCGTAGCGATCCGCAAGCTGACCACCAGAAGAAAGAATACCGGCTGTTTCCAATGTCTTAACATCAAACCCTTTGTTCTCCCTTAGTTTCGTAATCAAGGAAGAAGAGTCGCTAGGAGCAAAACCAATAGAAAAATGTTCAATCACATCTTTGGTGATTTTTCTATTTTGAAGGTATTCTCTTGCCAATTTTCCTTCATTCGAAATGAGATTCAAACGATAAATTTCATCCGTCGCCTTCAAAGCTTCAAGCTCTTTTGGAAAATCCTGTTCAATTTTTGGAATTGCTTTTTTAAATTCTTTTATAGATGGAGGCAATTCAATATGACAAATAGATGCAACTTTTTTTAAAGCTTCTAAAGCAGATACATGCTCATACTGTTGGACAAATCCAATTGCATCACCCCCATGACCGTCGACAAAACACTTGAAACTCTGACGATTCGGATCAATCATCATACTAGGAGAGTGATCATCATGAAAAGGGCAACGGCAAACATATTTGTTTCCTTTGTGAATGACTTCCTTGCTTCCCAAATAAAAAGCAATGACATCGACAATCGATGCCTTGCTTTTTACGATTTGAAATATATTATCTTTATCCTGATTATCCACGTTAGACCTATTACATGACTCTTCTCTTACGGATAAATCCGTTAATATAATCCTCAATCTCGTCTATCTTGATTCTTTCCTGTTTCATCGAATCACGCTCACGGATTGTGACACATTGGTCATTTTCGCTGTCAAAATCATAAGTGATGCAAAATGGGGTTCCGATGGCATCTTCTCTGCGGTATCTCTTACCGATCGAGCCAGTAGTATCAAAAATGGCATCATAACTTTGATGAAGAGTGTCAAATACTTTTTTCGCCGGTTCGATAAGTTTGTTGGAAAGAGGCATAACAGCAAGGGTATAAGGAGCAAGCTCCGGAGTGAAATGCATAACAATTCTGGTATCTTTCTTTTCCTCATCCAAAACCTCTTCATCATAAGCATCACAACAAAGTGCGAGCATCAGACGATCAAGACCAAAAGACGGTTCAACGACGTGAGGGATATAACGGGTGTTATCACTTGAATCCAAATAGGACATATCCTGTCCACTTGCTTCCTGATGACGGGTGAGATCATAATTTCCTCTACAAGCAATCCCCATAAGTTCACCCCATCCGAGAGACGGGAAAAGATATTCGATATCCGTTGTTGCTTTAGAATAAAAAGCAAGTTCGGCCGGCTCATGATCACGGAATCTTACACATTCATCTTTGAGGCCAAGCTTTTCCACGAATGATTTGCAGTTATCCTTGTAGAAGTTGAACCATTTGTCATCTTCTCCAGGTTTGAAAAAGAATTCAATTTCCATTTGCTCGAATTCTCTCGTACGGAAAGTGAAGTTTCCAGGAGTGATTTCATTGCGGAAGGCTTTACCAATATCACAAATACCAATAGGAAGCTTTCTTCTCGTTGTTCTCATCACATTTTTGAAATTCACGAAACATCCCTGAGCAGTTTCAGGTCTTAAATAAACGGTTGAAGAATTTTCTTCGGTGACGCCGATAAAAGTTTTAAACATCATCTGGAACTGTCTGATAGGAGTAAATGAGGTCTTATGACAAGATGGACATTCAATTTTTCCGGATTGGACAAGATCATTCAGTTCTTCCTGGGTCATGCCATCAACATCCAAATCTGGCATTTGCTCATGAACAAGTGTATCAGCACGATAACGGCTGTGGCAGTATTTGCAGTCCACAAGAGGATCATGGAAGTTTGCAACATGTCCGGTAGCCTGCCATACCTTCGGATTCATGATGATGGCTGGATCAATTTGGACATTGTATTCAATGCCGCGGACAAAATGTCTTAACCACAGGTCTTTGACATGGTTTTTAAGAAGGGCTCCTAATGGGCCATAGTCCCAGGAATTGGAAAGACCGCCATAAATTTCACTTCCGGGATAAACAAAACCTGATGTAATCAAATGAGTCGTAATTTCTTCGAATGTGTGTTTCGTAGACATATAATTTTTACCTCGTTTTTAAACTTTAATAGTATAGCACCTTATCTTCATTTAGGATATGGCTTCTAAAAGCATGGACAAAGAAGAAATTTTCTTGATATCGTAATAATCCATCAAATTCTGTAAAAGGGCAAGAAGGATTTTCTTACCAGGCTCTTTAGGAACCACTTTGGAAACGGTTCTCGCATTGATATCCATGAAAGCGAATTTTAAAATGTACAATTCGATTGGATTGCATCTTTCTTTTGTGCAATCCGAACAGAGAAAGCCTCCGTCCTCAAATGAAAAATAGACAAGATGATCCTTTCGATGGCATTTAACGCATTCTTTCGTATCCATTCGGATGCCTAAATAAGTATAGACGACACCAAGATAAAGAAGAGAAAGGGTGATTAGGTCCTGATCAGAATTCATTATAAGGAAGGAAACTTCTTCCAAAGGATAGTTGTCCCCATACCTGAAAAAAGCCATAGAAGTTTCTTGGAGAAAAGAAAAAAACAGATTTTTTTTCAAATCCAAATAAGAAGCAGAGATATCACTCAAGACATGGGCTTGTTTGGCTATTGCAAAATCATCTTTCGTTCTAGAAATATCGACTTCTACTAAGTTAAAAGCAAGAAGCATGCATTTCAAATTGCTTTTCATACGATAAATATGAGAGCAAAGAAATCCTTGGATTCCCTGTTTCGTTGCCATGGTGACAATGGCAGAATCCTCTTTAAAAGCTGATATAGAAAGAACGAGGCCGATGATTCTTTCGTTCTTAGAAGGAATCATCAATCCTCATAGCCGAATTTCTTCAGATACTTATCGGAATTTCTCCATCCCGGAATGCATTTCACAACCAAATCACAATAACATGGTTTCCCGAAATAGGCAGAAATTGCCGTTTCACTGAATTTCGAAATCGTAGAAATCATTTTGCCGTTTTGCCCAATGACGATTCCCTTTTCGGAATCTTTATCGACAATGATGTTGGCTCTCACTTCAATTCCGTCATCTTCCTCTTCGACGCTTTTTACGTCAACATAAATGCTGTGCGGAACTTCCTTATCCAAAGTGCGCATGCATTTTTCACGAATGATTTCCGCTATAATAAATTCCATCGGATGATCCGAAACCATATCGAGAGGATAATACGTTTCACCTTCGGGTAATTTATCTTTCAAGCAATTTAAAATCGTATCGATGTTAAATCCGTCTTTTGCAGAAGTTTCGATAAACTGGGCTTTAGGAAGGACTTCCTGATAACGAGCGAGTCTTTCTTTGGCGATATCAATCCGACAAAGATCGATTTTATTGAATGCAACAATGACAGGGATATCCTGTTTCGATAATTTTTGTGCAAGTTCAAAATTTGGCGCTTCACTGGCATCAATAACATAAAGAATGACGTCAACACCTTCTTTTGCATTTTCAGCATCTCTTAGAAGAATGGAGCCAAGCTTTGCATGAGGTTTGAAAACACCTGGAGTGTCGACAAAAACGATTTGACTATCTTCATCGTTATAGATTGCTTGGATGTTATCCCTTGTGGTCTGCGGTTTAGAAGATACAGCGAGGAGTTTGAATCCTAAGCATTTATTGATGATTGTGCTTTTACCGGCGTTAGCTCTTCCATAGACGCATACATATCCTACTTTTTTCATGCTTTGAGGTCCTCTTTGGTAAAGGTGAAAGGAAGTAGTCCTTGCACCGTAGTAAATAGATGTTTGGTCGTATCCTTATTATAAATATATACTGGGGCAGAAAGTTCCATAAGCTCAGACATTACTTGCCTGCAGCTACCGCAACACGTTCCAACATTTGAGGAATCGGTTATAACACCAAGGCTAACAATGTCTTCTTTTCGATAGCCGGAGGCGTATGCATGATAAAGAGCGACTCTTTCCGCACACATGGTAACTCCATAGGCTGAATTCTCGATGTTAAAGCCTTGCAGGTAGGTTCCATCTTTCATGACAAGGACTGCTCCGACGTGAAAATTAGAGTAAGGTGCAATTGATTTACTCTGCGCTTGGATTAGGTTCTTGACCAACTTCTTCTGATTCGTATAGAAATCAATGGGAAGATGGTTAAGAATATCGTTTTGAAGAGGGAACATGATTTTCGCATCCGCCTCTTTCATATGATCATATCCGAAAATATGAAGTAGTCCGTGAATGAAAAGAAAAGCAAGTTCCCTATCAAATGGATGTTTATATTCTTTTGCTTGTTTTTTTGCAATCGATGGGGAAATCAAAATGCTTCCCAAATCGATGATAGGATCATCCGGATTGAAGTCGGCCTCACGATAGGCAAATGTAAGAACATCTGTAGGACGATCGATTTTGCGATATTCTTTGTTCAACTTGTGAATTTCTTCATCAGATACAAGAGATAGGGAAACTTCATAATTTCCTTTTTTTCCCAAACATTCCAATGTAAAATCAAAAACAGTCTGAAACAGTTCATTCAGTCCCTTTTTCTGATGTGTGTTGTCCAGATAATCCAGTACATGCTGATATTCTTCCATCAGTCTTACCTCCGCATTTAGCCCTATTATTATAAACGAAATGGCTGAATGATTTCACAGAAATATCAAGAGGTTGGCTTAAAGAATTGATTTTTGTACGAATTTTCGTTTCGTCTAATGAAATTCGAAGAAGTTTATAGAAGAGCATCGTAAAAGATAAGCCTAAAAAAAGATAAAATAGATAAAAATTAAGAGAATAACGTTTTCCAAAAGCCATTTCCAAAATGGTCAAAATGGATAAAACCAAAGCTTCAAGAATACATAGTGCAACAACGGTTTCCTCAAAAGAAGAGGCGATATCCCTGGCTTCGAAGAAATATTGAGAAAAGCCTTTTTCAGAAAGTTTTGACCGCATCATTTCCTCTTTTAACGAACAATCGCGATCAATTTTGCAATATTTCCCATTCATGAAGAAAATTAGAAAAGAAAAGAAAAGGGAGACAAAGCCAAGAGCAATCACAAAGTTCCCATTGCTTAAGAAGACAAAAAAAGACAGTACGGCACTAGAACCATAGCTAACCATAGAACTATAACGATTGATAGTTGAAGAAATCAAAGAAGAAAGGTTTACATAATCGTTATAATTTCCGGTGCTTTCCAAAAAAGGGATAAGAATATCCGTATCAATCCGTTTCCTTGTTTTTTTATTCAAAAGCACTTGAATGAAAATAAAGAAGAAAGAAGAAATCAATAATATTATTTTTATTTCAAAAGCAATTTCTTCTGATAGAAAAAAGAAAAGAAGAGTCATGGACAAAGACTGGAAGACGAAAAGAAGAAAATAGAGAAGCAGTTCAAGGTTAGAAATCATTCGGCAAGTATCTTTCCGCTTTTTCCGTGAAAACAATTTTGTTATGAGTACTTTGCCGGTATAAACTTTCAAAAATTCTTCTATGGGCAAAAAATAAACACCAAATTCACTGTCAACAACTTGAATTCTAGACCCAATCCTTTTTGTGATAACAACAAAATGCAGTCTACCGCTGGGATAAAGAATCTGAGCTATCAACGGATAACATTTTTTATCTATCAAAAACAAATCCTTTTCAAGTCTTCCTTCCACGGAAACATGTACTTTTTCTAAAGCATTTTTCATGGATAGAAAATCCGAAATTTTCTCGAAAGGGTATGTTTCATACTTCCTATCCTTCATCAATATAGAAAGATAGTTCCTCAAACAAGCTCGACCGCAATCATCAATCTCATTCTGAAAAATCATCATAAATTCCTCCCATAGACAATGGCCCATGGGAGGAAAAATTGTCCACTAATCCAAAGAAATATCTTTAATTCGTTTTTTCTCGAAGATTGATTCCATTGATTCTCTGGCACTTGTTTGTTGGTCCATCTTATAGAACCAGGAATTAGCAAGAGAGCTGGCTGTTTTATCCTGACTCAAACAAGCAAAAGTGATTTTACCGTTTTGATTTCTGGATTGAATCAGCGGATAAAGGTATTGCAGCAAATCTTCTTCTGTAAAGAATCTGCGTTCAAACAAATTTATGTTCTCTAGGCAAAGGACTTCAGAGGAAAGTAGCAAAGACAAATCCCTTCTTGCCATTTGCGAAACCTGAAAGTCCTTGTCTTTGAGACACTTGAACAAAGAATGTAATTGGATATAAGAAACTTTTTTTCCTTTAGAAGCAAAGAGATAAGATGCAAACATCAATAGCCTCCTAGGAAGAAGAGGTGCGCTTTGACTATAGAATAAAATACCTCTATTCTTTTTCTCGCTCGAAAAATCTCGGCAACGCAATAATATTTCATTTACCAATATTTCACAATCTTTCAATTGAGAGGGAGTTTTACGCATCTGAATCTGCTTTAGCAGCAAAGATGACTGATCATAGATTGCATCATAAGCGACGTCACAAGGAAAAATGTTATTTAATGTTTTCTCTTTGTTCCTCAAATATTCGCATGGAATTCTATCCATTACGATTGCATCAATATCCTCATCATATCTAGGAGAAAAGCAAAAACCTTTTGCTTTTTTAGGACAACTGGCATATCCCTTTGTGCAGGAGGAGCAGATTTCATCATCCTTTAAATATAGATAAATATCTCCAACAGAATGGGAAAAAGTATTTTCCGTTTTCAGCAAGGGTTTCACTTTGCTCTTACAACGAAAAGAATAATCCAAGAGTTGTTTTACTTTGAGTATAAATTCTCTCTCAGTCTTTTCATCGACTTTTGGGGAAATGATATCCGTGGAAATTCTTTTAATTTCGTTTTTCATAGTCCAAGATCCTTTGCGAGTTCACCCATATCTGTTTTTTCTCTATCGTCTTTCTTCTCTACCACATCATCATTATGATTTATAACATTCCTCTTTCCTGTCTTTGCTCTTCTGGCCTCATAATCATGGTTAGATAAATAAACCATAGCATCATAGCAATTTGTGATGTTGTTTGCACTCAAAGAATAGACAACTTTCTCTATGTAACTTTCACGAAATTCCCGATTTGTATTCTTCAAAGAATAATCTAAAGCAACATTGAGCACACTATCATCAATTTGACATTCTTTTTTTAGTTTCAAAAGAAAATCAATCATGAAACCAGCAGGCTCTGCATTAAAATAAAGTTGGAGGAGCTTTTTCGGGGTTATTGTGGAATAAAGCTGGATCAGTTTACCGTTTTGACCATCGGAAGAATAGTTGTTGGCGTCTCGATCTTTGTGAAACGGAACATAGCGTTTTAGCATCTTAACGTCTTTGGCGAATCCATCGAATACAAAAACATCATCTGTTGTCGTATTTTTTAGAATAAGATCACATGCTTCATCTTCCGTAACGGAATATATGCTGCAAAGGTCAAGAATATCACCCTTTTCTTCTTGACTGATTTTTCCTACATAGCTCTCTTCCCTAAGTTTTTGGTTCAGAAGGGGAAAAGAAAAATTAGACTGCTTTTTATAAGCTTTGGATAAATTAAGAAGACCATTGTCTTTTAATACCGCTTCATTGTCCTGAACGCACAAGGAATAGACATTACGAAATGAAGAACTAATGTCTTTATAGGACTGAAACCCATCATTTGAATTTATAAAGAACCTACTCTTCAACTTCAAATACTGTTTTTGATCAACAAAGGAACTTAGGGCGGTTCTTAAGAGTGGATCATCAAAAAATTTCTTGGGAGTGGCAGGAGGCAGAACCTTATAGATATAATTTACAGAATTCTTACCGTTTATATCTTTTTCTTCTTTCCGCAATGTTTCAAGCAGGCCAATCGCCTCTAAATGGTTCCTTGCATCCAGAAAGCGAACTTGATCCATTCCGAGAATAGCAAATAAGGTATCATGATATGACATAGAGAGATCAGAAGTATCTAAAGAAAAAGAATATAAAGTTTCATATAAAGAAAAAGCATCCGTTTTGATAATCGGAAGATAAAGAAAAGCAATTACTTTTTGATCGGTACTGGATAGAGTAAATTCTCCATGAACACGATAAGTGGAATCCTGTTCGATTATTTTCATAGCTAAATTATATCATCCTTATTAAAAAAGGCACAACAAAATACAAGAGTGAAGAATAAAACCCAAGAAAAAAGCAAGAAAGCAGAGTGATTCCTCTTTAATAACTTTATTTTAAACTCGCTTAGCGTTAAAATATTGCCGTTGTATTACAGGCTATTTTTTGTAATGCAATCGCTTCTGTGAGAAAGGACATATCAATATGAATTACAGAATCGATAAAAAAACTAAAATTATTTGTACGATTGGCCCATCCAGTCAAAACAAGGAAACAATGAAAAAACTCCTTGAACATGGCATGACCTGCATGAGACTGAATTTCTCCCATGGTAGCCATGAAGAACATCTCGGAAAGATGAATACACTTCGTCAAATCGAAAAAGAAGAAGGAATCATCATTCCGATTTGCCTTGATACCAAAGGACCGGAAATCCGAACTTCCTGTTTCGAAGGAGGAAGTGCAACCTTCACAAAAGGGGAAGAAACGCGGATTTATATGGGCACAGAGAAAATAGGTACAAGCAAAGCTTTTGGTGTTACTTATACCGAACTCTTCGACGATGTTCCGGTCGGTGCTCTTTTACGCCTAGATGACGGAAATCTGGAATTGACTTGCATTAGCAAGGATGAAAAAAAGAGAGAACTTGTGTGCAAGATCGAAAACACCCATACTTGCAAGGATAGACGTGGGGTGAATGTTCCGAATGTCCACCTCTCCATGCCGTATCTTTCCGAACAGGATAAATCCGACCTTCTATTCGGTTGCAAAGAACATGTGGACTTGGTTTCAGCTTCCTTCATCCGATCAAAACAGGACATTTTTGACATCAGAAAACTTCTAGATGAAAATGGTGGCAAAAACATCATGATCATTTCCAAGGTCGAAAATACAGAGGCTATTGCTAACCTTGATGAAGTCATCCGTTATAGTGATGGTATCATGGTGGCTAGAGGGGATCTTGCTGTAGAAATTCCACCAGAACAAGTTCCCGTCTATCAGAAATACATGATTGAACAATGCCGCAAATTCGGAAAACCAGTCATTACAGCAACCCAAATGCTGGATTCAATGATTCGAAATCCTTTCCCAACCAGAGCCGAAGTCAGTGATTGTGCTTGGGCGGTGGAACAGGGAAGCGATTCAGTCATGCTGTCCGGTGAAAGTGCAAATGGTGATTATCCTGTTGAAGCAGTTGAAATGCAGGCAAGAATCGCTTCCGTTATGGAAAAGCACTTCGATTACATCACTTCCAATCATAAAGCTTTCGAAACGTCGGATAAGACTGTATCTGATGCAATTGCTAATTCCGTGGGCGATACAGCCCAGATCATCGGAGCAAAATTAATTGTTTGTTTCTCCGTTTCTGGAAAGACAGCAGTTCGAATTGCAAAAACAAGACCTGTTTGTCCTGCCTTCGTGGTTTCTTCTGATATGGACGCCTTAAGACATACCATGCTCTTCTATGGAAACTATCCTTATTATGTTAAGAAAGTACCTGAATTTACGGAAGAGATGGAAGTCTTGGCTATCAAAATTGCAAAAGATTATAATTTGCCAAACGGCTCGAAGATCATCATTACAGGTGGCACTCCTGTTGGAGCCGGAAAAACGAATTTTATGAAAGTCGTTACGCTTAATGAGCATAATGAAGATATAGAAGATTAAAAAGGAGAAACCAAATTATGAACAAGAATGTCGTCATCAGTATTGATTGCGGAGGAACCAATCTCCGAGTTGCAGCTGTCGACCAGGATCTGAAAATCTTAGCCGTCCGTAGAGTACCAACCATTCATGACAATCCAAAACGCTTATACGAAACAATGAAGGAACTTATCGACCAAGTAGCTGAGGAGGCTAAAATCGAGGTTGTTTCTATTGGCGTTTCCATTTGTGGAACAGTTGTACACAATAGAGTTGGAAAATGCGGAAATCTCGGAATCGACAGAGGATATGACTTCGCAGAGCTTTTCCACAGAGATTATCCTAAAGCACTTTTAAGAATTGCCAATGATGCCAATTGTTCCGCTTTTGTTGAAGCGGAATATGGTGCAAATCGAGGATATTCTGATTCATGTTTTATCACGATTTCTTCTGGAATAGGTGTCGGACTTGTTCATAATCATGAAATGGTAGACCTTCCTTTAGAAGCAGGAAGACTTATGATCAGTTTCAAAGGAAAATATTATGAAGCTGAATATTTGCTTTCCGGAAACGGAATCGTACATCTCTGTGCCATGAACAATATTATCATCAATAATGCCGGAGATTTCTTCGCTGGTGTCAGAAGAGGCGAACCAAAATTCGTCCCTGTCTACAATCTTTGGCTTTCCATGTTAGGCATTTGGCTTGGAAACATCCACCTTCTCTTCGATTGCCAATCTTATGCTTTGTCCGGTGGTGTCATGAAATCCCAGGATGTCTTCTTGGAAGATTTGGAAAAGGTTGCCAATGCCTCCATTGCCAGCTGGAATTTCAATCCAATCGTTCTTAAAAACGCAAAATTCGAACAGGATGTTGGTATTGTTGCCGCTGCAAGTCTTGCCTTACACGAATTAGGAATCAACAAAGGTCTTATTTAAAAAAAACAATACTTAACTTAGGAGTCAATCTAAATCATGAAAATCATTTTACCAGACAAGTCCTTCAAGGAAATCAAGGACGGAAGTACAGCTTTGGAAGCTGCCAACAGCATTGCCCTTTCTTTAGGCAAAAAAGCCATCTGTGCCAAAGTCAATGGTGAACTTTTTGACCTCAATGCCGTCTTACCGGGCGACTGCAATTTCGAAGTAATCACAAAAGAATCTCCAGAAGCTCTCCATGTTTTACGTCATTCTGCTGCCCATTTGATGGCTCAAGCTATCTCTCATCTATATCCTGGAACTATGTTTGCCTATGGTCCTGCAACAGAAGAAGGTTTCTATTACGATATGAAACTTCCGGAAGGTCAAACCATTTCTGATAAGGATTTTTCCAAAATCGAAATGGAAATGAAGAAAATCGTTTCTGAAAATCTCAAAATCGAGCGTGTTGAAGTCACAATCGATGAAGCCAAGAAACTTTTCGAAGGTCAGAAATACAAACTCATCCACATTGGGGAATTAGGCGATAAAGGATGCAAACTTACCGTCTATCGTCAAGGTGACTATCAGGATCTCTGCCTTGGACCCCATATGAAGACTACCAAAGACATCAAAGCATTCAAATTGATGTCCGTTTCAGCTTGTTATTTCAAAGGCGATAAAAACAACGATTCCCTTACCCGTGTCTATGGTACGGCTTTCTTCTCCCAGGAAGAACTTGATCAGTACCTCAAGCTTCTCGAAGCAAGAAAAGAAGCTGATCACAAGAGATTAGGCAAGGAACTCGGTCTTTTCATGCTTTCCGACTATGGTCCAGGACTTCCTTTCTGGCTTCCGAACGGAATGATCATCCGACATGAACTCGAGAACTTCCTTTGGGATCTGCTTACCAAAAATGGTTATTTATTCCTTAAAACCCCTCAGATGCTTTCCCGTGAGCTTTGGGAAACTTCCGGTCATTGGAAAAAATACAAGGAAAATATGTATATAACCAAGGTAGACGGAAAACCATATGCAATCAAACCGATGAACTGCCCGGGCGCTATGCTTGTCTATCTCAATGACCTCCACTCCTATCGTGACCTTCCAATCCGTTATGCCGAATTCGGACTCGATCACAGAGCCGAGGCTAGCGGTGCCCTCAATGGACTTTTCCGTGTCAGAGGATTCACTCAGGATGATGCCCATATCCTTCTTGCTTTCGATCAGATTGGCGATGAAATCAGAAAATTGCTTAAGCTTTTCGGATATGTTTACAAAGTTTTCGGTCTTCCTTACACCATTGAACTTTCTACACGTCCGGATGTCTTTGTCGGCAAGATTGCTACCTGGGACAAAGCAGAAGCAGAACTAAAACTCTGCCTTGAGGAAAACGGTATACCCTATCAGATCAACGAGGGTGATGGTGCCTTCTATGGACCGAAACTCGACTTCAAGATCAAGGATTCCCTCAACAGAGTCTGGCAATGCGGAACCATTCAGCTTGATATGCAGTTGCCGCATCGGTTCGGTCTTACTTATACGGATACCGACGGCAGCAAGAAAGAACCCGTCATGCTCCACAGAGCCATCTTCGGATCCTTCGAAAGATTCCTCGGTATCATTACCGAGAACTTCAAGGGTGCCTTCCCAACCTGGCTTTCTCCGGAACAGGTCAGAATCATCCCTGTCAATATCGAAGACAAGGATATGACGAAATACTGTGAAGCTTTGAACAAGAAGCTTTTCAAGCATGATGTCAGGACCAAAGTCGATATGAGAAACGAATCCATGGGATTCAAGATCCGTGATGGTCAGACCAAAAAAGTCCCATACACCATCGTCATCGGTGAAAACGAGATGAAAGACAAGTCAGTCACTTATCGTCTTTACGGTCATCGTGATACCAGAACCGTCAGCGAAGCTGATTTTGTCAAACTTCTTCTCAAGGATATCGAAGAGAAATATCCGGTCCGTTCCTATCAGGACTAATTCATAATCTGCAGTGGATCAATTGATCCACTGTTTTTTTATAAAAAAAAGAGAAGGCTAGGAATACCTTAGCCTCCTCATTTTGAAAGGAGTTGGAATTTCACTGCTGGATGCAGGTTACTTTCTATTTTTGATTCTTGTATTTGTCGGAAACCTTGTTGTTCTGGTTTTCAAAATAATTGATCTGCTGATGATAATCGTTGATTTTATCAGAGATGGAATCATTCTGCTTCTGCAAGGAGAAAACAGCAAATCCAAGGAAGATAGACGCAAAAAGGCTCACACAAGCGATGGTGATACAAGTCCTTTTGAATTTCTTCGGCATCTTTTCGACGCCCGTTCTTCTGATTCTGTCTTTCATGTTGCTATTTCCTTTCTATCGCCCGAAGAATACTTGGCTTGCACCGGTTGTTCTCTTCAATTTCTTCTTCAGAAGGAACAAGCGGCTTTTTCGTAAGCAGTATATATTTACTTTCTTCCTGTCCGAGGATTGGGTGATATTTATCCCCGGTTTGGATCTGAACATAACTCTTCATCGTATTTTTGACAATCCGATCTTCTTCTGAATTGAAGGAAATGATGACCAATCGGCCCTTCGGATTCAAAAACTCGATGGCAGAAACCAATCCCTGTTTCAGTTCGTCGATTTCCTGATTGACTTCATACCTTAATCCCAAGAAGAACTGTTTGGCAGGATGTCCTTGCTTCATCAGTTCTTTTCTAGGAAGAGAAGACTTAATGATATCCACCAATTCAAATGTCGTTCTGATTTCTTTTTCTTGGCGAACCTCGATTATTTTCTTCACCACCGGATAATAGATTTTGCATTGTCCGAGATCTTTGAATACCCGGCACAATTCCTTCTCCGAGTAAGTATTGACGATATCCTTGGCAGTCAGCTTTGCTTTCTGATCCATTCTCATATCCAAGTCTGAATCATATCGGTAAGAAAAGCCCCGGCTAGGGTCATCGAACTGCGGAGAAGAAACGCCGATATCCATTAGGATAAGATCAGAGCCAGCAACGCCGGATTGACGCAGTTGTTCAATGGCCCTTGAATATCTGCTGTGAAGAAAATGAAGCGAAATATTCTTTTCAAAAGGTTTCAGTCTCTCTTCGGAAAAGGATAGTGCATCCTCATCTCGATCGACCCCATAGAATGAAGAACCCTTCTTGATTCTTTTCAGAATTTCGTTTGCATGTCCGGCCCTACCCAACGTCAGATCGACGTAGATGATTTTCTCTTCCTTGACAAAGGAGAGTACCTCTTTCAGCATGACAGGATTATGGTAATTAAACTGACTCATTTCATTTTCCTATCATATCGAAGAGGTCTGTAGAAAAGTCTTCCTGACTTTCCGTAACGGACTTTTGATACTGTTCCTTATCCCAAATTTCAAGGTGGTCATAGACGCCTACAAGGACAACGTTCTTCTTCAGCGCTACGCCTTCCATCATTCTCTTAGAAAGAGAGATTCGATTGTGGGAATCGATTTCGACTTCCTCCGTGTTACTGGAGAAGTATCTTTGAATTCTTCTGACCTTCGGATCGAAGCTGTTCAAAGAAAAAATCTTTCCGGCAATCTTGTCATACCCTTCCTTGGAATAGACAGAGAGGCAGAAATCAGGCCCAAGTTGGACGAAAGCTTTTCCATCCGAAAAGACATCACGGTACTTGCTAGGCAAGACCAGTCTGCCTTTTTCGTCGATGTTCAGTTCTTTATAACCGCTCAGCATGGCCATGTTTCTCCCACTTTGTAACAAAATTATACATTTCTTCCCACAACATTGCAAGAGATACCCACATGATATTCCTTGTTTTTTTCATGTTATCGATATTTTTTCAAAAAAAGGGACTTCAAAGTGGTTAAAAAGTAAAAAAATAACCAA
>ERZ808240.2441-NODE-2441-length-20274-cov-5.103319_pt1 | contig 20274 bp, 17 predicted proteins | sample MGYA00521084_ERZ808240 | MGnify/ENA primary metagenome ERZ808240 (study PRJEB31516, sample SAMN03275571) | gut metagenome | biome: mammalia-associated habitat; material: feces | host: Papio cynocephalus | place: Kenya | collected 2012-08-06 ...
CACGGGAGCACTACGCCGCAAGCGGCGGGGTATTCCCCATCCCACCACGAATAAAAAAACAATGACTATAAAATCATTGCTTTTGTGACGTGTGGGTACCAAAATCGCAGCCCCGCCCGGGAGCTGTAATTGTTAGGTTTTTTGTAGGTCTTCTGACTGATCCATTCCGGTGCTTTTCTTGCACCGACGCATGATCATCGCCTTCTCTCCGAGCCATGACAGCCCTTCCAATGACCGGTTTTCACCGCACGCAAAGGTTCAAAGAGTTTTGCCCCTTGCATGGAGATCATACTTTGGAAACACAGCTACTTTGGGAATCTGTCTGCCTGCTGAATGCTCCATGCAAAATGCAGATGGCAGATTCTTTCCGTGTCCGGGATTCTCACCCGATTCCCTTGTTCAGCTTGAACAAGAATGCGTGTCTGATCGGCTGAACTGCGCTACTTACGCCACACAGTTCGTGCTCCACAGGTCGCGCATTTGCCACAAAAGCCTGTGATATATGCAGTTGTATCCTCTGTTTTTTCCTACATAATAAAAAACAGACTGTCTCTCTGACACGGACAGTCTGCATCCATCTTGCGTTTACGCATATCGGCCGAAAAGTGCCGCCGAGCAAGCTTCCTGTCGCTGTAACCAGAAGCTCCTTTTCGTCTGCTTACCTTTTCGCAATGATGTACACTTCTGCCCTAGAGAATATGTTTACATCCAAGCGATAGCTCGTCTCCTGACTTGTCCTGTCTATGCAGGCATCACAGTTGCTTGCCAGTAGGGGAGTCTCACCCCGCTTCCGTTAGCTACCCTTGTTGCTGTTGATCGTCGGTTCGACATCTTGTCCGCAAAAGTAAACCTTTGCGAACGCAAGCCGAATGACAGATCGGTTCTTTTTTTTTCGTCTTTTTATAGCGTATCACAAAGAACATGGAAAAGCAAGCTATATTTTTCTTTCCCCGCCGAAAAGCTCGGCAGGGATCATGCTTACAACGCAGGTTCTTTCCGGTTCGCTTATTTTGTCGGCGTCCGGTAAAAGCGTCCGTTGATCTGCTCGGTGTTGATCACATTGATGAACGCCTTTTCGTCGATCTTGCGGATTGCGTTGATCACCGCGTCGACCTGCTCGCGACCGACCACCGAATACAAAAGGTGGCGTTCTGTACCCTCGTAGCATCCCGTTCCCTTGATCAAGGTCGCATCGTGATGTGTCAATTCGCGGATTTTTTCATAGACAGCCGCCGGAAAGGCTGTGATGATCAGCAAGGTGTCTTTCTGATAGCGTTTGAATAAAATCTGAATCATCTGCGTGCCGGTATATTGATAGATGATCGAGTACAGTGCCTTGTCGAAGCCGAACAGCACACCTGCCGTTCCTAAAATCACTACGTTAGCCAGCAGGATGTAGTTCCACGCGTCGATGCCCTTTTTTTCAGAATAGTAGATCGAGATAAAATCCGTCCCGCCACTGCTGGCGCCGTTCAGCAGGCAGAGGCTGATCGCCACGCCGTTGATCAGCCCGCCGAAGACTGCGATCAACAATGTATCATAGGTGATGGTGATATCCGGCAGCAGATCTGTCAAGATACCGGAGAGGAATACCACATAGAACGAATAAATGGTAAATTTCTTACCGATATACTTGAACCCGATAAGTGCCGGGATCAGATTCAGCGGCAGATACAGCGCGGAATATGGAATCTTCAGTTCGAAGAATACGTCCGCAATCTGCTGGATGAGAACGGTCAGTCCGACGAAGCCGCCCGGAAACAGTCCTCCGGTTCGCACGAAACTCTTGATATTGAATGCCATGATTGCGGAAGCCAACGTCAGATTCAAAAACATGACGGCCTCACCCTTGAAACGGTTCTTTCGATTTGGATCGTTTGGAGACAGCTGCTCCCGCGGTTTCTGCTGATTCTGTGTGGTTTCCATGTTCATTTCCCCCATGTTCTGCATTTCTCTGTTTTTTGTTTGTGTTATGGTTTTTTGCTTCTGCTTCGGCTAGTCTACCTGCGGCTGCGGAAGCTTGCAGACATCGATCCAGCCATTCGCTTTGGAATATTGGTACAATTCCTCGCAGCTCAGCTCAATCGCGCTGTTGTCACTGCCGCAAGCCGGGAAAACCGTTTCGAAGCGTTTCATGGACTCGTCACAATAAATCCGGACGTTTGGATTTTCGATGCCGAACGCGCAGACACCGCCGACCGCATGACCGGTAAAGGCGATCACCTCATCCGGCCTCAGCATTTTTGCCTTAAACCCAAAGGTATCCTTAAATTTTCGATTGTCAATCTTGGTATCACCGGCTGTCTGAATCAGAATGCAGCCGCCATCGCCGTCCTGAAACGACAGTGTCTTGCAAATCCTCGCTCCCTCTACGCCGACGGCGATCGCCGCCAGATCCACGGTCGCGCTGGATACATCAAATTCCATGATTTTATCTTCCATACCGAACTGTTTGAAATAATCTCTTACTTTTTCGATTGCCATTGGTATGCCCTCCTCTTCCGTATGTTGAACTTAAATTATACGCCGGAATGTGGCATGCGTCAAGAAATCATCTGCGAAAAAGTCGAAAAGGCAAAAAAAGAGAAACCGTTTCCCGCGCAAGGCGATCCATAGTTTCCCTCTTTTTTCCACTCCGTTTCTTTCTCTATTTGCGTTTCATCGCTCGGTCTTCCTGCAAGGACAGGAACAGACAGATGACCAGGTAAGAGACCGCCAGAGGAACGGTCAGCGCCAGCATAAGCCCATACCATGTCGCGTTATGCTTCATCATGAACATGGCGATCACCATGGCAATCGCCGCGGACAGGAAGAATGCCGTTTTGTCAAAGCCTTTCTTCAGTGTATAAAGCAGGATGACGACTGAGGCGACAATCGGTAAAAACATAAAAAACAGCTGCATAGTTTCTCCTTTGACTTTTCTCTCAGATCTGATGGATGCCGACGATTACTGCAGCTGCATAGCCTGTGCTACGATAACGAAGATCAGACCGAGCAGATACTGCAATCCGATGAGCGGCAGGATCCATTTTGCCCACTTCGACCAAGGTACTTTCGCAAGCGCAAGGCCGGCCATGAAGTAACCGGAGGTCGGTGTGAAGATGTTGGAGATACCGTCACCTAACTGGAATGCGATACAAGCGGTCTGTCTGGTTACGCCTACCAGGTCGGACAGCGGAGCCAGGATCGGCATGGAAACCGCCGCCTGTCCGGAACCGGACGGAACGATGAAGTTGAGCAGGCACTGGAAGATGTACATGCCGACAGCGGATACCATTGCCGGAAGCCCCTGCAGTAAACCTGCCGCGCCGTGCAGAATCGTGTGCAGGATATTCGCGTCGTTCATAACAACCAGGATACCTCTTGCGAAACCTACGACCAGCGCGCCGCCGGCGATGTCCGCCATACCTTTTGCCAGCGCGTTTGCGTAACCGTTGACACCAAGTCTTCCGATCGCCGCTACGATCATGGACATGCCGAGGAATAATGCCGCAATTTCATCCATGTACCAGCCGTTTTCGATAACGCCGTAGATCAGCAGAATGATCGCGGCCAGGAAAACAAGCAGGATCACTTTTTCTCTGCCGCCGAAAGCCGGAAGCGCATCTAAATCCGCGACATCCTCTCTGGTCTTGTCGAATTCGTGCATCGGAGAGAGCTGCGGGTTCTTCTTGACCTTGGTCGCATATCTCATGACCATACCCATGGTGAGGAGCACCATGCAGATGTACATTACGATACGGAAAGACATGCCGGATAACAGCGGGAGCTGGGAAATGCCCTGTGCGACCTGAATCGTGAACGGGTTGATGAATGCGCCCGCAAAGCCTGCGCCTGCGCCGCAGAACACAACCGCCACGCCGGTGATGCTGTCATAGCCGGCCGCGATCATCAGTGATACAAAGATCGGGATGAACGGAATCGTTTCCTCTGCCATACCGAATACGGAGCCGCAGAGGGAGAACAGGAACATGACAATCGGGATCAGAAGTAGGGTCTTGCTCTTCATGGCCTTGATCATTCTGCCCATGCCGGCCTCGATCGCTCTCGTCTCCTGCAGAACCGCCATAGCGCCGCCCACGATGAAGATGAAGAAGATGATCTGCGCGGATTCCTGCATGCCTCGCGGCACCGCGGTCAGGAACTGCATCAGAGTTACCGGCGTCGGGTCTACCGCATGGTAGGTTTCCGGGTCAACAACGCTTCTGGTCTGACCGGTTTCCGTATTGACGACTACATCGTGATAATCATAGACGTTTGCCGGAATGACATAGCTCAAAATACTAAAAATCAAGATAAGTATGAGTAATAGGATGTACACGTGCGGTACAACAAATTTTTTCTTTTCCATAAAAATATATGCCTCCTTATTATATTATATGGATCTATGAGTGCGAAAATTCGCGCAGCGCTCTGAGTGGACCGGGCAAAGCGACAAATTTTGCTTAGAAACATCTTAACATATCCTTAATAATTTGTGAACAGCTTGTGAAGATTTTTCGCAGGAAATTTTTTACTGTTCTTTCAAAAAAATATGAAATTTCGGCGGTAAATCGTTTTTTCTTGTCACTTTCGCTTAAATTTTACGGTTTTTCTCTCCTGTTTTTGTTGTTTCGCACAAGTTTTGCAATCTCCCTTTATTCTAATTGACAAAATTCTCACAATTTGGTAGAATGATTCCGGTTATTTGTTTTATTTACTTAATGTTTGGAGGAAAACTTTATTATGGAGAACAATCGTAGTTCCTGGGGGAGCAATCTCGGCTTCCTGCTGGCCGCCATCGGCTCGGCGGTAGGTTTGGGAAACATCTGGGGATTCCCCTACAAGATGGGACGTTCCGGCGGCTTTGCATTCCTGATCGTTTATCTGCTTCTGGCAATTTTTGTAGGCTTTGTGATCATGGCTTCTGAACTGGCGCTCGGCCGCAAGACCAGACTCGGTGCGGTCGGTGCCTATCAGACGATTTCAAAAAAATTCAAGTGGATCGGCTGGCTGGCTGTGCTCGCGCCGTTCCTGATCATGAGCTTCTATACTGTCCTCGGCGGCTACTGTATGCAATATCTGTCCCTGAATCTGGCTGAGCTCAGCTTCGGTCTGCAAAACCTGTTTGGGATCAATCTGGAAGGCGGCGCGACGTTCGGCGCCATGCTCGCCAACCCGTTCGGCTGTGCCATCTTCACCTTATTGTTCCTGAGTATCTGTTACCTGATCAACAAAGGTGAGGTCTCCGACGGTATTGAAAAATTCAACAAAATCGGTATGCCGGCGCTGTTTGTCATGCTGGTGATCGTCATTATCCGGGCACTGACGCTTCCGGGCGCCGAAGAGGGTCTGAAGTTCATGTTCAAGCCCGGTTATGCCGTAGAAGCCGGCTTCATTGAGGAGGCTCCATCCTTGCTGAACGTCGTAGCAACGGCCGGCGGTCAGATGTTCTTCTCTCTTTCGCTGGCAATGGGCGCGATGATCACTTACGGCTCCTATCTTCGTAAGACGGAGAATCTCAAAAAAAACTCCGTGGTTATCGTTGTCGCGGATACGATCATCGCGACGATGGCCGGGCTCGCCGTTATTCCGGCAGCTGTCGCTAATGGAATCGCTAATGGAACCCCTTATGATCAGATCTCTCTGAACGGTCCGAAGCTATTGTTCGTAACCTTGCAGGATGTCTTCGCGGAAATGGGTAATATCGGTCCGCTGTTCGGCATCATCTTCTATCTTCTGGTGCTGATTGCGGCGATCTCCTCGGCGATCTCGCTGATTGAAGTAATCACGGCATTCTTTGCGGATAACGCCGTAAGAAAAGGGAAAGTGCCAGATCGTCCGCGCATCGTCCGCCGTATCTGCGCTGCCATTGCCGTGGAGGCGCTTCTGGTAGCGGTTGATGGACTCGGTGCTTCCGGTGTCTTTACATTCTGGGGGACTGATGGCTGGAACGACTGCTTCCTGGACTTCATGGATTGTTGGTCTGAGGGTATCGCGATGCCGCTCGGCGCAATGCTGATGGCACTGATGATCGGTTGGGAACTGCGTGTTCATCCGATCCTGGACGAAATCGATACCGGCAGCAAGAAGAGCGCCGCTTTCGATGCGTTCTATACGCTCTGCGTTCGCTTCATCACGCCGATCGCCATGGCTCTGATCTTCGCGGGTTCCATCTCCGACTTCTTCAAGCAGGCCACGATCGGTACGCTGACCTCCGAATGGATCGGCTACATCATCGCAGCAATCGTGCTGATCATTTTCTGGATTGTTGCAATCATCAGCGGCTACGCGAGCAAGGCAGATCAGAAGTAAACCGAAAATCATATCAAAAGAAACAGGGGGGGCTGCCAAGCAGCCCCCCTCACACAGCGAGGGCGTCGATACGACGCCCTCGTTTGCTCTTTTTGCAGTTTCAAAAGTATGCCAAAGTGTCACAGGCACAGCAGGATCAGCAGCAATACAACTCCCGGCAGTCCCAGAATGCCGACGATCACCGCATTCAAAAAATTCAGCGGAATCATCAGTCCAAAGGCTGCGCCGACCGCATTGATCAGCAGGATCACCAGACCGCCCGCAAGGCTGTTCAACACGAGCTTTAAGATCATTTTCAGCGGCCACAGAAAGATTTTCCCGATCAGAAAGATCAGAACGACTGCACCTGCATAGGTCAGAAAAACACTTAATTGTACTCCCATATTTTTTCCCCTTTCTTCGCATGCATCCTCTGCGGCTTCCTTGCTGATCCCCTCGCATACCTTCTAAAGTCCGGATCGCACGGATTTTCTCCCGTATAAATTATGCTTGCTTGGAATAAAATAGAATAAATCGTCCCATAATATTGTTAAACAACACGGAAAGGTGTGAATCGCTATGAAGTTTAAGCAAATGCCCCCTGCGTACTCAGAAGACGAACTGCTTTACAAATCAATAAAAACCGCCCGCTCCGAGCTGGATCAGGCAGTTTCTGTCTTCAATGAGCTGACGGATAACACCGCCATCGACTATGCGTCCTATTATGTCCTGGCCGCGCGTACCAAATATTCGTATCTGCTGAAGCTCGCCAAGGAGCGCAACCTCTCCATCTGATTCTGGTACGAGCCAGGGGCTAAAGTTCCCGCCGACCCTCCATGGCCTTGAGAAGCGTCACTTCGTCCGCATACTCCAGATCTCCACCGACCGGAATCCCATGTGCGATGCGGCTGACCTTGATGCCCGCCGGTTTAATCAGTCTGGCGATATACATGGCTGTCGCTTCACCCTCAATATTGGGGTTGGTAGCAATGATCAGTTCTTTGACATCGCTGTTTTGCAAACGGACAATCAGAGACTGCAGATTGATGTCGGCCGGTCCGATGCCCTCCATCGGTGAAATGACGCCGTGCAGGACATGATAAAGTCCGTGGTATTCTCGAATGCGTTCCATCGCCATGACATCCCGCGGGCTTTCAACCACACAGATGGTATCGGTTCTGCGGGCGGGATCGCTGCAGATCGCGCAGGGATCCTCGTCTGTCAGATTGCCGCAGACTGAACAGTATTTTAATTCTCGTTTGGCTGTCGTGATCGCATCCGCTAGCTTCCGGGCTTCGTTTTCCTCTAAAGAAAGAATGTGAAACGCCAGCCGTTGCGCGGTTTTGGAACCGATGCCCGGCAGTTTTGACAGCTCGTTGATCAGCCGAGCAAGCGGTTTCGGATACTGCTGCATCGTTTTACAGACCCGGGATACTCAGTCCGCCTGTCAGCTTGCTCATTTCACTGTTGGAGATCTCATCAATCTGACGCAGGCCTTCGTTGACTGCGACCAGAATCAGATCCTGCAGCATCTCCACATCATCCGGATCTACCACTTCCGGCTTGAGCTCCAGTTTGACGAGCTCTTTTTTGCCGTTGACAGTCACGCTGACAGCACCGCCACCTGCGGTGGTCTGCACTTCTTTTTCTTCGATCTCAGCCTGCAGCGCTTCCATCTGTCGCTGCATCGCCTGCATCTGCTGTAATTGTTTCTGCATGCTACCGCCGCCCATGCCAGACGCCTTAGAAGGCTTTTTGCCTGCTCTCATTCCTTTTCCCATTCTGGTTTCCTCCTTGTATTCTCATTGCTCTTCGTGCCATGTTTACTTATTCAATTTCAATGTCGATACCGAGGGCTTCGCGCGCCATCTGTGCCAACTGCGCCTTCTGCGGGTCGCCTGCACTGCCGTCCGCCTGCTTCTGTGAGCCGCTTTGCGCTTGTAAGCTCTGATATTCTTTTTCTTCTACACAAAGCATCCGCATACTACGTCCGAGCTTATGTGCCATAATCGCTTCCAGCTGCTGCCGCTTCTGCTCTGCAAAACGTTTCGCAAACGCAGTCCGCGCGACCACTTCAAACTCCGATTCTCCCACTCTGGCTAAGAACGTGCCGTTGCGGATCAGATTAAAGCTGCCTGCGCCGTCCTCGCCCTCTTCAAAGACCGCATGCCAGAGTGCATCATTCTCAACGGTCGGTTCGAAAGAAAGCGTTTCCGCCACTCCGCCATGAATTCCTACAGGGCTGTGCTGAGCTTTCGGCGGAACAGGTTCCATGCCACGTGCCGTTGGCGTTTCGACATCACTGCCTACAGACGACGGCTGTTTTTCTCCGTTCGCGCCCACCATGGCTCCTGTGCCGTTGCTTTCGGCATTCCGAAGGGTCGCGCTTGCGGTCATGGATCTGCGAGTTGACTGCGGCTGCGTCGTCTCCGCCGTCATGCCGGAAGAAATCGATATGATTGCCAGTTCCAGCAGGATTCGCGGCTGTGTAGACCATCGCGCTTCGTTGATCGTCCGGGAAAGCTGCAAGATGGCGTCCCGAATCTCATCCATTGTAATATGCCGGCTCTGCTCCTCAATCCTCGCGAGATTCTCGGCCGCCATGTTGAGCATATCTTCCGGATTGCGGATAAATTTGGTAATCATCAGGTTGCGGTAATGCGCCATCCAGTCCTTCATCAGACTGCGCACATCCTTGCCGTCCGCCAGAGCCCGGTCTAACAGCAGCAGGGCTTCCGGCACCTTGTGCAGGGATACCAGATCGGTCAGTTCGAGGAAAAAATCTTCGCCTGCCGCACCGATGTATTCCAGCACATCGCTGCGATCAATCTGTTTCTGTCCGGATGCCAGCACCTGATCGAGCACGCTCAGCCCGTCCCGCACGGAGCCGTCCGCGCAGTTTGCCAGCAGCCGCAACGCACTGTCCGTCAGTGTGATGCCCTTATCCTCACAGATACGCCGCATACCGTCCATCAGCAGCTTTTGCGGCACACGTTTGAAGTCAAGCCTCAGGCAGCGGGAAAGAATGGTCGCCGGGAGCTTCTGCGGTTCGGTGGTTGCCAGAATGAACATCACGTTTTCCGGCGGCTCTTCCAAAGTCTTGAGCAGTGCGTTAAACGCTCCGGTCGAGAGCATATGCACCTCGTCGATGATATAGACTTTTTTCCTGCCGACTGCCGGGGGATACTTGACGCTCTCCCGCAGTTCGCGGATATTCTCGACACCGTTATTGGAAGCCGCATCAATTTCGATCACATCCATGAAGGTTCCTTCACTGATTGCGCGGCAGTTTTCGCATTTGCCGCACGGTCGTCCCTGCGGGTCTTCGTTCAGACAGTTGACCCCTTTGGCAAGGATCCGCGCAGTCGTTGTCTTGCCGGTTCCGCGGGTGCCGCAGAACAAATACGCGTGGCTTACTTCACCGCTCGCGATCTGGTGTTTGAGAATTCTGACGATGTGTTCCTGTCCGAGGATCTCGTCGAACACCTCCGGACGCTCGGAACGATATAAGGCTGTATACATACCACATTTTCCTTCCTGCCTTGTGATCAAGATGCCCGCATGGACTTTGCTCCGCGTCTTCTTACAAAAAATTGCCCTTAGAGAGCCGCGCTTGGCGTTGGAGAAGGCTGCTCTGCGGCACATAAGAACTTCCGCTTATTGCTGCTTCCTTCCGGACCTGACAAGGTTCACGGCATCCCATTGCGCAGGACCCAAACCATGCCAGGCGAAGCTCTCTAAAGGCAATTTCTTTTTGGTTCACCTGTTTGCGAACAAGAGTAGTATAGCATATTTTTGCGTGCGGGTCAAGATGCGTAGCTACGCTTTTTGCAGGGCAGTCAGGTGCGGCAGCGTGATCCACGCGGAGCTGCGGCACGGCTATGCCGCCGCTTCCGGCAAACCGCTTTCACCACCGGCGCAGGATCACTTTGCTTCCGGCTTTTGTCCGCCCGCAAGCCATCTGCGGATGGCTTCCTCGTCAAGGATCGGAATGCCGAGCTCCTGCGCTTTTTTGTTTTTTCCCGACGTACTGGTTCGGTCGTTGTTGATCAGATAGGAGGTCTTGGAGCTGACCGATCCTGCAACCTTACCGCCTGCGGCCTCGATCTCGCTCTTAAGTGCCTCGCGGTTGGCATAATGCTTGAGCGAGCCGGTAATGACAAAGGTCATGCCGACAAGCGTATGGCCGGTTTCTTCGAAGGTCTCATCCAGTTCGACGACCTGCAGCAGATCATGCAGGATCCGTCGTTTTTGCGGATTCGCAAAGAACGCCAGAAAAGCATCTGCCATGATCTCCCCGATCCCATCGATCCGCAGCAGATCCTCGCGTTTCAGGCTTTCAACCGCCGCCCAGCTGTTCCGGCAGAACTGCGCAATCAAGCGGGCATTGGCGGTACCGATACCCGGAATCCCCAGACTGTATAGGAAACGCTGCACGGTCGTGTGTCTTGCACGCTCCGCAGACGCTAACAGATTCTCGAAGGATTTTTTGCCGAAGCCCTCCATGGTGGTGATTTTGCCACGGAGCGGTTCCAGACGGAAGAGATCGGCAGGTTCGCGAATGAAACCATCATCAACAAATTTTTCGAGTGTCATCTCCGAAAGTCCTTCGATGTTCATCGCGTCACGGCTCACGAAATGTACCAGCCCGCGGATCTGTTTCGCCAGGCAGTCCGGATTCGGACAATGCAGCGTCTGCACACCGTTTTCGTCGTGTACCACGGTCGGATGCGCGCAAACCGGACAGACGGCCGGAATCGGCACATTGTCACTTCCGGTCAGGTTTTCGGCGATCTGCGGAATGATCATATTTGCCTTGTAAACGCAGATCGTATCGCCAATGCCAAGCTTCAGTTCCCGCATCACGCTGATATTATGCACGGACGCGCGGCTGACCGTTGTTCCCTCCAACTCGACCGGATCGAAAACAGCCACCGGGTTGATGAGCCCGGTTCTGGATGCGCTCCACGCCATTGCTCTTAAGGTCGTCTGACGGATCTCATCACGCCATTTGAACGCGATGGAATCGCGCGGAAACTTCGCGGTCTGTCCCAGGGATCGTCCATAGGCGATATCGTCATAGCTGAGCACCAGTCCATCCGACGGGATATCGTAATGCTGAATGCGCTGCGCAAACTGCTTGATAGCGTCCGGCAGTGTCTTTGCTGTCACTGGCTCATGCTCCACGACCGCAAAGCCCTGCTGTGCCAGCCAGTCAAACTGCTGCATACGCGTCGCAAACGGCGGCGCGAAGCTGTCCCGGGCGCGCTTAGCCGCAGCCACCTCCGATGTCTCTGCATCCGCGGCCGTCTCCGCCGACACCAGCGCAAAGGCAAAGAACTGCACATGCCGCTGCGCCGTGATCTCATTGTTGAGCTGGCGCACCGATCCGGAACACAGGTTGCGCGGGTTCTTGTATTTTGTGCCTTCGTCCTCGAGGGTCTCGTTTATTTTTTCAAAATCGCGGTAGGAAATCACCGCCTCGCCGCGCAGCACCAAACGGCCGTGATAGGGAATCCGCAGCGGCAGGTTTGCAAAAACTCTGGCGTTGCTCGTGATGACTTCCCCGATCTCGCCGTTTCCGCGCGTAACCGCCTTGGCCAGCGCGCCGTCCTCATAGGTCAGCACGATTGTCAGCCCGTCCAGCTTCCACGAAAGCACGCCGTCCTGCACGCCGAGCCAACTCACCAACGCGTCAACATCCTTGGTCTTATCTAGGGAAAGCATCTTCTGCGGGTGTTTTTCCTTGGGCAACTGGGAAAGCACCTCATAGCCGACACGCTGGGTCGGACTCTGGGAAAGCGTCATGCCGGTTTCCTGTTCGAGCGCCGTGAGCTCATCGTAAAGCGCGTCATACTCGTGATTCGGCATCAGTTCGCGGCTCTCCTGATAGTAGGATTTGGACGCGGCGTTCAGCGTTTTGATCAGCGCTTTCATTCTTTCGATTTTTTTGTTCTGTTCCATGTGCTTTTTTACTTCCTCGCTTTGTTGTTTTTAACCGCATGTCGCGTATGTTGAAGGCATACTCACTACTTCATCCATATTCGTCATTTCTTCTTTCATTTCTCTTGCTCACCTAGATTTTCTGTATCGGCGCTACATCCTTGGCGAGTTTTTTGCGTCCGACGCTGTCAAACATGACCGTAACTGTTTTATCATCAACTTCAAGCACCAGTCCCGGTCCGAACTTGCCGTGGCGTACCGGATCGCCGACTGTAAAGTTCCGGCCTGTGCTGCGCGTGTTTTCCCGAACCGCCTGCTTCGCGTATTTGAGCGGGTCATACGCCGGGTACGGTCGGAAAGCCGGCTGACTGAAGCCGTCCGGGCTGCCGGTGTCCACGCCCAAATGATTGTTTGTCCTGCGGCCGGCCGTAAAGACGGTATCGCCGGCCTCGTCCAGCAGGGACTTATCCAGTTCCCGCAGGAACGTGGATTCTCTGGTATACTCGCCGCGTCCGTACAGCACGCGATACGCGGCACCTGTCAGGATCAGCTTCTCTCTGGCGCGCGTCATGCCGACATAGCAGAGCCGCCGTTCTTCTTCCATCCCGCTTTCGTTGTCCAGCGCACGGTGTCCCGGGAACAGCCCATCCTCCAAGCCCGGCAAGAAAACGATCGGGAATTCCAATCCCTTCGCGCTGTGCATTGTCATCAATGTGACCTTGCCTGCGCCTTCTTCCATTTTATCGGTATCGCCGTCCGTCGCCACCTTTTCGAGAAATTCCTCGATCGTCGCTTTTTCTCCGGCGTCCGCTTTTTCCTTTTCATAATCGTAGATGAACGATTTGAAATCCAACAGGTTTTCAATGCGGCTCTCCGCCTCCGGCGTATCCTCAGCCTCCAATGCCTTCATATAACCGCTCTTGACCAGCAGCTGATCATAAATGTCGGATACGCGCAGATTTTCCTTTTCCTGCCTGCAGATCCGGATGACCCGCACCATGTCCTGCACCGCGCTCTGCGCCTTGGCCGGCAGGCTATAACTGATCTCATCCTGCGATAAGATATCCAGAAGCGACATTTCATGCACGCGTGCCAGCGCTTCCAGCTTGCCGAGGGTCACCGCGCCGATGCCGCGCTTCGGTTCGTTGATGATGCGTTTGAGCGCCAGATCGTCCGCCGGGTTCACCACCAGCCGCATATAGCAGATCATGTCCTTGGTCTCTTTGCGTTCATAAAAGCTGAAGCCGGACAAGATCTGATACGGAATGCCGCGCCTTTTCAGCGCGTCTTCAAAGAGCCTGGACTGCGCGTTGGTGCGATAAAGGATCGCGAAATCATCGTAAGTCCGCTGGTTGGTCTTGAGCAGGTCGATCTCCTGCGCGATATAATAGGCTTCCTCTTTATCGCTGTCACATCTGCGGTAAACAATCTTATCGCCCGCTTCCTTGTCTGTCCAGAGTTTCTTGGCCTTGCGCCCGCGGTTATTGCGGATCACGGAGTGTGCCGCCGCCAGGATGTTGCCGTAGGAGCGGTAATTCTGTTCGAGCTTGATGACCTTGGCCTGCGGAAAATCCTTCTCAAAATCCAAGATATTGCTGATGTCCGCGCCGCGCCACTGGTAAATACACTGGTCGTCGTCGCCGACCACACAGAGGTTCCGATGCGCCTTGGCAAGCAGGCGGATGATCTCGTACTGAATGTGGTTGGTATCCTGATACTCGTCCACCAGAATGTAGCGGAAGCGGTTCTGATAATCCGTCAGGACATCCGGATTTTCGCGAAGGACATGCAGGGCGTTGACCAGAAGATCGTCAAAATCCATGGCGTTATTGCGTTTGAGCTGCTCCTGATAGGCCTTGTACACGTTGTAGATGACCTTACTGCGGAAGTTACTCCCCTCGGTCTCAAGGTATTCCTGCGGGCTGACGTCTTGTTCTTTCAGCTTGCTGATCGCGGAGGAAAGATAGGCCTGCGGATAGAGTTTCGTTTCTATATTTTGTTCCTTCATGATGTTTTTGATCAGCGTTTTCTGGTCAACGGTATCATAAATAACAAAGTTCCGCTGATAGCCGATGCGCTCGCAGTGTTCCCGCAGAATGCGCAGGCTCATGGCATGAAAGGTCATGATCCACATGCCCGGACATCGACCGACCAGCTTTTCGACGCGTTCGCGCATCTCTCCGGCAGCCTTGTTGGTAAAGGTCACGGCCAGGATCTGATAAGGGCTCACGCCCTGTTCAATCAGGTAAGCGATCCGGTGCGTCATGGTCGCGGTCTTGCCGCTCCCTGCTCCCGCCAGGATCAGCAGCGGACCGTCGATATGCGTCGCCGCCTTGCGCTGCTCTGTATTCAAATGGTCTAAATTCATAAGTATCGGTACTCCTTTATTGTCTGTATCAGTCTTGCCCGCCCCAGCCTGCAGGTTGTTCCATATGTCATGCGTATCGTATGTTCCGCACACGCCGCATACTCTCGTGTAAATATTTTACCAAAAAATGCGACCGCTTACCAGAGCTACGCCGCATTTTCGCTTTGCCATTTTTTCGTGTTTTTTCGACATTGCGCAGCCGCATAAAAAACGCAGCCGCATCCATGTCCTGCAGGGTTCCGGCTGTTTCAAGCCGAAGCCGCGCGTTTTTGGATGCGACTGCGCGAAAGAGATCCGGTCTGAGCCGCAAGACAAAGCAATCCGTCTATTCGATTCCGTAAAAGCGTTTGGCATTTTCCAGTGTGCGACGGGCGACCTCTTCATAAGGCAGACTCTTGAGGAGCGCCACGCGGCGCGCTGTATGTTCGACATAGGGGGATTTATTTTTTTTGCCGCGGTACGGTTCCGGCGTCAGGTAGGGAGCGTCCGTTTCTACCAGCAGGTATTCGATCGGGATCGCGCTGACCACTTCCGAAGTCTTCCGGTTGTTCTTGTAGGTCACCGGTCCGGCGATCGAGAGCGTCGCGCCGAGCTTCACATACTGCATCGCAAGCTCACGGCTGCCCGAAAAGCAATGTAGCAGCACGCGCGCGTCCTTTTCCATACAGCACTCAGCATCGCAGGTACCCGCATTCTCGCCAGCAGCGGTGTTGACCGCCACCGCGCCGCAGGCAGCAGAAGCTTCCGCTACCCCACCTTCGCGTCCGATACCGGTACCCGGCCGCTGTGGGAACCAGCTGCAGCGTTCTGCACTGAACGCGCCCTCTTCTTTAAGGATATCCATCGTCTCCTGATCCGCCTCGCGAGAGTGGATCACGATTGGCATATGCAACTCGTTGGCAAGCCGGATCTGCCGGCGAAACCAATAGCGTTGTTCCTCCGCGTCGGAATGATTGTAGTAAAAATCCAGTCCGATTTCGCCGATCGCCTGCACCTTTGGCTGTCCCGCCAGCTGACGAATACGTTCATAAATATCCTCATTCATCGTTTTGGTATCGTGCGGGTGCACGCCCACCGCCGCATAACACCACGACAGACGAGCGGCGTCCCGCACCGCCTGTTCGGAGCTTGGCAGGTCAAAGCCGATATCCATCACATAAGCGACATCGGAGGATTCAATGTCCGCGATCAACTGTTCCCGTTCCTCTTCGGTGTAGGTGTCGTTATTGATATGCGTATGGGAGTCGAACAGGGTCTTTCTCAGCATACCACTTCTCCGTCCGGAGCCTCGGTCGAAACGATCTCAACGCGTTCGCCGTTGTCGGCAAACAGCAGCATGCCCTTGGACTCCATGCCGCGCAGCTGGCGCGGTTTGAGATTAGCGACCACGATCACCTTCTTGCCGACCATTTCCTCCGGCTGGAAGCTCTTCGCTACACCGCTGATGATCTGGCGGCGCTCAGTCCCCATCTTCACCTGGAAGACCAGCAATTTGTCTGCTTTCGGATGTTTCTCTGCCTTTTCGATCAAGCCGACACGGAAGTCGATCTTATCAAAGTCCTCATATTCGATCTCCGGCTTCAGTTCCAGCGGAACGTTTTCCGGCTCCTTCGCTTTTTTGGCCGCCGCGCTGATCTCATGCAGCGCTTCGAGTTCTTTTTCGATATCGATACGCGGGAAGATCGCGTCGCCCTTCTTGACCTGTTCCTGATACATCATCTCGAACGTGAACGCGTCTTCCCAGACAACATCCGCATACCAGAGTCCGAGCTGTTTGCGGATCTCCTTGGAAGTCGTGTGCATGAACGGGTGGATCAGGATGGAGATGATACGGATGGTTTCCGCAAGGTTATGCAGGACCGTATCCAGCTTTGCCTTGCTGTCCGCGTCGGTATCCGCAGTCTTGGCCAGTACCCACGGTGCCTTTTCGTCGATATATTTGTTGGCCCGGCGTACTACGATCCAGATCTCTTCGAGCGCCATATTGAACGCGAACTTATCCATCTGTGCTTCCACCTTTGAAGCCGCGCTGATCGCGGTCTTCTTGAGATCCTCGTCGATCTCGTCACGGACGGAAGCCACTGCGTCCGGTACCACACCGTCGTTATATTTTTCGATCATGGAAATCGTTCTGGAGACCAGATTGCCAAGATCGTTGGCCAGATCATAGTTCATTCTCTTGAGCATGACTTCGTTGGTAAATACGCCATCTTGTCCAAAGGTATATTCACGCAGCAGGAAATACTTGAGTGCATCGATGCCGTAGCGTTCGATCAAAATGACCGGATCGATCACATCGTCGCCCTTGCTGGCCTTGGACTTTGATACTTTTTCGCCACCCAAAAGCAGCCATCCATGTCCCAAAACCTGTTTCGGAAGCGGCTGACCCATACTCATCAGCATTGCCGGCCAGATGATGGAGTGGAAGCGCACGATTTCCTTACCGACTAGGTGTACATTGGCCGGCCAGTATTTATCGTAAAGCTCCCGATCATCCGGATAGCCCAGCGCGGTGATATAGTTGGTCAACGCGTCCAGCCATACATAAATGACATGCTTTTCGTCGATTGGCACCGGAATGCCCCAGTTAAAGGTGGAACGGGAAATGCACAGATCATCCAGCCCCTGTTTGATGAATGAAATCATCTCGTTGCGGCGGGACTCCGGCTGTAAAAATTCCGGATGCTCGTCAAAGAGTGCAAGCAGTCTGTCCGCATAATGTGAAAGCTTGAAGAAGTACGCTTCTTCCTTTGCCGGCTGTACGGGTCTTCCACAGTCCGGGCAGCAGCCGTTGACGAGCTGGCTTTCCGTCCAGAAGCTTTCGCAAGGTGTACAATAAAGACCCTCATATTCACCCTTATAGATGTCACCTTTATCGTACATTTCCATAAAGATCTTCTGGACACGCTTGATATGGCGCGGCTCCGTCGTACGGATAAAGTCATCGTAAGAGATTTCCATGGTTTCCCACAGTTTTTTGATGCCCGCAACCACTTCGTCGACATAAGCCTGTGGGCTGACCCCTTTTTCATTGGCAATGGTCTGAATCTTCTGGCCGTGTTCATCGGTTCCCGTCAGGAATCTTACATCATAGCCGCAAAGTCTTTTGAACCTTGCCATCGCGTCTGCCATAACGGTACAGTAGGTGTGTCCGATATGCAGGTTTGAGCTTGGATAGTAAATCGGCGTTGTGATGTAGTACGTTCCTTTTTTTTCTGTCATTTTTTGTTTTCCTCCTGGTCTCCCTTTCGAATGAGAAAGGGCAGATTTTTATTCTTCGCCCTCGTCCGGAGCGTCTTTGTCATCCTGCTGCGGAAAAGCTTTGCTCATCGTCTTGTCGGTCGCCGCGATCAGTGCGATACCGGCAGCCAGGAGAATGCCCGCTGCTTTTCCGATAGTTTTGACAGCCTGTCCGGTCGTGATGGTTTTCCCTGCTTTTTTTGCCTCAAGCTTACCTCTGTTCATCCCGGTACCTCCTGTGCTGCACATATTCCGCGATCAAATTGGCAGCCTCCTCTTCAGTAATGTAACTGCTGTTAATGGCCATATTATAATTCTTAAATTCCCCCCATTTTTGACCGGTATGATAATTGTAATAGTTCTGGCGCGCTTTATCGTAAGTCGCGACAATGCCCTTGACTTCTGTTTCTTTATCCCCATAAACCTTGACCGCGCGGCGAAGGCGGTCTTCATATTCCGCGTAAATAAAAACATTGGTCACATCCGGAATATCCCGCAGAACATAATCTGCGCATCTTCCTACAATTACGGCTTGCCCTTTTTCTCCGATTTCTTGAATCGCCTGGAAGGTTGCCAAGAACAGCTTTTCGTTCACCGAGAGCGGGCTGCCGCTAGTTGCCTCATTAAAGCTCAATGCGGATGAAAGATTGTACGCGAAACTGTTTTTTGCTTTCAGCTCAGCGCCCTCCAAAAGTTCCTTGGAAAGTCCGCTCTGTGCGGCCGCAATCGCAATCAGCTCTTCTTTGTCGTAAAACGGCACTCCCAGCTTTTGTGCCAAAAGCTTGCCGATAATACGCCCGCCGCTTCCGTATTCCCTGCTGATTGTAACCAGCTTTTTCATATTGATTCCCCTACCTTTCTTTTCTTAGGAAAAAAAGCTTCCTCTGCTTTCTTGTTTGCGCTTTCTTAGTTTTCGTCTTCCACAAATGCCTGATAAATCGCGCGGATCGCGGTTTCAAAGTCTTTGTTCTCTACGCCAACGATAATATTCATTTCGCTGGATCCCTGATCGATCATGCGGATATTGACACCCGCCTGTGCAAGTGCGGAAAAGAGCCGTGCTGAAACGCCCGGCCGGAAGCTCATACCGTGGCCAACGGTCGCGATCAGCGCCATGTTTTCAAAGACATCAATGCTGTCCGGTCTGAGACGGGTGCGGAATTCATCCAGAACTTCATCGATCCGTCCGTTGATGGACTTGTTTGACATGACGACCGAAACGGTGTCGATCCCGCTCGGCAGGTGTTCGAAATTGATATTGTAGTCATCAAGGATCCCCAGAATTCTTCTGACAAATCCGCGTTCACTGCTCATCATATTCTTATACAGCGCGACAACCGTAAAATCCTTGCTGCCTGCGATCCCGGTGATAATACGATTTCCGCCATCGTTACGGTAAGCCTCTTCTTCGCCGGTGATCAGCGTGCCCGGATCCTCCGGTGCGTTCGTATTGCGGATGTTGATCGGCACATTGGCCATTCTCGCCGGGTAAATCGCGTCTTCATGCAGAACGGATGCTCCCATGTAGGAAAGTTCGCGAAGCTCTTTATAGGAGATCGTCCGAATCTGCTGCGGGTTTGTGACAATGCGCGGATCCGCCATCAGAAAGCCGGAAACATCCGTCCAGTTTTCGTAAACATCCGCATTTACGGCACGCGCAACCAGCGCGCCGGTAATGTCCGAGCCACCCCGTGAAAAGGTTTTGACCGAGCCGTCCGGCAGGCTTCCGTAAAATCCCGGAAGAACCGCGTGTTCATGTTTTGCCAGCTCCCTGCGAATTGCCTCATCGGTTTCCGCCATCAGCAGTTTACCTTTCGCGTCAAACTTGATGAGATCTTTGGTGTCCACAAAGTCATAGCCCAAAAATGCCGCAGTCAAAACCGCGTTCAGATACTCGCCGCGGGAGGCAATGTAGTCAGCGCTTGGATTCTGCTTGAGATTTTCACGAATCTCATCAAAATATCTTAAAAGATCGACCTTGACGCCAAGGTTGATCTGTACTGCCATAAAGCGGTCCGCCACGACCTGAAAAAGCTGATCATAAGGCAGATTGTGCTCAATATGTGTTTTGCACAGATAGAGAATATCGGTGATTTTATTATCGTTTTCGTAACGTTTTCCCGGTGCGGATACCACTACATATCTGCGATCCGGATCTTGCTGAATAATCTGTTTGGTCTTGGTCAGTTGAATGCCGTCAGCAACGGATGAGCCGCCAAATTTTGCGACCTTTATTCCCATATAAAATTTCCTCCTGTTTTTTTCGTATGTACAAACATATAATAGTTTATTTTATACCATTTCGCTTTTTTTTTCAAGTCTACTTCTTGTTGTTTTCGCTTGCGTCGTCTTGCCGCTTTTCGGTTGCGACATCCTGCACATTTTCCCCCGGCTCACCCGGCGTTTTTCTCTGGTTCTTTTGCTGCTGCAGGTTTTGCAGCAGCTCTTCA
>ERZ808240.2444-NODE-2444-length-20270-cov-37.786644_pt1 | contig 20270 bp, 13 predicted proteins | sample MGYA00521084_ERZ808240 | MGnify/ENA primary metagenome ERZ808240 (study PRJEB31516, sample SAMN03275571) | gut metagenome | biome: mammalia-associated habitat; material: feces | host: Papio cynocephalus | place: Kenya | collected 2012-08-06 ...
GCTGCTTCCCGACCGGGATGAAGGTAGAAACAGCGTCGGCAACCACTTCCCGACCGGGATGAAGGTAGAAACAGCGTCGGCAACCACTTCCCGACCGGGATGAAGGTAGAAACAGCGTCGGCAGCTGCTTCCCGACCGGGATGAAGAAAGAAACAGCGTCGGCAGCTACTTCCCGACCGGGATGAAGAAAGAAACAGCGTCGGCGGCTGCTTCCGACTTTCCAAGAAATATAATATTATCTAAAAAAAAACTGCAAACTTCGCTCCTTTCTCCCCTTTTTAGTATCTTTGCATCGACTTATGCCCTGTGGCATCATAGAGAAAGAATAATCATACATTTAAGTTTTAGAACAATAATGAAACAGTACAAATTGGTGGACAACATCCTCGGATGGGTCGCTTTCCTCATTGCGGCTTTCGTCTATTGCTCCACAATTGAGCCGACAGCCAGTTTCTGGGACTGTCCAGAGTTTATCACAACTGCCTACAAGCAGGAAATCGGTCACCCACCCGGGGCACCTTTCTTCATGCTCATGGGTAACTTATTCACCCATTTCGCCAGCGACACGACACAGGTCGCTAAAATGGTGAACACGATGAGCGCCCTGCTGAGTGCCGTCTGCATCATGTTCCTCTTCTGGACCATCACCCACCTGGCGCGCAAACTTATCATCGGCGACTGGAAAGAGATGACCACCGCCAAGATGATAGGCATCGAGGCTTCGGGCATGGTGGGAGCGCTCATCTATACCTTCAGCGACACCTTCTGGTTCTCGGCAGTAGAGGGCGAGGTGTATGCCTTCTCATCCGCCTTCACCGCCGTGGTTTTCTGGCTCATCCTGAAGTGGGAAGACCATGCCGACGAGCCCCACAGCGACCGATGGCTGGTGCTCATCGCTTATATGACGGGTCTCAGCATCGGCGTGCACCTGCTCAACCTGCTCTGCATCCCAGCCATCGTATTGGTGTATTACTACAGGAAGGTTCCACACGCCAACCTCAAGGGTTCGCTCTTGGCGCTGTGCGTGTCATTCCTGGTGGTCGTGGCCGTGCTGTATGGCGTGGTGCCGGGCATCATCACCGTGGGCGGATGGTTCGAGCTGTTCTTCGTCAACACCTTAGGATGCCCATTCAACACGGGCGAGATTGTATATATCGTCTGCCTCGTCGCCTCGGTCATCTGGGGCATCTACGAGACTTACAACGCCTCCGAGAAGAACGAGAAGCGGCAGAACATCGCCTTCGTCTTAGGCTTCGGCATGCTCGGCGTCCCCTTCTACGGATATGGATGGAGCGCAGCCTTCACGGGCATCGTGGTGCTTATCGTGCTGTGGTTCATACTGGGCTACAAGCGCAAGAAAGAGGTAGCGGCAAATGGCGACGAGCCCGTCGGGATTGCCAAGAAAAGAATGCAAGTAGTACCCCTCATCTCAGCCCGCGTAAAGAACACAGCCCTGCTGTGCATGCTGATGCTGATGATCGGCTATTCGAGCTATGCGCTCATCGTGATTCGCTCGGCAGCCAACCCTCCCATGGACCAGAACTCGCCCGAGGACATCTTTACCCTTGGCAACTATCTGAGCCGCGACCAGTATGGCGACCGTCCCTTGTTCTACGGACAGGCCTACACCTCACAGGTGGCCCTCGAGGTAGACGGCGACATGTGCAAACCGGTCATGACCGAGGGAGCTCCCGTATACCAGCGCAAGGAGAAAGCCAGCAAGGACGAGAAAGACTCATACTTCGTGGTGAACCACAAGAACAAATACAAGTATGCGCAGAACATGCTCTTCCCCCGCATGTATGACGCCGCCCATGCACAGGCATACGAAGACTGGATGGGTGGTGTCGACGGAACCGAAGTGCCTTACGACCGCTGCGGCGAGAACATCACGGTTAAAGTCCCGACACAGTGGGAAAACATACGCTTCTTCCTATCCTACCAATGGAACTTCATGTACTGGCGCTACTTTATGTGGAACTTCGCCGGACGTCAGAACGACATCCAGGGCAACGGAGAGCCGGAGCATGGCAACTGGATCTCGGGCATTCCATTCATCGACAACGCCAGACTGGGAGACCAAAGCAAATTGCCAGACGACTTGAAGCAGAACAAGGGTCATAACGTGTTCTACTGCATGCCTTTGATTCTCGGACTCATCGGTCTCTTCTGGCAGGCATGGTACACCCGCAAGCGCAAGGTGGTCAAGAACGGCAAGGAGCAAGAGGTGGTTCTGCCCATCGGCATCCAGCAGTTCTGGGTGGTGTTCTTCCTGTTCTTCATGACGGGTCTCGCCATCGTCATCTATCTGAACCAGACTCCCATGCAGCCTCGTGAGCGCGACTACGCATACGCTGGCTCGTTCTATGCCTACGCCATCTGGTGTGGCTTGGGTGTATTGGCCATCCTCGACATGCTGAAGAAGCACGCCAAGGTAAGTGGCACGGCCGTGGCAGCCATCGTGGCAGTCATCGCGCTCCTCGTACCTATACAAATGGCCTCGCAGACGTGGGACGACCACGACCGCAGCAACCGTTACACCTGCCGAGACTTCGGACAGAACTACCTGATGTCGCTCCAGGAGAAGGGCAACCCGATTATCTTCACAAACGGAGACAACGACACCTTCCCGCTGTGGTACAACCAGGAGGTGGAAGGCGTAGGCACAGATGCACGAGTTTGCAACCTGAGCTATCTGCAAACCGACTGGTACATCGACCAGATGAAACGTCCTGCATACGACTCACCTTCCGTTCCCATCACCTGGCCACGACTCGACTTCTGCTCTGGAACCAACGAGTATGTATCGGTGGAGCCCGAGGCAAAGCAGCAAGTTCTCGACTTCTACAAACAGGACCCCGAAACAGCCAAGAAGCAGTTTGGCGACAACCCCTTCGAGCTGAAGAATGTGCTGAAGTACTGGGTGCGCAGCAAGAACCCCGACATGCACATCATCCCTACCGACACGCTCTACCTCACCATCGACAAGAAGGCCGTGAAACAGAGCGGCATGATGATGGCAGCCGACAGCATACCCGACAAGATGGTTATCTCGCTGGCAGGAAAGCGCGCTCTCTACAAGGGCGACCTCATGATGCTCGAAATGCTGGCACAATGCAACTGGAAGCGGCCGCTCTACGTGGCGCTCACCGTAGGGCAGGAGAACTACATGAACTTGGGCGACAACTTCGTGCAGGAAGGTCTTGTCAACCGCATCACACCTTTCACCACCAACAAGCCCGGTGCGAAGAACTTTGATACGGAGAAGACATACCACAACATCATGACCCGATTCAAGTTCGGCAACTTGAAGCAGAAAGGCCTGTATGTGGACGAAACCACCATGCGCATGTGCTACACCCATCGCCGACTGCTGGCCCAGACGGCATTGGCGCTCATCGCAGAGCACAAAAACAAGAAAGCCATCGACATACTGAAGAAAGCCGATGTAGAGATACCTTCCTACAATGTCCCCATCGACTATATGAGCGGTGGCCTCGACATGGCACGCGGATGGCTCCTTACCGGACAAAAGGCCAAGGGCGAGGAATATCTCAAGAAGGTATGGACCAACGCCACACAATACCTCAACTACTACCTCTCGCTCAACGCCGACCGATTCGCACAGGCCCAGAGCGACTGCATACGCCAAGTCATGATTATGCAGAGCGCAGTCGAGGTGGCAGGCATGGTAAGTCCGAAACTGGAGGCACAGTACACCAAGCAACTCAATGCCCTCTACACGCTCTATCACGGTCGGGGAGGACGCATGCCAGAAGGTTACTAAGCCGCTTAACAAGTTTTTTTGGGGGGAGCAAATCCCCCCAAAACATATTGCATAAATAAAGAAGATAAACAAATCTGTAGTCCATGTTCATTGAGCAACCAGCCAAATGGCTGAGATGGCTGTATCCGAAGGCTATCTGGAGAATGAACCCGAAAGAACACTCTGTCTACCTGACGTTCGACGACGGACCCATTCCAGAGTCTACTCCCTTCATCCTCGACACACTGAGAAAATACAACATCAAGGCGACCTTCTTCATGGTGGGCGAAAACGTGTTGCGCCATCATGACCTCTACAATCAGATTGTGGCAGAGGGACATCAGATAGGCAACCACACGTTCAACCACATCGGAGCCTTCAAGCATCGTGTCATCTCATACGTGCTCAACACCAACAAGGCCAACGACATCATACACGCCCACCTATTCCGTCCACCACACGGATGGATGAGACCCAGCGAATACTGGTGGTTGCACCGTACCTACGAGGTCATCATGTGGGATGTGGTAACGCGCGACTACTCTAAGTGGCTGACGGCGGAAGACGTGGTTAATAATGTGAAAAAGTATGCTCGCAACGGGAGCATCATCACCTTCCACGACTCGCTGAAAAGCATAGAAAAGCTGAAGACAGCCCTGCCGCAGGCAATAGAATGGCTCCTGGAAGAAGGCTACGAATTCAAGATATTCAAATGATGAAGAAAAGAATGAACAGCTATCAGGCTGTGGCAAGTTTCGTGAGAGGTTTCTTCGAGGCTTACGCACGTGGAGTCATCGATGCCAACATAGAGGAAAACGACTTGCAGAAGAAGAACGACCCAAAGGAAATCAAGCAGATGATGCTGGAGCACTATGGCGAGATAAGCCAACACTTCTTCGACATCATGTTCCCCACCCTCGTGCGCCTCAACTACAAGACGGCAGAAGAGGCCAACGAACGCATGCAGCAGAACTTCGACAGCATGAAAAAAGCTGACCCCAACTTCGAGCCTACCATGCTCGACTACCTGCGCATAGCCTGCAAGAGCCCACAACTGTACAAGGCAATGGAGGCTGAATACAAACGCAACTTCACCTGGCTTCTGCAAGGCAAGTTCACTACTCTCGAGGAGCATGTACGCGACTATACCCACGGCATCCTCATCAGTCTGGCCGACGAGCCCATGGCAATCCACCTGTTGGTGAGAATCATCGTGAAGGCTTATGCCGCTGGTCTGAAATGTGGAAGCAAGGAAGGTAAACGACCTCAGCTGCGCATGCCTACCATACACGGCATGCTGCTCAACAATGTAAACATACTGCTCAACGAGGCTCCGCTGAAAAACAGCTGTGAAGACCCTGTGGCACTCTTCAAGGAGGCATGCAAGGAGGAAGAGGTAAACATCAATGTACTCTTCAACACACTAAACGATACGATGAAGGAATTGGCGGAAGAATAAATGAAAAAGCGATTGTCCTAAGCTTAGGCAATCGCTTTTTCATTTTATAATAATCATTTTTATTTACTGCATGTCATACACCACCTGCATCAGTTTCTTGCCGAGCTCATCGGCCTGCTCCATGGTTGAAGCCTCGCTATACACGCGGATGATGGGTTCCGTGTTGCTCTTGCGCAGATGCACCCACTTGTCTGGAAAATCAAGCTTCACACCATCGATGTCAGTAACATGCACGTCTTTCTCATTGCCGTACATATCCTTTACCTTCGCAAGGATGGCATCCACATCTGTGGATGGAGTCAAGTCGATGCGGTTCTTTGCGATGAAATAGTTGGGGAAGGTAGCACGAAGCTCGCTTACCGTACAGCCCTTATGCGCCAAACTGCTCAAGAAGAGGGAGATTCCTACGAGGGCATCACGACCATAATGGCTCTCGGGATAGATGACTCCACCATTTCCCTCGCCTCCTATCACTGCGTGTACTTCCTTCATCTTAGTGGTGACATTCACCTCGCCCACGGCTGCTGCCGTATACTTGCCACCATGTTTCTCGGTTACATCACGGAGCGCACGGGTAGAAGACAAATTGCTGACGGTATTGCCTGGAGTATGACTCAACACATAATCGGCCACGCTCACCAAGGTATATTCCTCGCCGAACATCTTTCCATCCTCGCAGATGAATGCCAAGCGATCCACATCGGGATCTACCACGATGCCCAAATCATATCCACCCTTCTTCAGTTCGTCCATGATGCCACCGAGGTTCTTCTCCAAAGGCTCTGGATTGTGAGCGAAATCACCATTAGCCTGTCCATTGAGGAAGGTGTACTCCACGCCTAATGCATCGAGCAACTCTGGGAGGATGATGCCACCCACGGAGTTGATAGAATCCACGCAAACCTTGAAATGAGCGTTCTTGATAGCATCAACATCCACCAACTTCAAAGCCAAAACGGAGTCGATGTGGCGCTTGTTGAAGGTGTTATCCTCTGTATATTTGCCGAGATGGTCAACATCTGCGTATTCGAAATCTTCCTTGTCTGCGATGGCCAACACCTCGTTGCCATTGTCCTTGGTAAGAAACTCACCTTTCTCGTTCAAGAGTTTGAGGGCGTTCCACTGACGTGGGTTATGAGAGGCCGTGATGATAATACCACCAGCTGCCCCACTCATGATCACAGCAAGCTCGGTAGTAGGAGTAGTAGCCAAACCAATGTTGAGAACATCGTAGCCCATGCCCATCAAGGTTCCACACACCACATTTTTAACCATCTCTCCAGAGATGCGGGCATCGCGCCCCACTACGATTGTATTGCTTGAAGACTGTCCGCTACGACGGATGAAGGTAGCATAAGCAGAAGTAAACTTGACGATATCGAGCGGATTAAGAGTATCGCCCGCTGGTCCGCCTATGGTTCCGCGAATACCAGAAATAGATTTGATTAGAGTCATGATTTTCTATTAAGTCGTAAATGCTTGATGAATGTTCGAACAAAAAAACACTTAGCGCGAGGCCTGGAAGCGGAGGTCATACAGGCAGGCGTACACACTCGCCGAGGCTGAAGTGGTGCCGTAAGTATGGGGTACCAACAAGCGTACGTGCGCCAACTCGTCGTCGGCAGTAACGAGACGGCCTACCTTAATCCAAGAGAAAGGAATCAACCATCCAGACGGAACCGTTGCGCTCACGGTGCCATAAGAAGAGGAATTGTAGGTCCTTGCCAAGAGACTATAGTTAGTATCAACAAAAGAACCAGAGAAGGTTCCTGATGTATTCTCAACACGTATCTCGTCTGTATAAACAGCCATGCTCGGGACATCGTTGGTCAGCGTGATGGCATCGTCACAAATCTTGGCTCTGTTGGCAAGACAATACTCTGTGAACCGGCATAACACGTTCTTAGTTTCTCCCTTTCCTATATAGTCGCCACAACCATCGTTGATAACCTGCATATAGATGCCGTTGCTCTCGAAGAGCACATATTCGTTGTTGTCGGGGGCGGTATCTGTCAACTTAATGGTTTTGTCACCAGCCTTACGAGCCTCGAAGCGTCTTTCAAACTCGGTCTCGCTGATGACTTTGACTTTCTCATTGCGCAAGAATGCATCGATTGAGTCCAATTCTCGGTCGCGCTGGTCAGCGTATGTCTCATTATGGTCACAAGCGGCAAATGTAATCAAAGCCGCAACAGCTATCATTGCTAATAATAGTTTCTTCATTCTTTAAGTTCGTAATTTTTATTCAATATGGCGCAAAGGTACAAAAAAAAAATAGGACTGCCAATGTTGGCTGTCCCATTTTATTATTATTTATCACTTATCTGTCTCATTTCAACAAAGCTCCGAAGGCATTGATAGCTCGTTGGGCAATCTGCTCAGCCTCGGCCATGCAGCAAAACAACTTGCCTCCCGAAGCATTAAGATGGCCACCGCCATGGAAGAATCGCTCGGAAACCTTGTTGCAAGGAAAATCATCGACCGAACGAAGGCTCACCAATATCAAGTTGTCGTGCTCTGTGTCCTCGCGCAAGGAGATGGAGAGCTTATGCCCCTTGATGCGCAAGGGTTCGTTGACCAAACCTTCGAGGTCGCCCTTGACAAAATGGTAACGCTTCATATCCCGACGGGTGACACAATAATAAGATGCATGGAAACCATCCACCACATGAAGCTTCTCGCTCATCAGATAGCCACGAAAGCGGATGGCAGAAAGGCTACTGGTATTGAATACATTGCGATAAATCTTGTCCTTGTCGATGCCCTTGGTCAGCAACTGGCTGATGATGAAATAGATGGTAGGATCTGCGGAATTATAAGTAAAACCACCCGTATCGGTCATCATGCCACAGTATACACAGGCCGCCCACTTGCGATCCATCTGCTCGAAACCACCCAACTGCCACACGATGCGAAACACCAACTCGCTGGTACTGCTCATGTGGGGATGGGAAATCTCCAGGTCGACATCCATACTTGGTGACAGATGATGGTCTATCATCACCTTCTTGGCATGACAACCGGTAAGCACATCCTGCATCTCGTCGAGGCGACCAGGACCACTGAAGTCAAGGCAGAACACCAAGTCGGCCTCATCGAAGGCTCGCTGTACCTCAGCGGGATGCTTGTCGTAACGCAGAATGGTCTGACTTTCGGGCAGCCACTGCAAATAGTCGGGCATCATGTCGGGAATACATACCTGTGCCTGCTTGCCTTGAGAAATCAGAAAGTTGCGCCATCCCAAAGATGACCCGACGGCATCGCCATCGGGCGACTTATGACAACATATCACAATATGCCGAGAAGCCGCTATCATCTTCTGGAGGGTAGCGGCTTCTTGTGAACTCAATATGTTTACGTTCATTTAGAAGAGTTTGCTTGGATAAACACCTTCATCTACCAATTTCTGTATTCTCGCTACCACAGAGGGGCGGTCGGCCGCATAGGTTACGCCAAACCACTTGCTCGTTGTGTCGAGCACCTTGACGGTTGCAGTTCCCTCATTAATCAGTTTGTTGACCATCAATGGGATGAAGAACTCAGCCTTCAGATTCTCCATGTTCTTAGGATCGCTGAGGAACTCCTTGAAGTATTCCTCGCTGTACTCGAAGTAATCGGGAGTGAACCCCCATACGTTCATAGATACAGGCGTATTGTCCTCGACAGCCACCCACTTGCCTTCTTCGTCCTTGTAAGACACCTTGCCATCTACACGCATAATCTCAGTACGCTCCACAACAGTCGTCAAGTTCTCGGCCTCGTCCTTAGAACATATGCCACGAGCCACTGTGCCATTCTCGCTCAGGGTGTTACCTACACGGAAGCCAACCATGGCATAGTTGTTCTTGCTGCCCTCTGGAAGTTCAGAAAGGAACTTGCCTATCACCTTGAAACAGTCGCGGTTGTAGAAATCGTCACAATTAATTACGCAGAAAGGCTCCTTGATGACGTCCTTTGCCATCAACACGGCATGGTTGGTACCCCATGGCTTCTCGCGACCTTCGGGAACAGAGAATCCTTCTGGCAGAGCATCAAGTGACTGGAAGCAGAGTTCTGCAGGGATATGCCCCTCATACTTGGAAAGTATCTTCTTACGGAACTGGTCTTCGAAATCCTTTCGGATGACAAAAACTATCTTACCGAATCCGGCCTGAATGGCATCGTAAATGCTGTAGTCCATAATAGTCTCACCGTTAGGTCCCAGACCATCGAGCTGTTTCAAACCACCATAGCGGCTACCCATTCCTGCCGCCAAAAGCAATAATGTAGGTTTCATATTTATTCGTTTAATAGTTGATATTTTCTTACTATTATGCAAAAGTAATAAAAAAAATGACAGCTACACAATTTTTATCACTTTTTTTATGATTTATCTCCTATTAGTCTTCGCTGGGGTGAATCCCTGCAAAGATTAGAATGGATAACCCACGGTAAGATGCAGGCTATGCGAGTTCTTAAAGGAATCGATATTGTAGAACCCTTTTTTGCTGGTTTCATAAGGCACATGGAGACCTACGCCCCAGTCCACACGGATGACAAACATATCCATGTCGTAGCGTACACCCACACCCGTGCCCACAGCCATCTGTTGGAGGAATTTTCCGAGCTTGAACTGTCCCTGAGGGCTGTGCTCCTCGCCACGAAGCGTCCACACGTTACCTGCATCGAGGAACACAGCTCCATACAAATCCCCCCAAATACGGGGACGATACTCGATATTAGCCAGAAATTTGATGTCGCCAGTCTGGTCTATATAGGAATATTTGCTGCCGGTAGGCTGGAACTTACCGGGGCCTATGCTTCGCACATTAAAAGCCCGCACACTGTTGGCACCGCCGATATAGAACTGTTCGTAATAAGGAGCTTTCTCGCTGTTTCCATAACTCCATACCACACCTGCATTGAGGTGGCCAACCAACGTGGAATGCTCGGCCATGCGCCAATACTTCACAAAGTCGGTTTCCAGCTTCAGAAACTGGGAATAAGGATTGCGGAACATCTGCTTGTCCTCATCATTCCATTTCTTTCCTGCACACAGATAGCCCAACGACAGGATGTTGCCAGCCTCACTGACAGTCGTCGACCAAATGATGGGATGACGATATTTCACCGGACTGGTATAAGTATAGGTGTAGCTCATCTTGGGCACGAACTGGTCGCGCATGGCTATCTGTAGATAAGGACTCTGAGAAATGGCCTCGTCAAAGGCTGTGGTACGGCTGTTCATAAACTCATACGACAGTACCAATGGACTGAACGAATGATGATGCTTGGCAGAGGTAGCCCAGTCGTAAGTCAGTTCGCCCGACACCACATGACGACGGAAATAACCAGCCCTGTTGAGCACATTCATCGAAGCCTTCACTGTGGTAGTAGGAACTCCATAGAAAGAACGCGGGACATGGCCCTTGCGGAAACGACGTTCCCTCTGTTCCATGGTTGTGAAGAGATTGAACGGTGTGACAATGTTTGGGAACGAGAGAGTCACATCCGAACCATATTCATAGGAGTTGACATGGTTAGAACTGGCACCATTGCCCTTATTCCCGGTCTGCCATTCATAAGAACCATGCAAGTTGATATCCAAATTCTCGCCACCCCGAAAGGCATTGCGCTTGGTAAGACCTACGACCAACTCAGGGCCGACACGCCCTGTGGTTCTGCCCTTTGCATTGGTCTCTATATAGAAATCATAAGGCTTGTCGAACACCAGGTCGAGCGTTGCATCCAAAGTGTCGCACTGAGCCGTGGTATCACGCGGGGTAAACTGGATACTGGTATAGTTGAAGAGACCCATCGACTGCAAATGCTGACGTGCCTTTTCCTCGTTCTCTAACCTATAGAGCTGGCGGGGACGCAAGTTCAGGTCGCGCAGTACCACACCTGCCCGGATAGGCATTTTTTTGCCCCGATAACGAATATTGAGATAACGGCGACAGAAGGAATCGGTAAGTTCCTCCCTGAACTGTTTGCTGAAGTTGATATTGACATTGCCAACATACCATTTGCGAGTGACATGAGAGTCAAGGCTGTCGGCCATGACCATCTCCATGCTTGCCCTGCCAGGCACACTTAAAGTATCGGCAAGATAAGAGGCATAACCGCTTTGATAGAAATAATAGCCATTGTTGCGGAGCAAACGGGTAAGACGTTGGCGCTCACTTTCCAGGCGAGGCACATTGAACGGACTGCCAGTATGTACCAATGCCTCCTGGCGAGTGGAATCTATCAGTATGGAGACTTCGGAAGGAAAGTTGACATAGCGCATCGTATCGATGGTCATCAACGGTCCCATAGAAACACGATATGCCAACTTGGCCTTCTTGGGATTCTTCTGGGTCAGTATCTCATAGTCTACCTTGCCATGAAAATAACCATACTTGGCAAGTTGGTTCTCTGCCACCTGTGCACGCAAGCGAGGATTCACGTTGCCCATCAACTTAGGACGTGAGCCGAAAGCCTTGGCAATCCACTTGGCTATGGCGCCATCCGACTGCGAGAAGGCATTCCATATCCAAAGACGTACAGGGAATGGTGTGCGATAATAGCTACTGCCAAAAAGAGAGCCATTGGGAGCAGAAGCCAACACCGATTCCATTTCCAAGATGGTGGAGTCGGCATAACCGCCAGGCTCATAATCGGTATATTCTATTTTTTTTAGTCCCGTAAAAAGTTGCTCGCCTTCCCCAAGGGCACTCGTGGAAGAACAAGATGTACCTACGCCAACCATTACTATGGCTACAAATACCATAGACAACAGGCGGAAGTTACAGATATGACTATTCCGAATGCACTTTTTTATTCTCATCATTTACTTTTTATTTTTTGTCGAACGGTCGCAGGCACTTCCTTCAAGGTGTCTGTAGCAGCGGCACTTGGCAAGACTTGCTTTTCGTTCTTTAAACGGAAGATATCGCTGAAGCGCTGCAACTTTCTGCGCCACATGAAACCTACTCCATACTCGCCTATCTGTCCTTCCAACCAGTCGTAAGTATTATTATTGTAGAAACCTCTAATATACTGGCTGGCTCCATCGTTGAGACGATACTGTATCTCTACATTATTAAAGAAGGTGTCGTTGTTGACCGCATTTTCCATCTCGGCTCCCGAAGAGACCTGCCCACCTACACTGAAGCTCAGACGATTGTTGAAGAACCGCTTGGCAAACTTAAAGTTGTAGTCGGTATGCAATGCACCAGCGGCATTGAGAGAGTTGTCTACTGTCATGCCGATATCGAGTCCCACGGAGCGCATAGCTGTTCCTGCAATATTGTTGATTTCGGAATTGAGGAACGAACTGAGAGCACTATTCATAGAGAACGAGTTGGTATTGCCGCTGGCAAGATACATGCCCGAAGCCAGCATGGTGATGGCCACTTTGCCACGCTCGTCCACACTCATTGTATTCAACTCGTCCTGGATGTTTATGTCGGAAGGTGCCGAGATGATAAACTGTATGCCAGGTTTGTTCAATGTCTGAGATAGTTTCACTCCGCATTCAAAATCTACCGAGCGCCCCGTTCCCTGCCCTTCATTCACTGTCGACTTGATTTTCTCGATAGCCGCAATGTTGAGCGTGGGATTGAAAGGATCGCCAGTAAACTCGATATAACTTCCGTCCTGAATGGTAAAGGTCTTCAGCGGAATGATAGGCAGAGAGTATTTCATCTCTCCATTGCTCAATGTATACTTACCAAAAATGCGCAGATTGTCTACAGGGTTGTAAGTCATACGCAAGTCCCCTCCGCCCATAAGGTCGATATAGTTGGACTTATCGGCATTCAGCGCACAAAGGATACGAGCCGACTCGTCTATCGATATCCCCAAAAGCATATCAAAGCCCTCAAGTTTAGGACGTACCACAGTTTCTTGTTTGCTATCGTTGAAATCGGTAAACCTCACCAACTCGTCGAGCTGGGTGTCGGTGGTCAGTTCCGACTCACGCAAAATATAGGTCATATCGGTATTTCCCAACACATCGAGTTTACCCCTCAACTTCAGATTGGAGAAGGCTCCGCGCATGCTTCCCAAGAAGTTGACATACGCCTTTCCGAATGCCTCGGATCGCACATTCTCCTTGGCATCCACCAAGAGGAAGTTCTGGGCACGCATCTTGATGTCGAGCATCATCTCGTCGAAATCGGAGAAATCCAAATAGCCCTGTATGTTGAGAGGACTCTCATTGTTAGCATACATCATGAAGTTTTCGAAGAGCAACTTACTGCCAGCGATCCTCACAGGGTCATTGTCAAAACGCATCCTCAGTCCATAAGGCACACTCACCAAATAAACAGAGTCCATATATATATCGCCGTCCACCTGGGGCTTGTTCAAAGAACCCTTGACGGTAAGACTTCCCTCACCACAACCTTCCAGACCTACAAGCTGGTCGGGCACAAAACCATTGATGAAGTGGAGCGGTAGTTTGTCCATCCCTATGGTAGCATCCAAATAGCCCTTCCCCTCCGACTTATAAGTACCTTTGATGGTGGCTACGTCCGCATCGTTATATTTCAGTATTCCATCAACGGCATGAGTTCCATCACTCATTGGCATATATACAAATTCCGAACCAACATTACCCATAGGGCAATTCTCGTATACCAAGTTGTCTACCGATAGACTGGAAGATACCGACAAGGCCTCTTTGGTTTGCACGACATGAGAATCGCCATTCATGATACCTGAGATATCTGGCATATAAGGTATGACACTCAACACCTTGTCCAAATCGAAACGGGTCATTCCGATAGTGATATCCTGCAGGGCTTCATCATTGTCGTCGTTGGAGTAGATGCGTACGCCCATTCCCTTGCTTGCCTCCAACTGCAGTTTGGCAGAAACACGCATGTCGCGCCCCAGCATCAAATAGTTGTCATCGTTGGCAGTAAATGTCTTGTATCCCAACACAGGATGAGTGTCGGTAAGACTCACCTTGATACCGTTTTCCTGCATCATTGCAGCCAACCCCATGCGTACACCCAACTTGCCGTTGGCATCATAGATACGAGCGGATATATTGGAGCCATGCTCAGCCAACTCGCCATCCACCAACGCCTGGAATACATATTGCGGATTCTTCTTGTTGTTCACAATCCTCGTCGCACAACGGATGGTGTCGCCTTGCGTCATTATCTTGGCTCGAACCGTATCCAACAGGATGCCCTGCGCCACCAAAGAGTCGATATCCAAATGACCGTTCAGCCCTGACACTGGTGAAGTCTGAAGATCCAGGTCCACCATCTTGAAATGATATCCATTGTATTCGATGAAACGGGAGATGAAATTATCTTTTCCAGTGGTAAGAGTAATGCGCCCCAAGGGGAACTCACGACGGATTGCCACCTGGTCGATACGGCGGTTCTTGAGTTGGCTCATCATCTCAGCCTGCAATTCATCAAGTCTCGCCAACAACCTCTTATAGCCACCATGGGTATCCATACGAAGATGGAAGTCGCCACAATCGAGTACGGCATGGGTCGTATCTCGGCGAGTCAACAAGTCGGCTATGATGTCCACGGGACGATATTCCTTCTGCTGGGTCTTGATGACGATGTTGCCCAACATGGCCTGCAGATTGTGGTCCTCCTTCAAGTTGGTCTTCAGGTCTACCTGCCCACATGCCGTTGCCCTCATAGGCACCTTGGTAAGTCCCAAGAGATAAAGATCCACATTCCTTACATCTGCCACTACAGTACCTTCCAAATTCTTACTGTTAGTCAGCGCATCAAAGCTCACCAATCCCTTGAGCATCTGATTATTACTGCCGATATCTGCATGTACTTTACCATGAGCCACATGAGCCACAGCCAACAGGTTATTGATGCGATACTTGCCATAATGTACCTGAGCCACTTTTGCCTTGGCATTCAATCGGGTACGACTGGACAGAAAATCGGTGCCTACACCTTGGGCTTCCATCGATCCTGTAAAAGAGTAAAGCTCCTGGCGAGGCAGGAAATGACTCACCTGTATCTGATGGGCCTGCACCTTGGCACGATAGGCCAAGCGATCCATATCTATGGTTCCGTTCTTCCCGGTCTTGGTGATAACAGAGGCATCTACGGCCATGCGCCCACGGCCCTCACGCAAGGTCATCTTGGTGGCATACATAGAGCCGTCCACCACTACATCTCCCCTCAGGCTCATGCCATTGGGAATACATACCTCCTTCATCAGGGCTGGTTCGAGCATCACTTCAATAAATCCCAAATGATAGGTATGCGCATCCAGATGAATGTCTGCCTTCAACTGCGACATATCGTCGAGATGAGCCAACCAACCGTCGGAAGACAACTGGAAGGCTGAAGGTAAATTGAGTTTCAAACCCGAATAGCTCAGACGCTGCATGTTTCCTTTCACTGTACCGGCAACCTCCATAGGATAATAGGGCCAACTCTGACGCATCTTAAGAGGCATGTATGCGCCGGCAAAAAGCATGAGGTCTTCTCTGCCGATGCTGCCCCGTATCATAGCGGTCAACTTGCCAGGAGCGCTGTCGGCAAAGGCATTCATATCCATGTCGACCATGGTCTGAAGGATGGAAGAAGGGGTACGCAAATACAAGTCGGGCAACTGCAACTTCAATGAATCCATCACAAACCTGCCATACATCCGCTTCACGTTCAGTCCACTCCGCTCTCTAAACTGTGTTTGCCGAATCTTCACATCTATCTTCGAATCACAGAAATAAAATGAGTCTGCCCTCAAAGTCATATCTGACAAGACGATGTGATTGAAGTCCATACCTTCTGCAGGACGAAGCACTGAGATATCCTTACCAGCTTGCATTTCTGTCCGATAATTGTCGTAAGTCACTCCGCCCCGTCGCCAGTCGATGGTGTGCACTTGATAAAGTCCTTTAAAGAGATCGAGGTAAGTGCCACGAGCCATAGCATCACCCATATAGGCTTTTACCTGGAGGGTATCACCAGGCATATGAAGCACCAAAGCTGTGTTTTTCAACTTGAGCTTTTGTATATTCACCTTCCATTTGTTCGTCTTTGGCGTAGTATCAGGGGGAACGGTATCACTTAGTTCTACCGACAGACGAGCATCAGACAACAAGGCATCATCCACATGTACGAGTTCCTTGCTTAGGTCGATGCCGTGGGCACGCAACGCCATCTGGCCTACATCACCCTTGATACGCACCTCGTGTATCCAGTTGGTGGTGTTGACCTTCATACGTCTGAAGTTCAACTCGTCCACCATTACCTGCTGCTTGAATAATGGCAACAGTTGGACATCGATTACCATTTTTTCTATATCGGCAACAGTATCTTTCTTGTTTCTGAGAGTTACATCACTACTGTTTTTCAACGAATCGATAGGCTGAAGAGCCTTAACACCCTCAACCCCCAATCGCAATGGAAAAACCAACTCCACATGCTTTACGGTAACATCCATGCCTGTAGACTCGGAAGCATAAGCCGCCACACGCTTTACCGCCCAGTTCTGCACGGGTGGAAGATAAAGCAACAAAGTCAGCAAAGCTATCAATAATATCGGAACAAGGACAACAACAGCAATCCAAACTCCGCATTTTTTCTTTGTAGACATAGATTCTTAGTTTAATATTGTAAAGCCGAAGTCTATTTCTTATGTGACATCGCCTATGATTCCATCGGCTATGGCACTATCGCCTTCCATAAATTGTCATCAGGCAAAGGAGCCTCGACGATGATGGTCTCCTTTGACACAGGATGAACGAACTCTACTCGATGCGACAACAACGAGATGCTGCCGTCGGGATTGCTACGAGGAGCTCCATACTTCAAATCTCCCTTGATAGGGCACCCCATCTTTGCCAATTGGCATCTTATCTGGTGATGACGCCCTGTCAACAGATTCACCTCAAGCAACGAGTAATGATCCGAGGAGCCTATCATCTTGTAACGCAGAATCGCCTTCTTCGAGTTTTTCACCTCATGGTCGTATGCATAACTTTTGTTCTGCTTCTCGTTTCTCACAATCCAATTCACCAACTCAGCCTCTTCCAAACGTGGTCTGTTCTTCACAATGGCCCAATAGGTTTTGTGCACTTCGCCGTCTCTGAACATATTGTTCAGTCTGCTGAGAGCCTTGGATGTCTTGGCGAAAACAACAAGTCCTGATACAGGACGATCAAGGCGATGCACCACACCCAAGAACACATTTCCTGGTTTCTGATACTTCGCCTTGATGTATTGTTTTACCGTCTCAGAGAGAGGCTCATCGCCAGTCTTATCACCCTGCACGATTTCACCACTTCTCTTTGAGACAATAATTATATGATTGTCTTCGTAAACTACTTGCACTTCCTGATACAGATAGATTACATATTCATACCACCATCAATCTGGATAACCTGGCCACTAACGTAGCTGGACATATCGGAAGCGAGGAAGAGACATACATTGGCAATATCCTCCGTCTGACCACCACGACGCAATGGAATCTTCTTCATCCAGTCCTTACGGATATCCTCTGGCAACTGAGCAGTCATAGCAGTCTCGATAAATCCTGGAGCAACGGCGTTGGCACGCACGCCCTTCGGGCCCAACTCCTGAGCAATAGACTTAGCCAAAGCTATCATACCTGCCTTAGACGCGGCATAGTTACACTGCCCCGCATTACCGTGAACACCTACTACAGAAGCCATGTTGATGATAGAACCACTGCGCTGACGAAGGAAGATAGGAGAGCAAGCGTGGATGAAGTTGAAGGCAGACTTCAAGTTGACGTTCAATACTGCATCCCACTGAGCCTCGCTCATACGAAGCATCAAACCATCCTTGGTGATACCTGCGTTATTTACAAGAATATCGATAGAGCCAAAGTCTGCATGAATCTGCTTAACAGTCTTCTCGGTCTCCTCGAAGTCGGCAGCGTTACCTGCATATGCACGACATGTTACGCCAAGTGCCTCGATTTCCTTGCGAGTGGCCTCCAAGCCAGCAGCCATATCATCATTGAGCACGAGGTCTGTAAATGCTATGTTTGCACCCTCTGAGGCGAATTTCATTGCGACAGCCTTACCGATGCCGCGAGCTGCACCTGTAATAAGGGCAGTCTTACCTGTTAATAATCCCATTTTGTTTTGTTTTATAATTTATAATTAATGTGTTTATAACTTTCGGCTTATGCAACCTAATTATATTACCATATTGCATACTTTCTGATTACAGTTTGAGCCCAGACTTTCCCAAAGCACCATACACCACCTTGGCGACCAAAGGCTTACTGCTCTCTTCGGTCAACCCGTGGCCCAAGCGCCCATAGATGAAAGGAACCTCCAAGCCTTTAATGCAATAGTGAGTGATGTCGGCAACTAAATCTACATTCTCGATGTCGAACTCTCCGTCTTCCTTTCCTTCGGTATAAACTTTTCTGAAAAGTTCAATCTCATCTTCATCAAAATTTTTGCGAGCCTTTTCTACCATCCATATATTACGGAAAAACTCGGCTCGCAAGTTACCGTTGCGAACGACGGTTTCTTTGATCATACTCAAATGGGTATAAATCAATTCGATAATTTTGTCTTGAGGCCGAATCTTGCAAGCAGCCACCTCGTCCAACTTGTCGGAAAGACGTTCCAACTCAGATTCTATAACCGCATAGTATACATCCTCTTTCCTGCTAAAATAAGTATACAGCGTTCGTCTTCCTTTGCCCGAAGCCACAGCAATGTCGTTCATCGTTGTGTTGGCAATGCCATTCTTTGCAAAAAGTTGCCGAGCAACGTCAACCAGTTTCTGTCGAGTTTTGGATATTGACATATCGAAGTCCCCCTCTTATCATTAGTTGCACAATAAAATATCTATGTGCAAAAGTAGTATTTTAATTCGACATAAGCAAATAATAAACTTTAAAATCCGTTAAAACAGCAATAATATACAGAAAACATTTGGTCATTTCAAGAAAAATCAGTACCTTTGCACTTGCAATTCAGAAATGAGTTGATAACATCGCGGTGTGGAGCAGTTGGTAGCTCGCCAGGCTCATAACCTGGAGGTCGCACGTTCGAGTCCTGCCGCCGCAACTAATATCGGGTAAGAAGTTGGTAAGCAACATCTTATCCGATTTTAATTTCAACAAACGGCTGTTTAAAGACAGCAATATAACAAACTAAGGATATTATGCCACCAATAAAAAATCCGATTATTCCATTGGAATAACCGGAAATATAAAACCTATAAAACCATTTTATTTTTTCAACAGCTTCATAACTTTCTCAAAATAGCGCTGCGTTCTCTTAACATTGTAATGGTTACCACCATTCCAAGCACGGATGGCGTGCTCAACACTATTCAGAGGATTATAAACAGACTGCATCAACAGGAACATCTCCTTAGACTTAGAGACACTATATCTGTCAGACAACTTGTAACGCTTCTTACTCTTCTTACGTTTCAAGATTTTGTTGCATTCTGCCACCAAGATGGGAGTAATCTGCATTACGCCTACAGAATTACCACTTCTTGCCTTGGGGTTTCCACCGCTCTCCACCTGAATTATCGCCTCCATCACTGGATTCCAATCAAATTCACCAGGGGTTACGTCATCAGTCAAATTGTTTGCAGCCGACGCTGCACCAGTGCAAACGGTCAGCATCAAGATGCTAACCAAAATCATTTTTATTCTCTCCATATTAATTGTTTTATGGAACCTGAAAAGCTGAACTACAACATCAGAGGTTTCACGATGGCAACTTTTGAGAAAAAGAGAGGTTGCTCATCTCAGTTCCGTTAGATACCTTAACGGATAACATCTCAACAACAAATAAAAGCATAAGAGACGCTATCCTTATTCTTATCATCTGCAAAGATACAAAAAAGAATTGGATTACGCAAATAAAATCTTGATAATCAGCTGTTTTTATAAATCAAAAACATTTTTTAAGCGACTAATAAGAAGATGAAAACTGAATCTAACAACAAGAGAAAGGCAACTTATAATACAAATATAAAGTAAATGAGATTAAACAGTATCCCATGTGACTCGCCGAGAACACAAAAAAGCCCCGACTACTTTCGTAATCGAGGCTCTCTACTTGAAAGGAGG
>ERZ808240.2445-NODE-2445-length-20263-cov-36.794834_pt1 | contig 20263 bp, 16 predicted proteins | sample MGYA00521084_ERZ808240 | MGnify/ENA primary metagenome ERZ808240 (study PRJEB31516, sample SAMN03275571) | gut metagenome | biome: mammalia-associated habitat; material: feces | host: Papio cynocephalus | place: Kenya | collected 2012-08-06 ...
GAAGTCCGTTATGCCGCCGACTGATACTAACATTTACCCTGGCCAGCACAATAAATATCTCACGCTGAGAACGCGGAGAACGCAGAGAGGGGAGCCTAACGGGGATTAACCGTGTAGAAAATGTAGAAAATGTAGAGCGGAGGTAGAATATCTCACGCAGAGAACGCGGAGAACGCAGAGAGGGGAGCCTAACGGTTATTTAACCGTGTAGAAAATGTAGAGAATGTAGAATGGGGATTTCTCTGCGTGGCTCTGCGTATCTCTGCGTGAGATAAATTTAACCGTGTAGAAAATGTAGAGAATGCAGAATGGGGGGCCGTGGACCGTCCAATGGTAGGGGCGGCAGTCCCCTGCCGCCCGCACGGGAATGGCCGTGGAGAACATGTAGAGAATGTAGAAGAAACTCCGAGGAGCAACAAAGGGGTACGCGCGGGCCCTTGCGGTCGGCTTCGCACCCCTTGTAGCCAACCGCTTCGCGGCGCCTTCGGCGGGGGATATTTCGCTTCGCGACCTACCCTCCGAAGCAAAGCTTCTTCGGCGCATCTCCGCTTCGCCTGGACGCTCCGCAGGTTCCGCTCCCGAACACAGGCGAACAGGTTTTAGAGAGCCCGCTTCGCGGTCTGGTGGTGGGGGCGACGGGCCGCAGGGGACTGCAGTCCCTACCATGGGGTGTGGGGGCGTCGGCTAGGTGCGGCGGGCGGCAGGGATGGACGGGCGGCGGAAATCTCCCTGCCGCGAGAGCTCAGAAGGTCCATTCGGAGACGATACGCCGTCCCCAGGCCCGCGCTTTTGCGAATTGGTCGAGACCGTAACTCTCGTTCGGAGCATGGATGCGGTCGGTCGCCTGCCCCCAGCCGACGATCAGCGGCGCGGCGCCCGAGACTTCGCGCAACAGCGATATGACCGGAATCGAAGCACCCTCCCACTGGAAGACGGGTCCGCGCGGATCCATTTCCTCCAGAACCTGTTGCGCCAGGCGGAAAACGGGCGAAGCCAGCGGCAACCTGAAGCCGCCCGCCCCCGGGCTCCACTCTTCGAAGGCGAGTTTCAGTCCACGCGGCACATGCGCTTCAAGATGGGCTTTCACCGCCGCAAACGCGCGCTGCGGCGTCTGCCCGGGGACAAGGCGCATGGAGATTTTCGCGAACGCCCCGGAAGGGATAATCGTCTTCGAACCGGCGCCGGCATAGCCCGAATGGATGCCGTTCACCTCGATCGTCGGTTCGAACGCATTGCGCGCGGCGAGCGAATGCCCCTGCGCACCGCCTTCGGGCGGGCAGCCGATGTCCGCCGCGAACGCCGCCGCGTCAGGCATGCCGGCTTCGGCGGCGGCGGCTTCCTCCGCGGACGGCGGGACCACCCCGTCCAAAAAGCCCTTCACGGCGATGGAGCCGTCCGGATTGTGCAAGGAGGCGACAAGCGCGGCGATTCCCTGCGCCGGATTGGGCGCGATGCCGCCATACTCCCCCGAATGCAGGTCCCGGTCGGGACCGGTCAGGCGAACCGTGAAATGGCAAACGCCGCGCAAGCCCGCCACGATGGCCGGGCGCAGCGCAGGCGCGGCGTTCGTGTCGCACACAAGCAAAACGTCCGCGGCAAGCCGGCGGCGCACCCCGGGCGCCAGGGCAGAAAGCGCCGCGCTGCCCGATTCCTCCTGCCCTTCCAGGACGACCTTCAGGGAGGGAACCGGGCCCTGCGCGTCCGCCAGGAAATCGCGGACGCCGCACAGGAACGCGAACGACTGGCCTTTGTCGTCCTGCGCGCCGCGGCAATACACGCGCCCGTCCTTCTCGACCGGCTCGAACGGCGGCGTCCGCCAGGCGTCCAATGGATCCGCCGGCTGCACGTCATAGTGCCCGTAGAACAGCAACGTCGGCGCGCCTTCCGTTCCCGGACGTTCCGCCAGCACGACGGGCGGCGCGGCCACGCCGCCCTTGACCGGCGGCATCACGAGTTCCGCGGCGAACCCGAGCCGCCCGAGCCACGCCTTCCACCACAGCGCGCAGTCCGCGCAGTCGCGCAAGGCCGCAGGATCCGCCCCGACGGAGCGAAAACGCAAAAGCTCGAAATATTCCTTCTGGACCGCCTCTTCCATGATAGTCTCCACTTTCCGAGGACCCGACGCACGAAGCGTCACATTTCGTTCAAGACGCCGTTTTCCAACGTCAACGTGCGATCGCAAATCGCCGCGGCGGCGGGCGAGTGCGTCACAAGCACCAGCGCGGTCTTCCTGTTTTGGGACAAGTCGGAAAGAATCCGCAGGATGTCCGCGCCCGTCAAGGCGTCCAGATTGCCCGTGGGCTCGTCCGCCAGAACGAGTTCGGGGTCGGTCGCCAGGGCGCGCGCGAGCGCGACGCGTTGCCTTTCGCCGCCGGAGAGCTCCGCCGGGAGATGCGCCGAACGCGCACTCAAGCCCACGCGCGACAGCAACTCACGCGCACGGGCGTCGGCGGACGTCTTGCCGCGCCACTTTCCCGCCATTGTCGGCAGGAGGACGTTTTCAAGAACCGTCAACTCGGGCATCAAATGGAAAGATTGGAAGACGAAACCGAAGTTCGCCGGACGCGTGACCGTTCCGGACGTGGGCTTGAGAAGCCCCCCGAGGATATGGAGGAGCGTGGACTTTCCGGCGCCCGAGCGGCCGACTATCGCGACCTTTTCGCCCGGACGGACGGAGAAGTTCACGCCGCGCAGGACCTCAACGGGTTTTTGACCGGGCAGTTTGAACCGCTTTTTCAGATCTATCGTACCAAGCACAATCGGCATAGGATGCCCCTCACTCGTTCAAAGCTCTCACGGGATCTTTCAGCGCGGCCAACGCGGCCGGGATCATGGACGCCAAAAGGCCGAAGACGTAGACGATGAACACCGACCAGGCGACATCCGAAAACACAATGCGGTGGGGAATACGGGCAAGACCGTAGACGGACTCGGGAAACACGCTGACACCCATATGCGACAAGCCTTCCACGATGGATTGCAGATTGTCCAGTATCGCCCAACTGGCAAGCAGTCCAAGCACGATTCCGAGCGTGCACTGGATCATGCCATGCGTCATGAAGACGGCCATGATCTGCCGCTTGGTGAAGCCCAGGGCTTTCAACAGACCGATCTCGGGCGTCTTCTGGACCGTCAGGACAAGAAGCGTATTCATCACGCAGAACAGGGCGACAAGCGAAATGAGCAGCAGCAGGACGGCCGTCATGTTCTTCTCTACGGCCAACGCGGCGAAAAGCTCCCGATCCGCTTCCTGCCAGGTAATCTGGCGGAGATCGGGGCAGAGCGCCCTGATCTCCGCGCAGATTCTTCCGAACGCTTTCGCATTCGCAGGCTCCGCCGTCTTGACATGTATCGCGAACACACCGCGCTCCATGCCCATCAGATCGCGCACGGCGTCCAGACTTGCCGCGACATACCCCGAATCGTAATCGTACTGTCCACAGGAGAAGACGCCGCCGATCTTCCATTTCAGCGGCAGATAGACCTCGTCTTTGGACGCCAGCGTTTTCGGAGAATAAATCGTCACCTCGTCGCCCGCCCAGGCGCCCAGTTGCCGCGCGACATGGCGGCCGACTATAATCGTGTCGGGTTCCAGGTCGAAAGATCCGGCGACGGGGGCGCCTACGCGATAGGCCTTCTTGAAGTCCTCGCCGTCCACACCCAGGATCACCGGCGCGAGAACGCGGCCGCGGAAAGACAAGAGCACGCGCGTGTCGATCTCGGGCGTAACGCTGACGACACCCGGGATTTCGCGCATCTTCGCGGCCAAGGCGTTCTCGTTCGTCACGATGTTTCCATAGGCGGGCACGAGCGAAACATGGGGTTTGAAATCCAGGATCTTCTCTTCCCAGACGTCGCCGAAGCCCGTCATGACGCCCCGCACGACGACAACGGCCGTAATGCCCAGCATGACGCCCAGGACGGAAACCAGGGTAATGACCGAAGCGACCGAGCGCTTCGGCTTCAAGTACTTCAAGGCGAGGAAAAGCGGAAAAGGCATCAAATATCGACCTCGACGCCCACATCGTCAGAACGGTCCACAGAGTCCGAAGTGTCGGAATCCCCATGCGCCTCTTCCGTGGCTTTTGTCTGCGAAGTCGGCAGATAACGGTAATACACCATCAATTGCAACGCCACGAGGCAGGAACTCATGACCTCGCCCTTGTAGGTGTCCTGGCTACAGTTGAAATAGCCTTGCTTGTGCGGCTTGCCCGTCCAATCCTTGACGGGATTCGGCAGTGTCGTCAACGCGTTCGTGTAGAGCTTTTTCATTGCGACATTCCACTTCTGCCAGGATACCTCGTCGACTTTCGGGGCGTTTGCGCGCATGCCGGCCTGGTACTTGCACTGCGTTGCGTAGTAGCAGTAGTACTGCGCGTTCGCGCCAAGATTCTTTTGCTCCTGGGAAAGGACTTTGGCGTCGAACGTCGGTTGCCACGTCTTCATGAAATCGAGCGCTTTCCGCACTTCGGGCTGATTCGAGAAACCCAAAAGCTGCATGGCGAGGCATCCTGTCGCGGTCAGGCCGGTCGGTCCGCCTCCCGCGGTGTAATTGAAGCCGCCGTTCTTGAAATTGCGCGTCTTCAAGCAGCGCATGGCCTTCTTGATGCACTCCTCCAGACCGTCCGGATGAAGTCCGGCCATCTTGCCGGCCTTCAGCGCCTGGAGAGCCCACCCCGCGAACGACATGTCGTCGCGTGTGGACTTGGGGTTGATTTTGTAATCCCACCCGCCTGTCGGGGATTGGCCTTTGACAATGCGATCGAGGCACATCATGGCCGCCTCTTTGCAGTTCGGGTTCTTCGTCATGCCGTATGCCTCGCAAAGCGCATATGTCGCGATCAGAAAGGCGTACTCGTTCCCGTCCGCACCCGCCATCCTGACGACCGGCCCCGGGCGAATGGAACCGACCAGAAACTCAATCGCCTTCTGCACGACAGGGCCGAAGTCCTTTTGATAGGGCGAGGGCGCGCCCGGATACTCGCCATGCGCAAGGTAGGTCAGAACGGCAAGCGCCGTGTTGGCCAGCGCGGACATCCCCGTCGCCCAACTGCCGTCCGGGCGCTGGGTGGCCTTGAGCCACCACAAGACTTTCATGACTGCTGCCTCGGTCTGCGCGTCGCCATAGCCGGCCCCCCCGCGCGTCGCCGCGCCGATGGAGCCCGGGTTGCGCGAACCGGTCATCGCTTTCATCTTGACAGGCGAGTCGACGAATGCGACGGAATCTTGCGCGGCCGGCTTCACCGACACCTGCTGGGCCGGCGGAGTCGCCGCCGGGGCGACCGCAGCCATGGGCGCGGGCGTTTGAACGTCGACCACTATATCGACATCTTCCAGGGGCGGCGGCTCTATGTCGTCCGGCGGTTCCTCTGCGATTTCCTCCAGGGTTTCTTCGGCAGAATCGTCCACTTCTCCGATGCGGACCTCGATCGTCTTTTTCGCCTTGCCCGTAACCTCCGTCACGACGATCAGGACAACGACGAACATTACAACCGAAACGACCGCTATCAAAGGCGCCGCGAGACGTTGCAGTTCCAGGCGGGCCAATTTGTATTCGCGCGAACCGCGTGGCTTCGAAAAGCCTTTGAACATGTCGACGATACGGCGAAAGAACCCCCTCGTCTCAAAGCGGTCGTTGATCTCTTCCAGATTGATGCCTATTTCGTCAACAATTTCCTCATGCGATTCTGCCATTGGCGACTCCAGTCTTAGATCTTAAAATGTTCAGAGGGAAAACACGCTGACGCTGAAAAGCTCATTCTTGTAGCAAATGTCCAAGACGTCGACAAGCGCTTTGTGGGGACTGTTGCCGGAACATTTGACGATTATCGGCGTCTTTTTCGACGTGCGCGCTATATCGCGGAGATTTTTGTCGAGATCCTTGCGATCCACTTCGCGGCCGTTGTAGATGATGACGCCCTGCGCGCTGCCGTCGTAACGCCGTCCGATCTCGATGTTCACCGTGATATCGTCGGACGAATCGCTCGAACTGCCTGCCGCGGGAGCGGGTCTGTTCACGTTGAGTTTCGTAAACAGATCCTCTTGTTTGATCGTAACCACGAAAAAGATAATCAACTCGAACACGACATCGATCATGGGCGTCATGTCGAGCTGCGGGTTTTCTTGAGGCTTTCTCGCCATGCTACCTCACCCTCCTGAGACGTTTACGCTCGTGCGTTTTGTCTTCGCCTACGGCCATGAACGAAATGCGCCAAATCTTCGCCTTTGTGCAGGCGTCCATGACCTTGCGCACGGCTTCGTGCTGAGTGGCAAAATCCGCGCGAATCAAGACCGGGAATTCACGATGCAATTTGTCGTAGCGCGCTTTGACGCGGCGATAGACGTCGTCGGGCGTCAATGTCACGTCGCCCATGGAAATGCGTCCATTCTGTGCGATGTCAATGCGCATATGGTCCGGCGGCAATTCTTCAGGCGTCAAAACAATGCCGTGCCGGCCATCCTCAAGTTCAATCGTCTCGTCCTTGCGTTGCGCCTCCGTCAGCGTCACGACGAAGAAGATAATGAGCTCGAATACGACGTCAATCATTGGCGTCATATCGAGCTGCGGATTCTCTTGCGACTTTCTGCCCATAGCGGGAAATTGGTCAGGCCTGAGAAACTTCTTCAACTGGGGATTCTTCCGCCCCCGGCTCGACTTCCACATTACGCAAACCGTTCAGGAACTCCATGGTCACGGCCGTCATGCGGAGAATAAGCCGGTTGGCGTTGTTCCGCAGAGCGTAGAAGATCGTAATGGACGGAATCGAAACGCACAACCCCGCGGCCGTCGTCCACAACGCTTGTCCAATGGAGTTGGCGAGAGCCGCTGCATCGCCCGCTCCTCCCGAAGCCAAAGCCTGGAAGGTCAGAATCATGCCCTGCACCGTACCCAGCAACCCCAAAGACGGGCCCAGGTTGGAGCAGACCGAAATCCAGTTCAGACGTTGCATAAGCTTTTCCTGCTCGAGATCAGACGCGGCGTTTACCGCTTCCTGTATGACGTCAAATCCTTCCTCGACATGCTGAAACGCCGCCGAAAGAATGTTCGACATCGCGGAGGGCGTGTTCTGGCACGCCTCCATGGCCGACACGATATCGCCCTCGCCCATCGCCTTTTGCACCTTGTCAATGAGCTTTCCGGGCATCAGCTTGTCCGGCTTGATCAAAATCGAGCAGTCGATCGCAAAGTAAATAGCCAACATGCCATCTCCGAACAGGGCGAACCACAAAAGCATGCCGACGATACCCGATCCGAACACGATATCGTAAAAGCCGCCGCCGCTGGAAGAGCTTCCCGACTTGGCGTCGGCGTTGACGACCTGGCCATTTTCTCCTGTGATTTCCTGCCCGAACGAATTGAGCGCGGCGACGGGCGCGGCACATGTTCCCGCCAGGATTACGAGGGCAACCAACGATTTTTTGAACTTGTTCATTTTAGTCATTTCTTTTTAGTTTGGGAATTGAAATTGCGTGTTACGGTCAGAGATTATTGGCCTGCGTGCGCAGATTTTCCGCACGTGCCGCCATGCCCAGCTTGTCAAAGCAGGTTGCCGCGCGCAGCATGGCCGATGCGCGGGCCGCTTTACAGGGCGCATCCGTATACATCAACACAACGCGCAGGTACGAGTCCGTGAGAGCCTTCCGATAGGTGTCGGGACCTTCCGGGCCTGCGGCCAAAATCATATCGCCGCGCATGACAAGCGCCTCCGCACCTGCGGCGCGATCGCCGCTCTCCACGGCCAGACGCAGGCAATTCTCCAACTGCGTGGTCTTGCCGAGTTTGAGCAGGACCTGCCAATACAGGGGCGCGAGTTCGCCTTTGTAGGCGGCTTCACGGTCATCGTTTATAATCAAGCGCGCGGCCTTCTCCGCATCGGCGGCCTGTCCGGCGGCCAAATGCGCTTCGACCAGATAACGCGCGGCCGGCCTGTCCCAAACGAGCATCTTGTATGCACGCACGATTTTCTCGAGCATGTCGACAGCCGATGCGCCCTTTCCTTCCTTGACCAGCTGCACCGCTCGATCGAAATCCTTTGGCTTCTCGATCTCCAAATCCGTCACATCTTCCAGTTTGAATTCAATCGTCGTGTTTTTCGATGTCAACGCATAGCTTTTGGACCGCGATTGCCACGAGATGTCGCCGGACTTAGCACCTTGACTGGTGCGGATCGTGCCTGGAATTGCCCAAAGCGTGGAAACCGCAAGAACAGCAGACGCTGTGAATGCCAATTTATTCATGTTGTGCTCCTTTAGATTGTTCAATGGCAACGGAACCCTCTTCAGCCGAAGCGGATCCGGCGGCCTTGGCTTTATTTATGCTGTTTTGGATCTCGGTGCGCGCCTTGCCTTCCGGGAAGTACTGCATATACTCCTGTCCGAACAACAGCACATCCGGCGCTTGCGCATCTCCCATGTCCGACAGCAACGGCAAAAGCGTTTCGTACGCACGCTCGAGGTTGGCTTTCTCGCCATCGGACATTTTTTCGAACGGATGCTCCGCATTTGGGCGACGCGCCTGCAAAAACGCCTTCAACCCCGCCGCCGTCAGCTCGCGCGTCTCCGCCGCACGGTCGTCGAGTCCCATATCCCGTTCGGCGTTCATGCGTTTCACGCGAATGTCCGCCGACATCAAATCAAGCGCATCCTGCTCCCACTGGGGCTTCTTGCGCCAATAACCGCGCAATTTCTTGATCGCCGCAATAGCCGCGCCAAAGTGTTTTGCGCGCAACGTATCATCTTTTTCCGTACTTCCCTGCTCGGCCGCGGCCTCGGCCAAAAGCAAGTTTGCGTCGGCGGCGATCGCCAAACGCGACATGCGCCCGTCTTGCAGGAGTGCGTCAAGCACGTCGCGCGTCTCCGCATAGGCTTTCTGACGGTAGAGAGACTGTGCCTGCCCCAGACGCGCCTTCGCCACGACTTGAATCTGATTGGTTCCGGCTTTGGCGATCGCCTTTTCAAAAGCTTGATTGGCCAACTCCCAGCTTTTCGCCCTCACAAGCGCCTCTCCGGCCTCTTCAAACTGACCGGCCGTATACGCGCCATCCGTACCGAGCATCTCACGATAGACATCCGTCCCTTCCTGGGCAAGCCCCATCTCGATCAAACTCCGGGCCAAGCGGGGCTTGGCGTTTTTCGCTTCATCCGAATCGGGGAATTCGCGCGACAAACCGTCCAATGCCGTTTTTGATTTTGCCAAATCGCCGAGCGCGGTATATATTGTGCCGAGTTTGACGTAGGCGGCTTTCGCATACTTTCCCTTCGGGAACGCTTTCACGTACTGTTCAAGACATGCGGCGGCGCGTTTGCGAAACGCCGCAAGCCTGTCCGCCGGCTTCGTCAGGCGGGACCAGCAATCGCCTGCGAGATAGAGAGCCGCCTCCTTGAGGTCAAGATACTTGGTCTTGTCGTCCGACGAGACCGTTGGATCTGCGAGTTTGGCATCCGCCTTCTTGGCAAAGTCCTGGAACTGCTGAATACCGCGGACAATCTGGGCGGACCCGAGTTTCAATTGCTCCTCCGCCGCCTGCGGAGCGGTATTCGTTTCAGCAGACTTGAAGAGGTCGAGTCCGTTTTTCTGATACATCATGGCAAGTTTCATCTGCGCCTGCATGCTCTGCAAAGGAGACTGTTCGACCGCAACATAGCGCGCAAGCGCCGAGAGAGCCGATTTACGATCGCCCAGCTCCTCGTAGCATGTCGAAAGCTGAGAGAGCGCGAATGCATACTGCGTCGAATTCGTATAGTACTTGTCTATGATATCGTAGTAGGCGATGGCGTCGCGGAATTTTCCTTCTTTCTGCGCCTCATAAGCCATTGTGGAAGCGGTTACGGGGGCTTGGACATGCTTGCGATAGTTGACCATGAAATCCATGTAAAGGCGCGTTGCGCGCGCGCTGTCGCCATAGGATTTTTCTCGCGCGGCCAGACGCAAAACCGCGTTTCCCGCCTCCGTCATCATGGAGCGATCGGGGAAGTCGGCAAACCGCTCCGCCAAATACCCCTCGACCGCGTCCGCGTCCAAACGCAAATCCTCCCGTTTTGCTTTTTCGTTTGCTTTTAGGCGCACAATCTGCTCCAAGTAAGCCGTAATCAGGCTCTCGATCGCACGAATGGATTCCGGGCATTCAGGGTTTGTCGACAAAACGGCATAATATTCCTTTATCGCGCCCTCATAATCGCGCTCGGCAAGTTTGTCGTCGGCGGCCTTGAACTGCATCGCGCGAACCTTCGCGATTTGCTCGGGCGTCACGTTCGTCTTGATCTTCGCATGATACGTCTTCTCGGCGAAAAGACGGATCTTCTCGGCCAGATCGCCTGCGGGAGCGGCCCAGGTCGATTCAGGATATTGGATGAAGACATTCAAGGCATGGTTGTAGGCGCCCCCGCCATTGCGCTTGCCTTTCTTTGTTTTCGCGCCAAACAGAAGATCCTTGATCAGATTGTCGTTGCGCGGCGACTTCTTGAATTCGGACTGCGCCTCCTGCCACATCATGTCCGCCAGAAGATAGCGGCACGTGGGCATAGGGGAGAGTTTGAGCAACCCCAGTTTGCCGTCGGGATCGGCGTCTTTGATGGACTTGTGCAATTCGGCAAGTTGATCCATGTAATCGTCTATTGTTCCCTGCGCGCGATCGATGCGGCCGCTCAACAGTTCCAGATGCGCCTTCATCGCAATGGCGCGGCCGAAATAGATGGGTTTGTCCTGTCTCCACAAAAGCTTGTCGATGTACTTGCGCGCACTCTCCAGGAAATGTTTGCGCTTCTTCTCGTCTTTCGTCTGCGCAGCCAAACGCAGATACATGTCCGACGTTTCGCTTGCGACATTGCACCAGATATTGTCGTCCTCGTCCGAGGTCTTGGGATCGAGATTGTTCAAGAGCCCCTCGTAAATGCGGCAGGCCCCTTCGAAATCCTTGGCCATTACGAGAATCTGCCCGTACTGGTAGCTGGCTTGGCGATGGAACTCCTTCAACTCTTTCGTCGGTTTCGGGAACCTCTTGAAGAATTCGTTGTAGATCTTTTCGCATTCGGCCTTGCGTCCGCGCGCGAAATAGTTGTTGGCGACCTCGAGCCGTGCCGCCCAAAACTTGGGTCCGTTCCTGTCGGGGAGCGCGGCGATCTTCTTCTCGGCTTCGTCGAATTTGTTCAAGCTGAGGAGACCGCGGATTTCAATGGCAAAAAACTGCGCTTCGCTCTCGGGCCATTTCTTCTTTGTCGCGGCGATGACAAGTTCGGCAAAATCCGGATAGCCGTTGTCCACCAGCGCCTCGACATAGCGAATCTCGGCACGAAGGGCTTCATCGGCTTTCGCTTCTGGCGGTTCTTCGGCGGCATAAAGACACGACGACACGCACACCGCGAGGGCACCCGCAATCCAAACGCAACATCTTTTCATCTCTAACCTCTTCATGCCATTCATTATACACTTTAACTTTCGCGAACGCAAGCGTTTTCTGACGGCGCATGCGCCTGCACGGTTTGCGCCAGGCGCATTGCACATGAAAGTCCTCAACGCTTCAAGGCTTTGCGGTAGCGCGCAATGAGCTGGTTCGTCGAAGCATCGTGCTTGCCGCCCGGAACCTCCGCGGTCAAATCGGCGAGAACGCCTTTCGCGAGGACCTTGCCCAGCTGGACGCCCCATTGATCGAAGCTGTAGACATTCCAGATCACGCCCTGCGTGAACACTTTGTGCTCGTAGAGCGCCACAAGCGCGCCTAGCGTTTCGGGAGTCAACTCGTTAGCCAGCAAGGTATTGGTCGGTTTGTTGCCTTCGAATGTCTTGAAGGGAACGAGGTTTTCAGGCACCCCTTCCGCGCGGCAATCTTCCGCGCTCTTGCCGAACGCCAACGCTTCCGTCTGCGCAAACATGTTGGCCATGAGCTTGTCGTGCAGATCTCCAATCGGATTATGCGTCTTGGCGAACCCGATGAAGTCGCACGGAATAAGGTGTGTCCCCTGGTGGATCAGCTGATAAAACGAATGTTGGCCGTTTGTCCCGGGCTCCCCCCATTCGATCGGGCCCGTCGTATAGGTCGTTTTCTCGCCGTTTTTGTCCACGCTCTTGCCATTTGATTCCATGTCCATCTGCTGCAGATAAGCGGGAAAGCGCGACAAATACTGATCGTACGGCAATACGCAATAGCTTTCGGCGCCATAGCCGTTCGCATACAAAATCCCCAGCAGAGCCAGTATGACGGGCATGTTTTTCTCGAGCGGCGCTGTGCGGAAGTGGCAGTCCATTTTGTAGTAACCGTCCAGGAGGCGACCGAAGTTCTTGCGCCCAATGGCAACCATCAGCGAAAGACCGATGGCCGAAGGCAGTGAATAACGGCCCCCGACCCAATCCCAGAACCCGAACATGTTCTTCACGTCGATGCCGAACGCCGCGACCTCCTTCGCGGCCGTTGAAACCGCGACAAAATGCTTGGCGACAGCCCTCTCGTCCCCGAGCTTCTTCACAAGCCAGGCTTTCGCCGCCTCGGCGTTCGACATCGTCTCCTGCGTGGTGAACGTTTTTGAGGCGACAATGAAGAGCGTCTGGTCGGCCTTGACTTGGCGAAGCGTCTCCGCCAAATGCGAAGAATCGACGTTCGAGACGAAATAGCACTTCAACGAGCGCTTGGAATACGGGGTCAAGGCCAAATTCGCCATGACGGGCCCCAAGTCGCTGCCGCCGATGCCGATATTTACGACGTACTTGATTTTCTTGCCCGTCTGGCCGCGCCATTCGCCCTTGCGCACGGCGTCCGAGAAATCCCCCATGCGCGAAAGAACATCCCGCACGTCCGGCATCACATCGTGTCCGTCAACGAAGATCTTCGCTTGCGGATCGCGATTGCGCAGAGCCGTATGAAGAACGGCGCGGTTCTCCGTCACGTTAATTTTCTCGCCCGTGAACATTCTCTCGATCTCGGCTTTGAGATTCGATGTCTCCGCCAGAGCGAACAAAGCCTTCATCGTGTCCGCGTCGATGCGGTTTTTGGAATAGTCCAGAAACCATCCAGCCGCTTCGAGCGAGAACTTTTTCGCCCGGGCCGGATCTTCCGCAAAAAGCTCCTTGATCGTCTTGTTCTGGTTTTTGTCGATCAGAGAGTCGACTTTCTCCCATGCGTTTGCATCCATTTTTTCGTGTCTCCTTAGACTTTTGAAACTCAGGTCGTATCGCCGGAATCCGTCGGCATTTCCATGCCGAACCTCTACGGCGCAAAGAACGGAACCGCCTGCTATTCCGGCATCAATCCATTCAACAGGGCCGTGATCAGCCGACCGGCGAAAAGAAGCGAATCCTCCGATATGTTATCCATTGTGTCCTGCGGCGTATGCCAATATTCGCGCGGGCGGGAGGCGGACATCCCGATTAAATCCACGGCGCGGTACCCGGCTTCGAGAAAGGGCACGTGATCGTCCGTCACAATGTCGGATGCCTGTTTCACGCGATCCGCCATTTCTATGTGCCGCGCGACCTTCGCAACGACACGCCGCAATCCGGCATGTCCGTTCTTGGGGACGGAAACGACGAGATCCTTCCCGCCTAGCATATCCAGACAGAAGACCGCGCGAATCTTGGCGCCCTTCTTTTTCAATTTTTTCGCAAGATGCCGGGACCCCCAGAGTCCGTCGTTGGCGCCATACGCGACCATGCTCTCCTCGCCGTCCAGCCACGCCAACAGGACATTGCACTTTTCCGGGCGATTGTCGTACAGAAGACCTGCGAGCGAAACAAGAATCCCCGACGTGCTCGCGCCATCGTCCGCCCCTGGGCAATCCACGCCAGGCTTCGTGTCATAATGGGAAAGGACCACGATCCACTCGGCCTCGTCGGACACAAAGAAAAGCGATTCGACGTTTATCATTTGCCTTTTCCCGCAAGGCGTGGAGACGTCGAAACGATCCAGAACGGCATCCGCCCCCGTTGAATTGACGGCGTCCAGCAAATGATAGGCCGCGCATCTGGCCGAAAACGTACCCGCGTCCCGCGGCGTGCAGTTTGCTACAAGGTTCGAAGCCGCGTTGTAGGCCTTTCTCGCCTCTTCGGGCGAAAAAACGAGCGCCGCCGCAAGTAGACAAACATTCGCGAACATGGGCCTAGTCCACTTCCACGCCTATCATGCGCAATATGCGGTCGAGTTCGTCGTTGTCGAAAAAATCAATTTCCAAAACGCCTTTGGAATGCTTGCCGTTTGCGTGCGTGACGCCGCTCGTAAGGCGGACCGCGCACCCCAGGTGGCGGCGCAATTTATCGCAGAGCGTGCGCACGTACGAGTCGGTCAAATCGCTTTCGCCCTGCTTCTTCTCTTTTACGGGCTCGCTGAGCCGCGCGATCTTCTTCTCGAGCGCGCGAACCGTCAACTGCTCATTCACGCAATCGCGCGCAAACAAAATGCGACGCTTCTCGTCGTCGACCGAAAGCAGAAGTTTCGCGTGCCCCGACGAGAGCAACCCGCTCTGGACGAGCGCCTTCACTTCATCCGGAAGCTCCAGAAGGCGGACGGAATTCGCGACGGTCGCCCGTCCTTTGCCCACGCGCGCGGCTACTTCCTGTTGCGTCAGACCGAACCGATCCTGAAGCGTCTTGTAGCTCACGGCCTCTTCAATGGGATTCAAATCCTCGCGCTGCAGGTTTTCGGTCGTCGTCATGGCCGCCGCCGTAAGATCGTCCACGTTGCGCACCACGACCTGGATGCGCTCCCATCCGGCGAGTTGGGCCGCGCGCAGGCGCCGTTCGCCGGCTATAAGTTCCCATTTCCCCGCGGCATTTCGCCGGACCGTCGGAGGCTGCACGAGCCCGTTGTTGCGCAGCGAGTCGGCGAGTTCCCGCAGCTCTTCGTCCTTGAAATCGCGCCGCGGCTGGTAGGGGCTGCGTTCGATCTCGCGGATGGGCAATTCAAACGGCGCGTCAGGACGCCCGGCGGCCTCGCGCACGATCGGCGCCGCGGCATCGGCCACGGCGGGCGTCGCGGCTTTCGTTGAAATAAGCGAATCGAGACCCCTTCCGAGACCGTGCCTTTTCTCGGAACGAGCGGGGGTTTTTGCCCCCCCCGCTGTCGGTTTCTTCAGAAATTGAGAACTTTTCACGGCGTAACCGATCAAAAGAAGCCGTTGACCAAAGGCAGGACCTTCACTTTGTTGTCGATGATGATATTGACGAGACCGATCTGGAATCCCGATGGGCACTCGCGCGCGTAATTGACAAGCGCGATCTGCGCACCGTTGAGAACGTGCGTCATGTTCAATCCGAATGCGATCTGCGCGCCGTTGGCCTTCTCGGCGAAATTCACGAGACCGGCGATCTGGCCGCCCGTCGCTTCGCCGCGGACGAAGTTGCCGACGATGCCGGTCTCGAGGCCGCAGAATTCCTCATGGTAGTTCCCGAGAAAGGACGAGCTGAAGCCCTGGAACTTGCGGGTCGCGCCGACCAAGCCGATATCCCAGCCGTAGGTCTCGCCCTCCCACGCATAGTTCAGACCCAGCGTCGCGCGCACGGCGTAGACGTCCGACAGAGCGATGTTCCCGAGCCCCGAAACCTGAAGGCCACGGAGTTCATTGCGCGTCAAGGTCGCGAATCCGGCCAAATCCAAACCGTACATCAAAGGCGCATCGGCGTAGAGAAGATTGAGGTCCAGGCCGAAAACGTCCCACATGTTCGCCCCCCAGGGAAGCTGGACGGGGGTGGCGATGCCAATGGCGATCGGCGTCCACCCGACCGTCTCGGATTCTCTCTCCTCTTGGGCGAAAAGAGGCGCGGCAGATGCAAGTGCGAGCGCCGCCAAACCGTATTTAACCGTATTCTTCATATTTTGCATTTCCTTTTCTGACTTGGATTTCCTAATATTCTACAATTTTTCGGGGTGAAAAGTCAAGTGCGGAATCGCGCCTCGAACTCTTTTTCCGTCAGGATGCGGATCCCCAGCGCCTTCGCCTTTCTGTTTTTTGTCGAGGCAGATTGCGCGTCGTTGTTGATCAGGAAATCCGTTTTCCCCGAAACGCCGCCCACGACCTTTCCCCCTTGCGATTCGATGTATGCCTTGAGCGCATTCCGGTTGGGGTAGTCGGCCAGTTCGCCGGTGATGGCGAAAGTCAATCCTGCGCACGAACCCGCCGCGGCGCGTGCGGGCATTGTCAATTCCATCCTGTCCAGCAACGCGTCCACCAGTTCCGCGTGCGCCGGCGCCTGCATCCATTCCACAAACGCCGCGCTCTTTGCCGGACCGATGCCGTCGATCGTCGCGAACGCCTCGGGCCCGGCGCCGCGCGCCTTGTCCACAAGCGCCCGTACGGAATCCACGCTGCCGAGCAACTTCTTCGCGACATCGCGTCCGCAAAGCGGAATCGACAAGGCGACAAGAAAATTCACGGCGTCGCGTTTGCGGGCCGCTTCCAACGCCGCGCAGAGGTTGCGCGCGCTCTTCTCCCCGAATCCATCCAGGGCCGCGATCTCGGACGCGTGCTCGTTGAGACGCAAGATGTCCACCGGTGTCTTGATCCATCCCTCGTTCACGAATTTCGCGAGGGTTTCCCCTCCCAGTCCGTCGATGTCGAGCCCTTCTTTCGAGACGAAACGCACGAACCGCGCGAGCGTCCGCGCCGGACATTCCGGGTTCGTGCACACCAGTTTGCGCGTGCCGCTCTCCGACTCGGCGATCGCCGTGCGCGCGCCGCAGACGGGGCAATGCGCCGGCGGAAGGAATTCCCCCTCTTTTCGGGCGACGCGCACGACCTTGGGTATGATCTTGTTCGCCTTGACGACGACGAGTTCCGTCCCTTTGCCGCCGATCCCCAGCCGTTCGCATTCGGAGATGTTGCAAAGATTCGCCCGCCGGACCGTCGTCCCTTCGAGCATCACGGGGTTGAAGACCGCCACAGGCGAGATGGCGCTCACGGCGCAACTCCACTCGACATGGTCGAGCTCCGTCTCGGCCTCTTCGTCCTGCCACTTGAACGCCAGTCCCGCCCGCGTCGCATGGTGTCCCGTGACAGACCCCGTCTGCGCGTAGTCCGTGTCGTCGTACACCACCACAAGGCCATCCACCGGATACGGATTTTCGCGATCCACGACGCGCGCCGTCCACCGGTCGATGGCCGCCTGGAGATTCGCCTGCGTCGGTTCGTCGATCCGCTCGCGCTCGACCGCCGCCAGCCCGATGGACGCCAGATAGTCCATCCGCGCCCCCCACGAACGGATTTCCCGGTCGGCGCGCACGAGCGTGAAAGGTATCCACCTCAAGTGCCGCGGCTTCAATTCCTCCACGCTCTTCAACGCGAGCGAACCCGACGCCAGATTCCGCGGATTGGCAAATTCCTCCTGCGAAGTCACCTGGAACGCCTCGAAGTCAGCATAGGAGATGACCGCCTCGCCGCGCACGACAAGATGCCCTTTCGCGGCGAGGCGGTCGGGGATCCCCGAAATGCCGGCGGCCAGATGCGTGATGTTTGTGCCGACCTGTCCGTCGCCGCGCGTCACGACTTTCGCCAATCGTCCGCCGTCGTACGTGACGACGAGCGTGAGCCCGTCCAGCTTCCACGAAAGCCAGACGGGGCGCCCGTCGGCCCATTTGGCCACGTCCTGCACGCTCTTCGTTTTGGCGAGCGACAGAGCCGGATATTCGTGCGGCTCCTTCCGTCCGGCCGTCCCGTCCGCGCCGACATGGTGCACGGGCGACTCCGGCAATACGATTCCGGAAGTCGCCTCGAGGGATTTCAGCTCGTCGAAGAGCGCGTCCCACTCGTGATCCGTCATCCGCTCCGCCCGACCGTTGTAGTAGGCGTCGGACGCGGCGTTCAGGCGCGCGCACAGTTCGCGCATCCGCGAACGGATCTCTTCGGCGGACGCCATTACTTCGCCGGCAGGACGGGCTTCTTCAAGACGGGTTTCAAGACGGGGCGCGGCGGCAACTTCAGCCCCGCTCCGGACACGGGTTTGCGCGGCGGCAACTTCAACCCGGGCTTCAACACAGGTTTGCGGACAGGCGAAATCGGCGAGAGCGGCGAATGCGGCGCGGGGGTCGTCTCCGCGGCGGCGGTCTCTTTGGAGCCGCCGGCCTTCTCTGCGGCCGGGATGTCCTTGACCTCCTCGACCGGCGTCAAATCCGCGACAGGTTCCATCTTCACGGACCCCGGGGCGGCGGGATTGGGCGCGGCCGGCGGTGCCTTCTTGTCGACGACAGGGTTGATCGGCGACGCGGGCCGGGGCATGGACAGCGTTTTGGCCGTCCGGACCGTCGTGGCGGGTGCAGCCGCGGACGGCGCGGACTCCCCGAGGCTCTCGATGCAGACCTCTAGCTTGCCGAATTGCAAGACGTCGCGCACGTTCAGCTCTTCGCGCCCTTCGATCTTCGTGCCCATCTTGTAGGAGCCGTTCGTGCTGCCGAGATCCTCGACAAACCACTTTCCGTCTTCATGGAAGAGACGCGCATGCCGGCGCGAAAGCCCCTCCGCCGTGAGCGGAGCGAGCACGTTGACGGTATCGCGACCGATCGTAATCTCCTTCTGTTCGACGAAGCTGAGCCCCATCAACTCTTTGTTCAGCGACACTATGAGTCTGATTTTCATCTCGTTCAGGTCCTTTCAAACGGTTTATACCATATAAGTATACCACTTCTTCCGCACAAAGTACAGCGGGAAATGAAGCGAAAAGTGTACCCTGTCGCGAGACACCCGGGACAGGTCGTTCCGAGGGGTGGAGAGCGAAGGGGCAAATAAGGAGAAGGAACGGTCGAGAAACGGGACAACTAGGACAGGTGGGACAAGTGGGACGGGTAGGACGCGACCCCTCTACATTATCTACATTCTCTACACGGTCAATATCGATAAACCCCAAAATCCTGCTCATCCTGTAAATCCTGTCTAAAACCCCTTCTTCCCGTTCTCCCGATCTCCATGGCCAATTATCGCCCCGCCTGCCTACATCTTCTATATTCTCTACACGGTTAATTGCTCCTCTCTCCACATTGTTTTAGACCACTGAAGACACGGAAGCCGCTTCGCGGCGCACTGAACACACAGAAAAGACACCCCCTTTCCGTGTCTTCTGTGTGCCGCCGAAGGCGGCTTTCCGTGTGTTCAACGGCGGTTTTCTCCATTTTCTGCATTTCCTGCGTTGAATAGGATAGACTAGACTCCCCCTCGGCAAAAGTTTGGGCGGGGCGCGCGCAGCCTTTTGCTGCCCCACGGAGTTCAGGCTCTGCGTCTCCATCGGAGGGACGGGTTGCCGCGCAACGCCATCGCCGTTCCGGCGCAACGCCATCGCCGTTCCGGCGCAACGCCATCGCCGTTCCGGCGCAACGGCATCACCGTTCCGGCGCAACGGCATAGCCATTTCAAGGCATTTGGACCCCGTTTCGGTCGTGCCGGTCGGGCGAAACGAGGGCGGTCGCACGGGTCGCCCCGGATTCTTAGGGGATATCTGACTATTTCATGACGGATTTCAAGCGAAAACGCAAACTAACGGACAATTTCGCGTCTGCAGGCGATCCGTTCTCGTGCCCATGAGAATTTTTTCTCATCGGCACGAGAATATATTCTCATGGGCACGAGAATCCCGTCTGTTCGTGGCGCCGCGCGGCCGGACTGGACAGGGGGCCTTCCCCTGTTTGCGCGAAATATCCGCTCCTGCCATCGGAACCATTTGAGGCGCGCGATTTGTCCTGATAATGTGCACCGGATTTTCAAGACGCCCGTTCCCCTTCTCCTTATAGTAAGGCTACGTGAACATTCCGTCCGGGCAAGGGGTTTTCCGGGATCGCGGCGGTCGTCTGTCGCCGCCGGGGAAACCGACCCACCCTGTCCGAAACACCATCGCCGACCGGCCCGACGCCGGGTATCGGCAAGAGAAGGAGAAAAGACCGTGGTCTCTAGGGCAAAAGACCGTGGTCTCTTGGAGATGTTCTGCCGATGACGCGGTCGCGGCATCCCGTACCCGCCGGGGTTTCAAGCCGCTATGTGCCTGTTTTATGCTTGATTATTGTTTTAATGACGATTTACGCAGCTCTCACGCGAGACCCGGCACGCGCCGATGCGTCCTCCCTGCTTAGCGGCACCCCTTCGGGGACGGACTGCCGCCCCGCCAAAGCCGGGAAGAAGCCGGAATCCGTCCCGTACAGGAAGGAAGGGACTCAATCGCGGATGAGGGACAGGAACTCCGCACGCACTTTCTCGTCCGTGCGGAAGGATCCCAGGACGGCGGACGTCGTCATCTCGCTGTTCTGCTTTTCGACGCCGCGCATCATCATGCAGAGGTGCTTGGCGCGAATGACGACGCCCACGC
>ERZ808240.2446-NODE-2446-length-20258-cov-5.037866_pt1 | contig 20258 bp, 16 predicted proteins | sample MGYA00521084_ERZ808240 | MGnify/ENA primary metagenome ERZ808240 (study PRJEB31516, sample SAMN03275571) | gut metagenome | biome: mammalia-associated habitat; material: feces | host: Papio cynocephalus | place: Kenya | collected 2012-08-06 ...
ATCATGAAAAAGGCTTGAAATTAAACGATTTTTCGTATAAACTGGTGATAAACACGAAGTGTTCAGAGAAGAAAGTGCCGGAGAAGCTGAAACCACTGTTTGCGTATGTCAACGGTACTGAGGATTTCGAAAGCTCAGACCTTGTAAAAAAGATCGACCAACGAGTGAAGAAATTCAATTCGGACGAGTGGAGGAAAAAGTTTATGACATTCGAATATTATGTGAAAGAAAAAGCCGAGCAGGCATATGAGGACGGTCAAAAAGTCGGGCGTGAGGAAGGGGCCGCACAAGAAAAGCGTGAGATCGCGAAAAATCTGAAAGAGTCCGGAATTCCAATCGATGTGATTGCAAAGAACACCGGACTGACACCGAAAGAAATCGCGAAACTGTAAGCGATAGAAGAAAACGATAAAAAATGCAGGCTGGACGACAGGGAACTGTCGGGCAGTCTGCATTTTTTTGATAGATCTCGTGCGTAAATTTTGCGCTTATTTTTTCAGGGAAGCCTCAGCAATGGCTTCGAGCTGTTTCGCGTTTTGGAAGGCAGCTGCGAGGTCTTGCCCGCAGACGATCATACCGTGACCTGCCATGATGGCACCGTAGTTGTCTCCGACGGCAGCTGCGGTGTTTTTCATGAGGGATTTAGTGCCGGGCAGGGCGTAGCCTGCGAGTTTGACCGGGTTACGGAATGGTGTCTGCGAGGCCTGCGGGATCGGCAGATCGCGACGGGCAACAGCGTAGACGCTGCAGTATTTGGAGTGCGTGTGGATGATGCCGCCGATGTCCGGACGATTCTGATAGATCGCCGCGTGCAGACCTTTTTCGGAGGTCGGCTTCAGGCTGCCCTCATATTCCAGCGTCCGGATATTGACCTTGACCATGTCGGAGGGGGTCAGGCGCGTGTAATCGAGGCCGGACGGGGTCGCCAGCATATAGGTGTCGTCGAGGCGAACCGAGAGGTTGCCCCAGGTGCCTTGCACCAGACCGCAGGCGACAAGGTGCTTGCCGTAGTCCACGAGCTGCTCGCGCAGGACAGCTTCGCGGTCTTGCGCATCCGTTGCGGTACTTGTTGCCGCAGGGGCTGCGTTTCCTGTGCTTGCGGTTTCACTGACCGTATTCTCAGCTGCCGCGGTTGCTGCCGCATCTGCTTGTGTTTCGGCAGATCCGGCCTTAGCGGCCTGCGCTTCGACTGCGGCGGCCTCATCGGCCTTGGCTTTTGCCTCGGACTTGGAGTACTTCTTCAGGTAGATTGTGCGCATGAGTTTGCACTCCCAAGGAGCGATATGCTGCGGTTCGCCGATTTTTTCGGCAAGCAACGTAACTTCCGCGGATTTTTCGAGGACCGTCATGGCGACGATGGCCTCGTACGGCGTGCGGCCGACGGTCAGGGTATAACCGAGGTAAGCGCCGTTTGGGGCGCGCCCGATGACCATGAAACAGCCTGCGTTGGTGCGCATGGTGCGGGTGAGCTGCGGTACTGCTTTTTGGAAACCATCGCGCGCGTCGATGACGGCTGCGCGGGTACCGATGATCTGCGCCATATCGTCCAGAGACGGGAAGAGCGCTTTGCCGCGCTGCAGCCATTCCTGACAGGCGGGCGTCTGTGAGATCACGATCGCGCGGATTTGCTGCTTGCCCCTTGGCAGAGCTTCCAGTGGAAGCTTTTCAACCTCGGCTTCGCTTAGGTTTGCCAGATCCGCGCCTTTGACCGTTCCGAACACACCTTCGTCGGTTTCGACGATCAGGCGTGCAGCGGAACCGGGGGAGTACTCCTGCGCTGCCAGCATGGCAGCGTATTTTTTCATGTATGCGTAAATCGACTTCATCTTGTCACCTCTTTTTTTCATTTTCGTTGTGCGCTTCTTTTGTCATCACGCAGAGCTTAGGGAAGCTTCGCCCTGCCAACCGAAAGGGATCCTAGCTTTCCGTGAACCGCTCGCCATTGGCTGCCTGATACGCTTTTTTAAGGGAACGGTAGACGTTCTGATAGTCTGCAAAAAGCTTATCATAGATCTTGCGGTTCTCCGGGTTTGGGCTGTAGCGGTGCTCGATCTGGACAAAATCTTTGGCAGCCTCAAAGCCCGGCAATTCGCCCAATCCGATCAGCGCGACGACGGCTGCGCCGACCGCTCCGGCGTTGCGCGGGTCACGGACGACCGCGAAATTCTTGCCGGTAATATCGGCGATCATCTGCATCCAGCCGGCATCCAGCGCGCCGCCGCCGATGATACGGAAATTGTCACAGGCAAAGCCGTAGTCTTTTTGATAGTTTTCGAGGATCCAACGCAGATTGTAGCCGATCCCCTCATAAACCGCACGCATCAGATGTTCGCGGGTATGCACCATGGTCATGTTGAACAGGGTCGCGCGGGTCGTGGTCGAGGAGACCGGGCAGCGTTCACCGAGCATCCAAGGCGTGCAGATGAGGTGGTCACTGCCCGGCGGGATATTCTGTACGACTTTGTCCATATAGGCATAGATACCGTCACCGTATTCTTCCTTCTCGCGAGCAAAGAACTGATCACAGAGCCATTGAATATTGGCACCCGCGGACTCGGTGATGCCGGCGATCAGGTTCATCTCTTTGTCCGCGGACTGGATCGCGGCCGCACCGTGCAGGAACTTGTCTGCGGTGCGGCTGGCACAGGCGACCCAGGCGGAGGTACCGAGGTAGATATGCAGGTCGCCGTCGCCGCACATGCCGGAACCGACGGCAGCGGCCTGCACATCGTCACAGCCGCCGAGCACCGGGGTACCTGCGAGCAGACCGGTATCTGCCGCGGCGGCATCGGTGATGCCGCCGACGATGTCCGTACTGCAGACCAGCGGCGGCAATTTTTCCATATCCACGCCGGTGAATTTCATGACGCCAAGCCAGTCCTTCTTTTTGAGATCCAGGCCATAGGAGGAGGCTCCGGAGAGCTCCGTGACCATGCGGCCGGTCAGTCGATATTTGAGATAGCCGTTGACATCGAGAATTTTATGGGTTTTTTTGTAGATATCCGGACGTTCTTCTTTGAGCCAGACAATCTTGGCGATGCAGTCCTTCCCCATGATCGGGGTGCCTGCCGCCAACGTAAAAAGCTTCTTGCCGCCGAGCTTTTTCATGATGCTTTGAGCCTGCTTTTCGGCACGGCCGTCTACCCAGGTGATGTTATGGTATAAGACCGTTCCGTCTTCCGCGACCGGAATGATGCCCTGCGCCTGTGTCGAAAACACAATGCCCTTGATGGTAGCCGGGTCGATGGCATTTTCTTCGATGATGCGACGGCTGGCCTTGGCCACAGCCTGCCAGTAATCCTGCGGATCCTGTTCCACCCAGGCCGGGTTCGGATAGTAGGTCGGGTAGTCTTCGACGGCGGTCGCGACGATGGTGCCGCTGTAGTCCACGAGAACGGCCTTATCGGAGCTGGTGCCCATGTCGTGCGCCAGAATATAACGTGCGTCGGCCGGTGCTTGTGCGGCTGTATGGTTTGTTTCCTGCTTCATATTGCAAATCCTTTCTTTGCGCTTTATGCCTTACGGTGCATGCAGTGTCTCCGGCGGAGGCGCTGCGTGGGCTCTGTAAGGCTCACTTCCGCTGCCGGCTATTTGCCGCTGCATTTATCGGTCTTGACGACTTCTTTGAAAACATGTTCGAAGCGGTTCAGGGCTTCGTCGATGATCTCGTCGGTGTCGGCCATGGAGGTGTAGAGCCGGCTGCCTGCCAGCGTGACGATGCCGTTGGCCATATAGGCGGCGCCCATGCGTTCCATGGAATCCTTGCGCTCGTACATCATCTTTTTGTTCTTTAAGAGACCCATCGCGGATTTGACGAGGCTGAAGGAGGAAAAATCGAAGCTCATGGCACCGGTACATTCCAGATGCACGATGCTGCCCTGGTTGTAGGCGACGAACGGCAGTCCGTAGCGATCAATCAGTTCCTTGAGACCGTCGGTTAAACGATCACCGGCGCGACCCGCGATCTCGCAGGCGCCGGTGCGCGCGATCTCGCGGATCGCGGTGTAGCCTGCCAGAGCGGAAAGCGGGTTCGCTGCCAGCGTGCCGCCGACATAGGCTCTGTGCTTGCCGGTAGCCAGACCCGCGGCCATGAGCTGTGCGTATTCTTTCTTGCCGCCGACGCCACCTGCTGCCGGATAACCGCCGGCCACGATCTTGCCGAAGACGGTCAGATCCGGTACGACATCGAACAAGCCCTGCGCGCCCGAAAGTCCGACACGAAAGCCCGTCACCACTTCGTCAAAGATCAGCAGTGCGCCGTACTTATCACAAAGTTCACGCACACCTTTGTTATAGTCGAAAGCGACCGGACGGGTGCCGCTCTCCGGACCGACCGGCTCAACGAGAACAGCTGCCGTTCCGCCTTTGCGTTTGTTTCTGCGCAGCATGTGTTCGAGCATATTGAGATCGTTCGGACGGATTTCGTCGGTACGACCATAGGAAGAACCCGGAATACCATGGGATTCCAAGAGACCACGGCTGCCCGGGATTTTGAGACCGTAGACCATTTGGTCGGACCAGCCATGATATGCGCCGCCGGTTTTGATAACGCGTTTATGCCCGGTTGCGATACGCGCGATGCGCAAGGATGCCATGACGGATTCGGTACCACTGCCGAGCATACGGAACATTTCCACATTTGGCATATGTTTGTTGATCTCTTTGGCAATCAGAAGCTCCGCCTCATGCAGCAGACCGGTGACCGGGCCGCAGGTTTCCAGCAGGTTGATGACTGCTTTGCGGATCGGATCATAATTGCTGCCGAGGATGGTCGGACCGCCCGCCTGCAGAAAGTCAATGTACTCGTTGCCGTCTTCGTCGTACAGGTGCGCGCCGGAGGCCTTGGCGAATGCTACCGGGAACGGTTTGTTGAAGGCCAGATTGTGCTGCACACCGCCCGGAATATATTCCTTGGCTTCCTCGTAAATGGCCTTGGAACGCGTACACTTTTCGTCATAATATTTCAAAATCGTATTTTCGTAGTAGTTGTCATTGACTTCCCAGACAGGCTGACTGGTCAATGCGGCCAGCTTGCGGTTGATTTCGTTCGGGTCGTCCCAGCGATAGACGCCGGAACCGTTGATGCCGGGCGTCGGCTTTGCGGCAACGGCTGCGGTCGCTGCATCGGTACTGCTTGTGGTGATTGTCTGATCTTCTGTATTCATGTTAATTTCCTCCTGAATCATATGCGTAATATATAAGGTATGCTTGGGATCCGTGCGTAACCGGGAACATCTATCCGCGGCAGCGTGCGAACAGTCTGCGAAATTCGTTTTGCAGGGCTTTGGTTTTGAACGGTAGGCGGTGGATATGACAGTGACTGATGAGCCCAAGGTAAATGCCCATGGCGATGATCGCAAGATCCTTGTCCTCACCGAGCGCGTGGCAGGCGACCTGCTCAATGGCAGCGATCGGGTTATCCGGTTCCTTGCTGAGTATTGCGTTGTGGATCAACTGCGTCGCCAGTGTCGGGTAGTTTGCGGTATCTGCGATCAGTTTGTCAAAGAGAGCGAGCACTTTGTCCTGCCCGCGAAGACCGCTTTCGTCGCAGTAGGCGGTGAGGTCGTCGATCTCCTGCGTAAAGATCGCCAGCATCAGCTCTCGTGTGCCCGCAAAGTGGTTGAAGACCGTCGTGCGGCAGACATCGGCGGCATCGGCAATCTGTTGGAAGCTGACGGCGTCGATGCCGTTCTGCTCAAACAGGACTTTGGCCGCGTGCATGATCTTTTGCCGGCTTTTGGCTTTTTTGGCGGTCATGACTGTGCCTCCTCGGAGCCGTCCTGCGCGGCAGGCCTTATGATTTCCATGTCCGTGCTGGCGACAGCAGCCAAGTCTTCGCATATTGCCTGCTGCCTGGAACGTTCCGCGCGCGCGTTCGTGTTCAACGAACCGCGGTAAACGAAGAAGCGGTCATAGAGAAATTCGGTAGTCAGATTGGCCGCCATGGTGACCGCCAGCACTGCGTACTCGTTCCAGCCGATCCCGGTCAGCGCGTTGCCCCACCAGGTGGACAGCGGAGTAAAGACACCGTAAAACGCCGCGACCTTGAGCATGGCGATCGGTACATTGTTTGCGGATTTGAACGTAAATTCTCGATTGAGCGTGAAGTTCCAGAGCACCGATAGGGTGAGCGCCGTCAGATAGCAAGGCGTGTACGGCAGAGCGGTCAGCTCGTGCATGAGTGCGAACGCGACTGCCTGGATGATGCCCGCCGATGCCGAAAACAGCACGAACTTGATGATCTGCGCAGCATTTTCTTTTTTGGTCAGTACCTGCGAGGTGTCAGCGGCTTGTGCTGCCTGCGCGGTTTGCACTGCTTGCATGGGCTGCAATCCTTGCGTGTTTGGTGATGATGTGTGTTCGTCCATAAGAAATTCCATAGCCTTTCCGGCCGATGTCTTTCGCATCGATCCTCTTTTGTAATTTGAACCGGAGTTCAATTTTGTACTATGGTTCAATTATGGGGCGAAAAAGAGGATTTGTCAATGATTTTTGGGCGGATAAACAGAGAAAATCAGAACGAGCTTATTCTAAAAGCTCACGGCATAAGCTGCCGGCCTGTTGCATACGTATAATAAGAAAGTCGGCTTCGCCGATCAGATTTTAGCGGTAGACTTTCTTGTTATTCCGGAAGTATCGGAACGCTATTTCCTGCATAATAAAAAAAGACTGCGCGGCGAGGTGCATGGGAGCGGCACGGCATGAAAAAGAAAACGAGGGGGACAGGCAATGCGGAGAGGTTTTGGAACAGAATGGAAAGCGGCGACGCGGAGCACAGTCAAGAGTCTGGCGGCGGTCTGGGCATGGTTGACGGTGCTTATTCTGCTGGTGCCGCTGCTTGTGGTCTGGGGCAGCGGCGCGTTGGGGTGCGACGGAGCCGGTGATGGGCAAAATGCTGGAGAAGCGGCAGGCAGCGGTGGGCAAGGCGCTGCGCAGATCGCGCAGATCCGTGCGGCAGATAAGGTCAAAACACCGCGCAGGATCAAGGTCTGGCGGGAGGCTCTGGGCAAGGCGGACAAGGTTGATTTCGAGGAATATGTTGCCTGCGTGACTGCCAGCGAAATGCCGAACACCTTTGCGGCAGAGGCACTCAAGGCACAGTCCGTGGCGGCGCGCACCTTTGCGATGTCCAAAATTCAAAAGTATGAGACAAAGAAGCCGGAAAAGCATCCGGATGCGCCGATCTGCGACACCACGCACTGTCAGGTCTACAAGACCGAAAAAGAGCTGATCGCCTGCCATCCGGACGGCTGGGCTGACAGCGAAAACGGCTGGCCGAAGGTGCAGGCGGCATGCGAGAGCACGAAGGGGCAGTTGCTGTATTATGACGGACAGTTGGTGATGCAGCCACTGTTCTTTTCCTCCAGCGGCGGGCAGACGGAAAATTCCGAGGATGTGTTCGTCAGCGCGGTGCCGTACCTGATCAGCGTGTCCAGCCCCTATGAAGAAAAGGCGACGCATCGCAATGAACAAAAAACGTTTACGCTTGCGGAAATGCAAAAGAAACTGAAAAAAAGTTTTCCGAAGAAAGAATTTGGCAGTTTGAATCGGAGCAATGTCAAGATTCTTTCCCGAACCTCCGGCGGGCGTGTCGAACGCATGCAGGTCGGAAACGCCGTGCTCAAAGGCACGCAGGTGCGCAATGCGCTTGGACTGAGTTCGGCCTTGTTTTCCATCAGCTTTTCCGGGCAAACCATCATCTTCACCTCCAGCGGCTCCGGACACGGGGTCGGGATGAGCCAGTACGGCGCGGACGGGATGGCGAAAGAGGGCTATTCTTACCGGTCAATTCTGCAGCACTATTACACCGGAACCGCGGTTGCTTGAATGGTGGAAGCCATGGAGATCAAAAAAATGTGTGCATTGTGTGAAGTTTTGGGTTTTCGGTAAATTTCATGTGTTCGCAGGCCCCTTTCCGTACGGAAACTGCTTGATTTTGGCGGGGGAAATATAATATAATAGAACGAAGAAGGAATCGGAGCCTGCATCGAGAAAGGGAGAAGAATGGCAGATTTAAAATACCTCAACAGACTTGCAAAAGACTATCCGAACATTATGGCGGCCTCGGCGGAGATCATCAACCTGAAGGCAATCCTCGCGCTGCCGAAGGGCACTGAGTATTTTCTCAGTGATCTGCACGGAGAACACGAAGCCTTTATCCATATGCTAAAGAGCGCGTCCGGCACCATCAAAGCCAAGATTGACGAACATTACGGGAGTGTACTTTCCGAAAAAGATCGTGACGATCTGGCCGCGCTGATCTACAACGCGGAGGCGGAACTGGCCAGAAGAAAAAAATCCGAATCGAACTATGAGGATTGGTGCGCGACAGCTCTTTATCGTCTAATTACGATATGTAAATCCGTATCGACAAAATATACCCGTTCCAGAGTCCGTGCGCGCCTTCCGAGGTACATGGACTACAGCATCGACGAGCTACTGCATGCCGATGATGAGGAAAACAAGGCGCATTATTACAGCCAGATCATCAACTCCATCGTCGAATGCGGGATCGCCGAAACCTATATCATCCAGCTGACAGAGACCATCAGCCGGCTGGCAGTCGACAAGCTGCACATCATCGGCGATATCTTTGACCGCGGCGCGCATCCGGATGAGATCATGGATTTTTTGTTGAACTTTCACGATGTGGATTTTCAGTGGGGCAACCATGACATCGTTTGGATGGGCGCGGCGACCGGAAACTGGGCCTGCATTACCAATTTGCTGCGCATGAATATCAGCTATAACAATTTCGATATGCTGGAGGTTGGCTACGGAATCAATCTGCGGCCGCTGGCAACCTTTGCGGAAAAAGTCTATGGGGATGACCCGTGTGAATTTTTCAGGCCGCATATTCTGGATAAAAACAAATACGACCCGGTCGATGAGGATCTGGCGGCAAGGATGCACAAGGCGATCGCGATCTGTCAGTTCAAGGTAGAAGGACAGCGTATTCTGGCGCATCCGGAATATCGACTCGAAAAAAGGCTGCTGCTGGATAAGATCGATCTCGCAAATGGCACGGTCGAAGTGGAGGGTACAGTATGGCCGCTCCGGGACAAGAATTTTCCGACACTGGATCCGGCGCATCCGTATGACCTGACCGAGGATGAGCGCGAACTACTCAACGCGTTGGAGGCCTCGTTCCTCAATTCCGAGAAGCTGCAGCGGCACATCCGCTTCCTCTTCAGCCACGGTGCGCTATACACCAGGTTCAATGGGAACCTGCTGTATCACGGCTGCATCCCGACCGACGAAAACGGCGAGTTTGAAGAGGTGGAGCTCAACGGCGTCAAGCATAAGGGCAAGGCACTGATGGATTATCTGGATGATCAGGTGCGCAAGGCCTACTTCGCCCCAAAAAAATCCGAAGAGATCGGACGCTCCGGTGACATCATGTGGTATCTGTGGCTGGGCGGCAATTCTCCGCTGTTCGGCAAGGAAAAGATGACCACCTTCGAGCGTTTGTTCATCGCGGATAAAGCTACGCATAAGGAACCGACACGTCCGTATTATAAGCTGACCAAAGAACGAGCCTACTGCGAAAAGATCCTCCGGGAGTTCGGCTTGGATCCGCGTACCGGTAAGATCCTGAACGGGCACGTTCCAGTCAAGATTAAGGACGGTGAATCTCCGATTAAGGGCGGCGGCATTCTTTACGTCATCGACGGCGGGATTTCCAAGGCCTATCAGAAACAGACCGGCATCGCGGGCTATACCTTTATTTTTAATTCCCGCTTCATGGCGCTGGCCGAGCATAAACCATACAGTCCGCTGCAGCCGGACGGCACGCAGGTTTTTCATTCACCTGTTCAAAAAACAGTGGAAGTCATGCCGGAGCGGCTTCTGATCATGGATACCGATCAGGGTGCGGTTCTGGCCGAAAAAGTAGACGATTTGACAGACTTAGTAGAGGCATTTAAGGAAGGTCTGATAAAAGAAGTGTATTAACGTATCCCGTGCGGATGCGTGTATCGCAATACCTTCGGGGTCTGTGCAAAGCAAAGGGGCAGACTGCCCGAAGGTGTTTTGCTTTGTGGGATACCGAACACATAAGACAAGGACAGAGGTGAAAGATTATGATCAATCAAAATATGACCGCATTGGGAAAGAGCAGCTCCGCGATCCGGGCGCTGGCGGCTTACGGTGCGAAGCGAAAACAGGAAATCGGAGCGGAGAACGTATATGACTACAGTCTCGGCAATCCCAATGTACCATGCCCGCAGGTGATTACGGATTGCATGATTCGACTGCTTGAAACGGAACCGCCATCGGCGCTGCATGCTTATACTGCCTCAGCGGGCAGTTTGAAAACGCGCACGGCTGTGGCAGATTATATAAAACGCAAGTATGGCCTGGAAGCGGAGGCGGAGGACGTGTATATGACTGCCGGAGCCGCGGCCTCGCTGACGATCACGCTGCGGGCGGTCAGCACCGCCGCAGAAGAGGTGATCGTATTCACACCTTACTTTCCGGAATACAAGGTATTTATCGAAAATGCCGGCGCGGTGATTCGCGAGGTTCCGGTACGCAGCGATGACTTCCAGATTGATTTCACTGCGTTGGAGGCAGTTTTCTCAGAAAGGACAGCCGCGCTGATCGTAAACTCTCCGAATAATCCGACCGGAGCGATGTTCAGCGCAGAGACGCTGGCCGCACTGGGAGATTTTCTTCGGCAAAAGGAATCCCTTTACGGCAAAGAAATTTATCTTATTTCGGACGAGCCTTATCGCGAAATCGTCTATGATGGTCGTCAGGCGGCTTTCACGGCGGATTATTATGATGACACGATCATCTGCTACTCCTACAGCAAGTCACTTTCGCTGCCGGGCGAACGCATCGGATACATTCTGGTTTCGCCGCGGGCAGGAAGCCGTGCAGATCTGTTCGCGACGATCTGCGGGGCGGGTCGAAGCCTCGGCTATGTCTGCGCGCCAAGCCTTTTGCAGCGCGTAGTCGCGGAAAATCAGGGCGTCTGCGCGAACTTTGACGTTTACCGGGAAAATCGCAGTCTGCTGCTTCGCAATTTGAAAGCGTTCGGCTATTCGTTCATTCCGCCGGAGGGAGCGTTTTATCTGTTCCTCAAAGCGCCGGACGGAGACGGTGAGGCTTTTTCGGAGGCGGCAAAAAAATATGAACTGCTCTTGACGCCGTCGGATAGCTTTGGTATGAGTGGTTATGTGCGGCTCTCCTACTGTATCAGTACCGAAGAGATTGTCCGCTCGCTGCCGGCATTTCGAGCGTTGGCGGCGGATTATGGGATTTTGCCGACGCAGGAATAAAGAAAAAACAGACATGAATTGCCTGACGGTCGAGAAGACCGCGCAAGGTACGCGATCCCGCGAAGCGGCGGGAAGGTGCCCGGGTTCGCCGGGCTTCGCGGCAGTGGGAGACTTGAAATGGAAGATTTGAAAAAAATACGGGAAAAGATTACAGAAATTGACAACCAGATGGCAGGCCTGTTTGAAGCACGGATGCAGCAGGTCGCCAAGGTTGCGGAATATAAACGGGAAAACGGGCTGCCGATCTTCGATCCAAAGCGGGAGGCAGAGGTCATTGCCAAGGGGGAGGCGCGGGTCACGGATCCGGAGCTGAAGCCTTATTACGGAAAGTTTCTGCAGGAGGTGATGGCAGTTTCACGCCGTTATCAGGCGCGGCTTTTGGAGGGACTGCGCGTGGCATACTGCGGTACCGAGGGCGCGTTCGCGCATATCGCGGCGAATCGGATCTTTCCGATGGGGCAGAAGATCGCTTACAGCGGTTTCCCGAAAGCCTATGAGGCAGTCGTCCGCGGGGAATGCGACTGCGCGGTGCTGCCGGTCGAAAACAGCTTCGCAGGTGACGTGGATCAGGTCAATGACCTGATGTTTACGGGGCCGCTGCACATCAACGGTATGTATGATCTGGCCGTAACGCATGATCTTTTGACCGTGCCGGGAGCGACGCTTGCGGATATCAAGATGGTGGTCAGCCATCCGCAGGCTCTGTCCCAGTGCGAAAAGTTTATCCGCGAGCATGGACTTGCGGAGATTGAATATTCCAATACGGCGCTGGCAGCAGCTTATGTCCGCGAGCAGAATGATAAGAGCATTGCGGCGATTGCCAGCGCGGAGTCGGCAAAGATGGCAGGTCTTTCAGTATTGGCGGCAGGCATCAATGACGACCGCTCCAACACGACGCGTTTTGCGGTCTTTTCGGCAGCAGACAGCCGAACCTCCGGCAACAACGGGAATACCTTCTTTTCTCTGGTGTTCACGGCACGCAACGAGGCCGGAGCGCTGGCTGAGGCTTTGAACATCATCGGGCGGCACGGCTTCAATATGCGGACGCTGCGGTCGCGCCCGATGAAAGATCTCTTATGGCAGTATTACTTCTATGTGGAGGCCGCGGGCGATATTTACAGTCCGAACGGACAGGTCTGCGTGGAGGAAATGAAAAGCTGCTGTGATAAGATCAAGATCGTCGGTGCGTACAATGCGCTGAGCGCGCAGGAGGTTCCGGAACCGGAAACACAGGAGGTGAAGCTGTGAAAATTGACGTAAAGCTGGGGCATGACAGCTACCCGATCCGGATCGAGCGGGGCGTACTGGCGAAAGCGGATCAACTGCTGAACCTTGCGCGACGGGTACTGATCGTAACTGACGACGGTGTGCCTGCGCAGTATGCGCAGCAGGTCTTGCATGCCTGTGAGGCAGCAAAGGGCGCAGGTTTTTTGCTCACGCTGCCGCAGGGCGAGGCAAGCAAAACACTCGCCCATTTCGAAATGCTTTGCCGTGTGATGCTGGAACACGGCTTTACCCGCCAGGACTGCGTGACGGCAGTCGGAGGCGGCGTTGTTGGCGATCTGGCCGGATTTGCGGCAGCCTGCTATATGCGGGGCATTGATTTTTACAATATTCCGACCACCTTGCTTTCACAGGTGGACTCTTCGGTCGGCGGCAAGACGGCGGTCGATCTTGGAGGTATCAAGAATATCGTCGGCGCGTTCCATCAGCCGCGCGCCGTACTGATCGACCCGGATGTGCTGGAGACGCTGGACGTGCGGCAGTTCGCCTGCGGCGCGGCAGAGATCATCAAGATGGCGGCGACCTTTGACGCGGATTTTTTCCGGCGTATCGAGCAGACCGGTATCCGCGGAGCCGAAACGCAGATCGAGACGATCATCGCCGCGGCACTGCGTATCAAGGTACGTGTGGTGGAGTCGGACGAAAAAGAGCAAGGCCTGCGTAAGGCGCTGAATTTCGGCCATACACTCGGACACGGCATCGAGAGCGTTTCCGGCAGGCTGCTGCACGGAGAGTGCGTGGCGCTGGGCATGCTGCCGATGGCGGAGCCGGACGTGCGGCCGCGGCTACGGCAGGTTCTGCTGCGAGAGGGTCTGCCGACTGCCTGTGAGGAGACCGCCGACGCAGTTGCAAGAGCGGCCATGCACGACAAAAAGGCGGCCGGCGGCGCTGTGACCACGATCCGCGTCCGCCGCATCGGGGAATTCTATACCGAGCCTGCGGACGAGGCGAGATTAAAACAGGATTATAAGGAGGTTTTCGGATGAAAAATACCTTTGGCAATACCATCAGCATCACCTTATTCGGTGAGAGCCACGGCCCGGGCATCGGCGCGGTGCTGGATGGCCTGCCACCGGGACTGGTGATCGATGAAAAATATATCGGCAATAAATTGCGGCAGCGGCGCGCGCAGGGAAAGATCTCCACGGCGCGCCAGGAGGAAGATCGCGTGGAACTTGTCAGCGGCGTCTTTGAAGGTCATACGACCGGTACGCCGCTCTGCCTCTTGATTCGCAACGAAAAGGCACACAGCGCGGATTACGGGGACGGGCGCATGAACCGTCCGGCGCGCCCGTCCCACGCGGACTATACGGGCTTCTGTAAGTACGAGGGCTTTGAAGATTACCGCGGAGGCGGACATTTTTCGGGACGCATTACCGCGCCACTGGTGGCAGCCGGCGCGATCCTTGCGCAAGCGCTGGAAGCATGCGGTATCCGGATCGGAACCCACATCTTGCACGCGGCAGGCGTGGACGACCGTCGCTTTACGGATTATACGAAAGAATTTGCTTATCTGGATAGTGCGGAGTTTCCGGTCTTGGATGCTGCGGCAGGCGCGTTGATTCGAGGGGAGATCCTCAAGGCTGCCACGGACGGTGACAGCATCGGCGGGATCCTGGAAACCGCGGTGACCGGACTTCCGGCAGGGGTCGGAGAACCTTGGTTTGACACCTTAGAGGGCATGCTCGCGCACGCGGTCTTTTCGATCCCGGCAGTCAAGGGCATCCAGTTCGGCGGTGGATTCGCGCTGGCGGATCTGCGCGGCTCACAGGCCAACGATGCGTTCTACAAGGATGCGGAGGGCATCAAGACCAGAACGAATTTCAGCGGCGGTATCCAAGGCGGTATCTCCAACGGGATGCCGATCCTCTTTGAAACGGTCGTGAAGCCGACCGCTTCGATCTTCAAAAAACAAGAGACCATCGACCTCCTGCGTATGGAAAATACAACGTTCGAACTGCAGGGACGCCATGATCCGGCGATCTTCCACCGGGCAAGGCCGGTCGTGGATGCGGTGACTGCCATCGTGCTGGCAGATCTTCTGACAGCGCGTTTCGGCACAGACTATCTGCGGACAGGCACTGCGGGCAGCGCGGGAACAGGAGAGAGCCTATGAAACTGTTAGTCATCAACGGACCGAACCTCAATCTTCTGGGGCTACGTGAACCTGCGCATTACGGAACCGAAAATTACGAGCAGCTGCTGGAAAAGATCCGGGCGTATTGCCGGAAAAAAGACATTGAAGTGACCTGCTACCAGTCCAATCATGAAGGCGCACTGGTCGACCGCATTCAGGAAGCCTATTTTGAGGGCATGGACGGCATCGTGATCAACCCGGGCGCTTATACGCATACCAGCATTGCCCTGCTCGACGCAGTCAAAGCAGTGCACATTCCGACTGCGGAGGTGCATATCTCCAATGTGAAGGAACGGGAGGACTTCCGTCAGGTCAGCTATATCCGTCAGGCTTGCTGCTTCACGGTCATGGGTCATGGGACTGACGGTTATCTGGAAGCTATCGACTATCTGGCACAGAACGGAGGCCATGCATGAAAATAAGGATCCGCAAGGGAACGGCGCACGGCAGGGTTTCCGCACCGCCGTCCAAGAGCATGGCGCATCGCGTGCTAATCTGCGCAGGACTGGCAGACGGTACGTCAGTCTTACAGGGCATTTCAGATTCGCAGGATATGCAGGCGACGTTGGATTGTTTGACTGCGCTCGGCGCACGATGGCGCAAAGAAGGAGAAACCGTAACGATTCGGGGCATTGGCGGTCTGTTTACGGACGATCAGCCCGGCACAGCGCAGGCAAATGCGAACAACAGCGGAAGAGCAGGGACTGCCGGTCTGGCGGTTGCGGAACCGATTCTGCGGTGCAGGGAAAGCGGCAGTACGCTGCGCTTCTTTATCCCGATCTGTCTGCAGACCGGACGGCGCATGCAGCTGGTCGGCGCGTCGCGGCTGATGGAACGGCCTTTGGGCGTTTACGAGCAGATCTGCCGGGAACGCAGACTGTTTTTTGAGCAGGACGCGCAGATGTTGACGGTGCAGGGACCACTGACAGCCGGAACCTTTCAGATCCCCGGAAACATTTCCAGCCAGTTCATCAGCGGACTTCTGTTAGCCTTACCGATGTGCGAGGGTGACAGTGTTTTATCGATCGTACCGCCGATTGAAAGCCGCCCTTATATCGACATGACCCTGGCAGCACTGCAAAAATTCGGCGTGAACGCGACATGGCAGGATGCGCAGACCCTGCGGATCCCGGGAGGGCAGACCTATCAGGCATGCAGCACGCAGGTAGAGGGCGATTTTTCCAATGCGGCATTCTTTGCGGCACTGGCTGCGCTCAGACCGGAGAACCGCATCATCGTTGACAATCTGCCGGAGCCGGAACACAGCATGCAGGCCGACCGTGTCTATCCAACGCTGCTTGCACAGCTCGAAAGGCTGGAGCCGTGCATCGACCTGTCTGACTGTCCGGATCTGGGTCCCATCCTCTTCGCAGTCGCGGCAGTCAAACACGGCGCGCGCTTCATCGGCACGAAACGGCTCAAGATTAAGGAAAGCGATCGCGGCGAGGCCATGGCGGAGGAGCTGCGAAAATTCGGCGTTTCGGTGACCGTAGAGGAAAATGAGATCCGCGTTGCACCGCCTGCGGAGGAACTTGCGGCGCCGACCGAGGCACTCCGCGGACACAACGACCACCGGATCGTGATGTCGGAGGCTGTGCTGCTGACTTTGACCGGCGGTGAAATTGACGGAGCAGAGGCGACAGCGAAGAGCTTTCCGGACTTTTTTGATAAATTACAAGATTTAGGAATCGAGGTACAAAACATTGAAAATTGATAAAGATACCAACGTATTGATCGTGGGTCTGGGAATGATCGGCGGTAGCTATGCCAAAGGCCTCGCCAAAAAGGGCATTCTCGCCAATGCGATCGATATCGATGAGGATACCATCCGTTACGCAAAGGAGCATCATATCATAAACAAGGGCAGCACGAGTGCGGATCCGAAGATGATCGGAGCGGCCGATGTGATCATTTCCGGTCTTTATCCGAACACCTTCAAAAAATGGATGCGTGAGAAACAATGGTTCTTTAAGAGCGGCGCCATCATCACCGATGTGACCGGCGTCAAAGGCTGTCTGGTTCGGGAGATCCAGGATTTCCTGCGGGAAGACTGTGAATTCATCGCCGCGCACCCGATGGCAGGCTGTGAACGTCTGGGTATTGAGCACAGCGATGAGACCATCTTTTATCAGGCCAACTACGTTATGGTACCGACCGAAAAGAACACCGAAAACGCCAAAGAACTTTGCAGGCAGATCGGCGAATTGCTCGGCTTTGCCAGAATTTCCGAGGTATCGCCGGAAGAGCACGATGAACTGATTGGCTTCGTCTCGCAGCTGACGCACTGCATTGCGATGTGCCTGATGACCTGCAACCACAACGAGAAGCTCGAGGACTACACGGGAGACTCATTCCGTGACCTGACGCGGATCGCCCGCATCGATGACCGCATGTGGAGTGAACTGTTCCTGCTCAACAAGGATGCATTGCTACATCAGATGAAGCTGTTTACGATCGAGGTTTCTAAGCTGGAACGTATGCTGATGGAAGGCGATGCGGAAGGCATCCGGGAAATGATGCGCAAGTCGACGGCAAGAAGAAAACTGTTCGATAAGGAAAAACCGGAGCCTGCCGGTGAAGCTGTGGGTGATGAGCAAGCGCAGATTACCGGATCGGTACAGCCTACAGACAAAGTGCAGACTGCCGATGCGGAGAAGGCATAAAGATCAAGTAAGAAGTTTGGAGGAAACGATATGAATATGGAATTCAGGCGCAAGCTGCCGATCCCGAAGGAGATCAAGGAGATGTATCCGATCAACGAGGAGTTTGCACGTCTCAGAGAAAAAAAAGATCAGGAAGTCAAGGCCATCCTGGGCGGCAGGGACGACCGTTTGCTGCTGCTGGTGGGACCGTGCTCTGCGGATAACGAGACCGCCGTGCTGGACTACCTTTCTCGTCTGCGCAAGACTGCGGATGAGGTCGCAGAACGCATTCTGATCGTCCCGCGTGTCTATACCAGCAAGCCGCGTACCACCGGCATCGGCTACAAAGGCATGCTGCATCAACCGGATCCGGAGGGCAACGAGGATATGCTCAAGGGTATCATCGCGATCCGGGAAACCTATATCCGTGCGATGCGGGAAACCGGCTTCTTCTGTGCGGATGAGCTTTTATATCCGGAAAATTACCGTTATCTCTCAGACCTGCTGCTGTATGTGGCGATCGGCGCGCGCTCGGTTGAAAATCAGGGTCACCGTCTGACGGCCAGCGGCTTGGATGTTGCCGTGGGCATGAAAAATCCGACCAGCGGCGATTTTTCCGTGATGATGAACTCGATCACGGCGGCACAGAGTTCGCATATGTTTATTTATCGTAACTGGGAGGTTGTCAGCAAGGGCAATCCATACGCGCATGCGATTCTTCGAGGTTATATGAACAAGAAGGGTCAATCCCTGCCAAATTACCATTACGAAGACCTGAAACTGGTTTGCGAACTGTATCATAAAACGGAGCTTGCAAATCCTGCCATCGTCGTGGATGTGAATCACGCGAACTCCGGCAAGAAGTTCCTGGAACAAATCCGGATTGCCAAAGAGGTCATGCAGTCCCGCACATTCAGCGAGGATGTACACAAGATGGTCAAGGGTCTGATGATCGAGAGCTACATCGAAGACGGCAGCCAGCCGGTCAACGGTACTGTTTACGGACAGTCCATCACGGATCCGTGCCTCGGCTGGGCTAAGACCGAGCAGCTGATCCGCGAACTGGCGGAGATGGTTTAAAAAAATTTTCAAATATCCTGAATTTTGTCTTTACAAATCGCTTGAACTTGTATATAATAATAAAGTACGAAATCGAGCGATTTCTGTATGCGCCATTAGCTCAATTGGATAGAGTCGCGCACTACGAATGCGAAGGTTAGGGGTTCGAGTCCCTTATGGCGCACCAGCGAAACCCTGTGATTATAACAATCACAGGGTTTCTTTTTTTGAAGCTATATTTTGAATCAAGTTTTTCATGTACTTTCAACAGAAAAAGCAGAAAGTTGATAGATTCGTTTGCACCTATAGCTAAAATACGATATAATATAAGCAAAGAAAGGAGGTGTATATTTTGAGCCAGTATATAAGTTATAAAGTTAACCAAGACGTTCTACAGTGGGCAATAAAAGAATCACAAAAAAATTTCGCAGAAATCAAAGGTAAATATCCTAAGATCAACGACTGGATCGACGGCAGCGCTGAACCTACCTTGCGACAACTTGAAAATTTAGCAAATTATTTAAAGGTTCCATTTGGATATATGTTTTTACAACGGCCACCAAAAGATAATTTTTTGAAAGCCGAGTTTAGATCGATCAATAATAAGGCTCCGCATGTGAGCAAAAATCTAAAGGATACATTGCTTGAGATGGACAGCCGCCAAAATTGGATGAGCGAATATAGAAAAAATCTTGGCTGGGAAAAGTTAGACATCATAAGCAAATTTAATGCAAATGTCAGTGAACGAACAGCTTGTGAGGATATTGCACAATGTGCAAAAGATATTTTGGAAATTGATCCGGAATGGTTTGCTGCGCAAAACACATATGAAAAGGCGTATGCCTTTTTGAGAGAAAAATTAGAAAATGCAGGCATAATGGTTATGCAGAATGGAACTGTGGGGTTTGATACTCACAGGAAACTGGATTTAAATGAATTTAGGGCGTTCATGCTCTATGATGAAATTGCACCTTTGATATTTATCAATGCAGCAGATACAACTCCCGGAAAGATATTTTCTTTAATCCATGAGTATATTCATATTTTATTTCAACAAGAGGATATTCTTTTGGATTCGGATGCTGTAGAAATAAAGGAGAATGAGCAGAAAATAAATAAAATTACCGCTGAGTTTTTAATGCCGACAGGTATCGTGGCAACAAAATGGAAAGAGACAACATATAAAACGGAAACTGCGCATATCGAATCTTTGGCAAAATTGTTCAAAGTTAGTAACTATGCTTTATCGATAAGGTTAGCCGAATTAGGAATTGTCAGCCGAAACATGGTAACACTTTTTGCACAGAGAGCAAATAATCGTAAGCACGGGGGAAGCGGAGGAGACTTCTATGCGACATATTACTCCAGAATGAGCCCAAGCTTTCTGCGTTCTGTAATCAGCCAAGCCGAGGCGGGGAATCTTAGTTATACGTATGCATACAAGTTACTGGGCGGCATAAAGAGCAGCATGTACAGTCAAATAAGGGGAGAAATCTATGGATAAAGAGTATATTATCGATTCTAATATATTGATTTCTTCAAGCAGACGCTTTTATCCATTTGACATTATGCCGGGTTTTTGGAGACAATTTCTTGAAAAAATTGACGGAAAGGTTGTTTTAATTGATAAGGTAAAAGAAGAAATCTTCAATGGGGATGACGAGTTAAGTGATTGGCTGCGAGAAAATCAAGCATGTTTTATTCAAAAAAATATGTCTGATATAGAGGTGATAAATGCTTATAGCAGAATTATTCAAAATGTGGCAGATAACCCTCATTATAGTGAAGCAGCAAAAGAAGAATTCGCACGGGTTGCAGACTCATGGATTTGTGCGCACGCTTTGGCACATA
>ERZ808240.2447-NODE-2447-length-20253-cov-19.185662_pt1 | contig 20253 bp, 12 predicted proteins | sample MGYA00521084_ERZ808240 | MGnify/ENA primary metagenome ERZ808240 (study PRJEB31516, sample SAMN03275571) | gut metagenome | biome: mammalia-associated habitat; material: feces | host: Papio cynocephalus | place: Kenya | collected 2012-08-06 ...
CCTGATCTCCCTCATGTCGATGGATGTGGAGGCCGGCAACCCGGAAAGCTTCATGGCCCGCCTGGACGCCCTCTTCTCCAGAGCCAACTACCAGATCCAGGCAGACTGCGAGAAGGACTTCCAGTACGCGATGTACATCATCATCGAGCTGATGGGGGAATATGTCGAGACGGAGCGCGCGACCTCGAACGGCCGGATCGACATCCTGATCAAGACCAGCGACTACGTCTACATCATCGAGATCAAGACCGACTCCACCCCGGACGAGGCCCTCGCCCAGATCGAGGAGAGGGGCTACGCCCGCCCGTTCGCCGACGATCCGAGGAAAGTATTCAGGATCGGCGTCAACTTCTCCACCGCGAACCGCCGCATCGACGGCTGGAAGGTCGTCTGACCGGCAAGTCTCTAATGGCTGACTTTTGTCAAATTCGAATTTGAAAAATCATGAATCAGATGTTCGACTTCAGAAGAGAGTTTGTTATATTGTTTTTTTTCACTGCCTTGCTGGCGGCATCGCCATCTTCGGCTCAAAATCCTGAGGCGTTGTCGTTCGTGAGGATTGTACGCGACCCCGTTTCCGCCGGAATGGGATTCGCCGGAACTGCCTCGGAAACCGAAGTTGCATATTCATCATTCCGTAATTCTTCTGTCATTCCGTTCATGGCTGAAAGGATGTCCGTCGGAATATCCGGACAGATGTGGGCTCCGGACGGAGTCAAATCCACGAATCTTGGCTTCGGAGCGGCGTTCAAGGCCGGGAAACGGCTCGGGTTCTCGGTCGGTGGGGCCTATCAGATGGGCGAAGAGTATTCGCTGGCAGACGAGACAGGCAACGCAGCCGGGACTTTCAAGCCGAATGACATAATAATCAACGGAGGCGCCGGTGTCTGGATCATTGATGGCCTTGCCGCCGGAGTGAATGTGCGTCACGCCTCTCAGAAACTCTCGGACGACTGTTCCTACTCGGCGATGGCCGCTGACATATTCATGACTTACAGGCTGTCAGGCTTGAACGTCACCGCCGGGGTGTCATCTTTGGGGTCTCGTGTAAAGTCTGAGTCGGGGGATTCATTCAGCCTCCCGACCTCTGCCACCGTCGGGGTGGACTGGTCGAAAGCCCTCTTCGAGAGCCACGGAGTGCGGCTGGCGGCCGATGTGGACTACTTCTTCAGCGGCAACATCACGGCGGCAGCCGGGGCGCAATATTCATTTAAGAATATGTTGTCTGCCAGAGCCGGCTACCACCTCGGCACAAAGAGCGCCGTGCTTCCGTCGTTCGCCACAGTCGGGCTTGGTATAAGGCTCTTCGGCATTAGCCTTGACATAGCCTACCTTACCGCCAGCGACACCCTTGGCAATACCTTCACCTTCGGGCTTGGCTACAGGTTCTGATTCTTTCGACCATTTGAATGCCAGTAAACAGTTTCTTGAGATAGACTATCATTCATGGGCGGTTCTATAGTCTGCCATACGTTGAGCGCTTGGTGTCCGTTCATTTTGCCAATCCGGGAATTATTCCGATATTTATATTCAAGAATCGCTGTGAAGAGGCGATGTAGGATCATGAAAAAGAATAATCAAAGTTTGCTTTCTATGCTTGTGCTGCTGGCATCGGTGTCCTGCGCCAAGGAGGAAGTGTTTGAAATGACTGTGGATGAGCCTGCGGAGGAAGCAGGTTCTTCCATTGACCATTCCGTCGTGCCTGGGGTTGCGTTGGTGGAGTTCAGCGACGAGATATTGCCATTGATTGAGGATGATCTCAGCCAAGGTAAGGTTGCGACACGTTCAATGGGACTGAACCAGGCGTTGGACGAACTCGGGATAAAATCAATCGAAAGGGCTTTCCCGGACGCAGGAGAGTTTGAGCCGCGCCACAGGAAAGCGGGTCTCCACAAATGCTACATCATTGAATATTCAGAATCGGTCGCCACGACCAGGGCTTCCGCCGAGTTATATTCGATTCCGGGAGTGGAGCGTGTTGAAAGTCAGCCCGTCATTGCTCCTGCAGGGTTCAATGACCCCTCGTTTTCACGGCAGTGGGGGTTATTCAACTCTACCTATCGCGATTATGACATAAATGTTGTTCCGGTGTGGAACAACTACACTACCGGAGACCCGAAAGTTGTGGTGGCTGTCGTTGATTATGGAATCGATATCAGCCATCCGGATCTCAAGGATAACTGTTCGGCGACAAACTATAGTGCTGTTGACCGGAAGGAGGTGGTGAAGCCTGAGAACTCCGGAAAGCATGGAACCCATGTCGCTGGAATCGTCGCGGCGGTCAACAACAATGGCGTAGGAATCTGTGGAGTGGCAGGAGGAGACGCCGCAAAGGGAAAGAAAGGGGCAACCCTGATGTCTTGTGAGATATTCCGGGATGTCACGTCGAATGGCAAGACCACGACAAAGCAGGGAAGTACATACTCGGCAATCACTTGGGCGGCGGATCACGGAGCCGTCATCTGCCAGAACAGTTGGTCCTATGTCGTCGACACGAACGGAGACAAGGTGGTCAGCGAGGAAGAAAAGGCTGCCGCCCTCAAAAGGAAGGTCAATATTTTTGACAAACTTGCCATCGACTACTTCATAGACAACGCCGGTTGTGACAAGGACGGAAACCAATTGCCGGACTCGCCGATGAAGGGCGGCCTTGTGGTGTTTGCGGCAGGCAATGACAATCTTGCCAATGGCGCTCCTGCCAACTACGAGAGGGTCATCGCTGTGGCGGCGCTGAACAGTAACGGAAACAAGGCGAATTACTCTAACTATGGCGATTTCGTGGATCTCGCGGCTCCAGGCACTGGTGTCTACAGTACTTTTCCAGGTGGAGCCTATGGTAATCTTAGCGGCACATCCATGGCGTGTCCTCATGTCTCAGGAGTCGCGGCCTTGATCGTCTCTTGTTGCGGCGGACAAGGTTTCACCAATGAAATGCTGAAGGAGAAACTTCTGAAAACCAGGCGGAAGGACATCGTGCCCGCCGGTATGGGCGGGCTTGTCGATGCGGTGGCCGCATTGAACTATGGCGAGAATTTCAAGCCAGGCAAGGCCAAAGATGTCAGGGCGACCGTGAGGAACAACTCGGTGGACATCACCTGGACTGCTGTCGGCAATGCTGACGGGTATCCGGCTTACGGCTACAAAGTCATCTGCGGCAAAGATAAATCCTTGGTGGAAAACGCCGATCCGTCTAAGAGTACCATGGCGGGGATCTTCACAAGAAGTGTCCTTGCGAAGGCAGAGGTCGAAGGCACGGAGAGATTGACATTCACTGGGTTGGACTTCTCGGCAACCTACTATGTGAAAGTGGTCGGCTACTCTTACACGAACGTCTATGGCGAGCCGTCTCCGGTCATAGGGTTCAAGACGGTGGTCAACAACCCTCCTGTCATCGAGATCGGTCTCAGCGGAGACATCGTTCTCAGATCCCACGAGAAGAAGGTCATCAACCTTGTCATCACCGACCCGGACAGACACACCATCACGGTTGATTACCAGCCTGGGGGGCCAGCGGACACATTCTCGGGACTTGACAAGGGCGAAGCCACAATCACCATCAATGCTCCGGACGCCGGCCCTGGAACGTACACGGCCACGCTCACTGCAACCGACAACTATGGCGCGGCCACATCACTCGCTGTAACTTACACAGTCATGGCTAACAACCCTCCGGAGAAAATCAAGGAAGCCTCCAACCTCCTCATCACCAGCATCGGGGAGACATTCATTCTGAATATGAACGAATATTTCAGCGATCCTGACGGTGAGACTCTTGAATATGTCCTATCGTCCAGCGACCCTCAGACCGTGCGCCTTGTCCGAAACGGGAACAAGGTCATCGGAACTGTTCTGAGGTACGGCTCAAGTGCGATCGCCATCAATGCTTCCGACGCCGCGGGGGCTTCGGCTGAGAGCAGTTTCAAAGTCTTGGCCAGAGAAGCTTCCGTTGAATATTCTGTCTATCCCAACCCTGTCAAGGATTTCCTGAACATCGGCACAGGAAGCGAACTGTCCGATGTCCGCGTTAGAATCGTCTCACAGACCGGTCGTTCTGTCTATGACAACACAGTCAAGGCCAGCGCTTTCGAGCCGGCAAGGATAGATTTGTCCGGACAGGCTCCGGGGGTATATTCAGTGGCCATCTGCGTCGGGGAAAAGACGCACACGTTTTCTGTGGTTAAACGCTGATTCAATGACAAACCACACTGAGATATATTTAATTATAATTTATGAACAAAAGAATCCTTGCGGCCGCGGGAGCGTTCCTGTGTCTGCTTTCATCCTGTGACGACAAAATGAACCCATTGCTTACAGACTCCACGCTGCCGTATGGCGCGCCTCAGTTCGACAAGATCAAGACTGAGCACTATCTGCCTGCCTTCGAGCAGGCCATCACCGAGGCCAAGGCCGAGATCGATGCCATCGTGAACAATCCGGACTCTCCTACGTTCGAGAACACGATCGCAGCTTTGGACGAGGCGGGAAGCCGTCTGAACGATGTCGCCGGCATATTCTACAACCTTATGGAGGCCGACACGGATGAGGAGATGCAGGCTGTTGCTGAGAAAGTCTCCCCGATGATGACGGATTATTCAATGTACGTCTCGCTGAACGAACCTCTTTTCGCTCGTGTCAAGGCTGTGCACGAGAGCGCACAAGGACTTGAACCGGATCAGATGAGGCTTCTGGAAAAGACATGGAAGTCGTTTGTGCGCAATGGTGCCAATCTTGGTGTGGAGGACAAGAAAACTTACAGCAAGCTCAGCGAGCAGCTTTCCTTGCTGACACTTCAGTACGGGAAGAATGTGCTTGCGGCCACTAATGCCTTTACAATGAATATGACTGACGAGGCGGAACTTGCCGGACTTCCTGATTTTGTTCGAGAGGCGGCGGTCGAAACGGCCAAATCCAAGAATATGAAAGGCTGGGCCTTCGACCTTTCGGCTCCGAGTTACGGAGCGTTCATGAAGTATAGCACTCACCGCGACCTCCGCCAGAAGATGTGGATGGCCTACAACACAAGGGCTACGGAAGGAGAGAACAGCAACATCGATCTCTGTCGCCAGATTGCGGAGCTGCGCCTTAAGATTGCGAATATCCTCGGCTACGAAACCTATGCGGACTACGCCCTTGAGGAGAGGATGGCCAAGAACCCTCAGACTGTCAACGAGTTCATCGATAAGCTCTTGACGCCGTCGCTTCCTGCCGCCAAGGCCGAGGTCAAGGAACTTTATGAATATGCTCGCTCCAACGGTTTCGAGGACACCGAGATCCAGCCTTGGGACTTTGGTTTCTGGTCAGAGAAACTGATGGATGCCCGCTACTCAATCAACGATGAGCAGCTCAAGCCGTATTTCCGGTTGGAGAATTGCATCGATGCCGCTTTTGGTCTGGCCGGGAAACTTTATGGCCTGACATTCGAGGAGAGGAAGGACATTCCTGTCTATCATCCGGATGTGAAGGTCTATGACGTTAAGGACGCTTCAGGAAGGCACATGGCCTTGTTCTACGCTGACTTCTTCCCGCGTGCCAGCAAGAGGGGAGGGGCGTGGATGACCGAGTTCCGTGGCCAGAGCATCGTGAACGGGGTGGAGAAACGTCCGTTCATAAGCCTTGTGACCAACTTCTCCAAGCCTACAGCCGGGAAGCCATCACTTCTGACCCACGACGAGTTGACAACTCTGCTTCACGAGTTCGGGCACAGTCTGCACGGCATTCTCGCCGAGGGAAGATATTCATCACTCACCGGTACTAATGTTTCCCGCGACTTTGTGGAACTGCCTTCGCAGATCATGGAGAACTGGGCGTTCGAGCCGGAGTTTCTGGACACTTTCGCGCGCCATTTCGAGACAGGAGAAGCGCTTCCGGACACCCTCATCAATAAGATTGTGGCGGCCAAGAATTATCATGCGGCCTACGCTCAGGTGCGTCAGCTTCAGTTCGGTATCTTGGACATGGCGTGGCACACGCTTAAGAATGTTCCGGAATCAGGGCACTTCGACAAGCTCAGTGACCTGAAAACCATGCAGGAACTTGGCACGATAGCTTTCGAGAAGGAGGCTTTGAAGAGTTCGAATGTGATTCCGTCCGTCCCGCAGGCCTGTATCTCGACTTCGTTCAGCCACATATTCTCAGGAGGTTACAGCGCAGGCTACTATTCCTACAAATGGTCCGAGGTGCTGGAGGCCGACGCTTTCAGTCTGTTCAAGGAGAAAGGAATATTCAACACCGAGGTTTCGCACTCCTTCCGTGACAACATCCTCTCGAAGGGATGCAGCGAGGACGAGGATGTCCTTTACCGCCGCTTCCGTGGCCACGACCCTGAGCCTGAGGCTCTTCTGGAAAAACTTGGAATCGTGAAGAATTAATATTCCGGAGTGAAATAACGCAAAGCGGTCATCAGAGTCTCCTCGAAGACCGCTTTTTCGTGTTCTGACAGGAATCCGACCTCGATCGGCACCTGGAACAGCCTGATCTTCAGCTGCTCAGGGATTCTCTTGAAGTCCAGGATCCTCTGGCAGTCCTTCTCGGTCGTCGCCACAACAGCCGTCGGGTGCTCCTTTACGGCATTCATTATCTTCTTGATGTCGAAGCGGTTGTAGTTGTGGTGATCCATGAAACAGAATCGCTTCACTATCTTGTGCTCGTCACTGAGGTACATCCGCAAAGGCGTGTCCTTGGCTATTCCGGAGAACAAGATCAGCTTCTGCGAGTAAGCGTACCTCTTGTCGCCTTCCTCAAAGATCGGCTGCATTTGGTTGTACCAGATTGTTGTGAACAGCAAAGTCTTGACAGATCCTTTCCTGTCTGTCCCTTTACACGATTTAATGTCGTAATCCTTAAGCCCGAAAGATCTTGCCCATTCGATTTTCTGGCTGTCTTCCAGATAGGCGGGACATTTGGACACTATTATGATGTCTGCCGCGTGGAGTCTTTGAGGCAGATCGCGTAATCTACCAAATGGCAATAGTTTGTCCTTGTAGGTCGGGCGGTTGTAATCCACCAGGACGATGTTGAAGTAGGCTCTCAGTGTCCTGTACTGGAAAGCGTCGTCAAGTACAATCAGATCCGCCGGCGGAATCGACGCATCGGCGCATTTGCGTGCCCTTCTTTCTGTCTTGAGTTTCTCGGGATGGCAGAGAATGTCGCAGCCCTTGATCCTCTGCCGGTCCACGGCGACCGTCACGCCGGGAAATTTCCTTTTTATCTGGAGAGGCTCGTCGCCATATTCCTTTACCTTGCCGTCCTTGTCAACCAGCTGGAATCCGCTGCTGTTGCGCTTGTGTCCTCTTGACAGCACCGCCAGATTGCGATACCCCCAGTCATCGCTCCGCAGAAGGGTGCGCAGAATCATCTCTGTGTGAGGGGTCTTGCCTGTTCCGCCCGCTGTGATGTTGCCGACACAGATGGTCGGCACCTCGCAGGTACCAACCTTGAAGATGCCGTGGTCGTAGCAAGCGTGCCTCAGCTTCAGCGTCAGATAGTATGGTGCAAGAAGGATCTTGTCAAGCATAGAATGCAAAGATACAAAAAATCATAAGCCATAGACGCTGTTTGCCTCTGAAATTTCAGTGTCACCCCATTTTTCGGCAATATATTCGAGAATTTTGAACACTTCCGCCGGGTCATTCTCCGTCACAAGCCGCATCCTGGTCTCCTTGAAGTCGGGAAGTCCCTTGAAGTAGCAGGAGAGGTGGCGGCGCATCTCATAGACCCCGGTCGGTACGCCTTTGAGGTCCAGCGACAACTGCATATGCATTTTCGCAAGCTCGACCCGCTCCTTCACCCCAAGTGGCGGAAGTTCCTCTCCCGTGGCAAGGAAGTGTTTGATTTCCTTGAATATCCAAGGATGTCCGAAGGATGCTCTGGCGACCATGATCCCGTCCACCCCGTAGCGGTCGAACGCCTCTTTTGCCTTCCGCGCGGAGTTGATGTCGCCGTTGCCTATTATGGGAATATGCATCCTCGGGTTCCGTTTGACCTCTCCGATCAGAGTCCAGTCGGCCTCGCCCTTGTACATCTGGCAACGTGTACGTCCGTGGATGGTGAGGGCCTTGATGCCGGTGTCCTGAAGCCTTTCGGCCAGTTCCACAATGATTTTGCTGCTCTCGTCCCAGCCGAGTCGTGTCTTGACTGTGACCGGCTTGCCGACTGCCTCGACAATCCGTTTGGTGATCATGACCATCTTGTCCGGATCCTTCATCATCCCGGAGCCGGCTCCCCGTCCCGCGATCTTGCTCACAGGACAGCCGAAATTGATGTCGATCACATCGCATCCATGTCCTCCGACAAACTCCGGAGCATGATCCGCCATCTTTGCCGCCTCGACCATCGCGTCCGGGTCGCTGCCGTAGATCTGGATCCCGACCGGAGCCTCCTCGTCCGAGGTCTTTAGTTTGGCATAGGCCTTTTTCGCATCCCGGATCAGGCCTTCCGCCGGGATGAATTCCGTGTAGGTCATGTCAGCACCCTGCTCCCTGCATATTCCTCTGAAGGAAGCGTCCGTGACATCCTCCATCGGAGCCAGAAGCACCGGCCTTTCCCCGAGATCTATTTCGCCTATTGTCATATTGTCGTTATTCTTTGACTATCTTTCCGCTTGGCATTTTCCTTGCGGAAAAGTGTCAATTGTCTGCAAAATTACTATTTTTGCAGGATAGAATAAAAGATTAATTGTAGTGTGTTATGAAAGAGATAGCAACAATCGGGGTTCTTACGTCTGGAGGTGACGCTCCCGGAATGAATGCATGCATAAGGGCTGTTACCCGTTCGGCAATCTATAACGGATGGAAGGTCATGGGGATTTACCGAGGCTTTGAAGGCTTGATCAACGGTGATTTCAAGGAGCTTTCCACAGAAAGCGTCAGCAATGTGATCCAGAGGGGAGGCACGATCCTTAAAACGGCCCGCAGCGCGGATTTTATGACTGTCGAGGGCCGGAAAAAGGCCTATGACAATGTTGTCAAGTTCGGGGTCGATGCCTTGGTCATCATTGGTGGCAATGGCTCACTGGCAGGAGCGCAAGAGTTTGCTCATGAATATGACATTCCGGTTGTCGGGCTTCCTGGCACCATCGACAACGACCTCTACGGAACGGATTCCACAATCGGCTATGACACGGCTCTTAACACTATAGTTGAGTGTGTGGACAAGATCAGGGACACAGCGACATCCCATGACAGGATATTCTTTGTGGAGGTCATGGGACGTGACGCAGGTTTCCTCGCCCAGAACTCCGCCATCGCCGCGGGAGCGGAGGCCGCCATCATCCCGGAGGATCAGACTGACATCGACCAGCTTGAGAAATTCATCAGCCACGGCTGCCGCAAGAGCAAGAACAGTTCTATCGTGATCGTCTCTGAAAGCCCGAAAGACGGGGGAGCGATGCACTACGCCGAAAGGGTAAGGCAGGAATATCCTGAATATGATGTCCGTGTCACCATCCTCGGCCATCTCCAGCGTGGCGGGTGCCCTTCGGCCTACGACAGAATCCTGGCCAGCCGCCTGGGCTACGCCAGCATCGAAGCCCTTCAGGAAGGCCAGCGGAATATCATGGTGGGAATCGCTAACGATGAGATTGTCTATGTTCCTATCGGTAAAGCCATCAAACTTGACAAACCTATTGACAAGGAACTCATTAATGTCCTTGGTGTTTTGTCTATCTAAAAACTTGCGGCAATCCTGGTTTTATGCGTGATATGCCGTTGTTTATGAGGAAGATTATTGCTGCGTTGGCGGTGATGTTGTCCTTTTCATTCTCGGCTATGTCCCAGACTGGGGCGTGGACGGGCAGGTTGAAGGTTTCGGGCGTTGAGTTGGAGCTCATATTCAACATTGGGGAAGAGTCTGCCACGCTTGATGTGCCGGATCAGGGAGCCAAGGAGATTCCTGTCGAAGTGTCTAGGGATGCAGTGGGAGGCATCACTTTGAATGTCCCGGCGATCAACGCTTCGTTCAAGGGACTTTGGGCCGGTAAGATGATAGCGGGGACTTTCACACAGCACGGAATGTCTTTCCCGATGACGCTTACGCCGGGTGCGCCGGTCATCAGGCGGCCGCAGACTCCGGTCGGACCTTTCCCTTACGCGACCGAGGAAGTTTCGTTCACGAACGGTGACGCTGTCCTGAAAGGGACGTTGACGCTTCCCGAAAACTGCGGCAGGAAGACTCCTGTTCTCATTATGGTGACAGGTAGCGGCCTCCAGAACCGTGACGAGGAGGTGTTCGGCCACAAACCGTTCGCTGTCATCGCGGACGCTTTCGCAAGGGCCGGGATAGCCACGTTGAGGTACGATGACAGAGGGTTCGGAGAGTCAACCGGAGATGTTGTCTTTTGCACCACCGAGGATTTGAAGAATGACGCTCTGTCCGGAATCCGGCTTTTGAGGGAGCGGTTTGACAATGTCGGAGTGCTGGGACACAGCGAGGGAGGCACCATCGCGTTGATGCTTGCCGGCGAGAAACAAGTTGACTTTGCCATAAGCCTCGCCGGGATGATAGTCTCAGGAGCCGAGACATTGCTGGCTCAGAACAGACAAGCATGTCAAGCCGTCGGTCTGCCCGAATCTGAGGTTGATGCCTACTGTCGGCTTCTGTCCGACACCTTTGATGCCATCAAGACGAAGTCACCGCTTCCATCCGCCGGCGACTACAATCTTTCCGCCGACTTGAAGCAGAACTTCCAAACCGCCTTGGGCCAGTTCCGCACACCATATATGGAATATTTCTTAGGCTTGGATCTGTCCACAAGGCTCTCCGATGTCACATGTCCTGTCATGGCTCTGAATGGCACTAAAGACTCACAGGTTCAGTGCGACAGGAATCTGGATGTTCTGAGGCTCGGCCTCCCGTCAGGAGGCAAGAACCTCATCAAGGCCGAGGTTGGATTGAACCACATCTTCCAGCACTGCACCACCGGAGCGTTCTCTGAATATAAAGAAATAGAGGAAACCATCTCCCCGGAAGTTCTTTCCGAGATGATCGCCTGGATCAGAGCGCTCTGACTCCGTGAGTGAAATTCCCGTTCTCGCGCACCGAAGAGGAGTTTCTGTCCTACCGTGCGTTAAAATGCCGGTTTTGCTCACGGCGGTACTTGCGAATATTCTACCGTGAGTGAGAAGGCAAGGTTGGCGCACGAGGTTCGCACGAGAGAAACACGAGATGAGCGATGTGGTTCATAAAGAAGGGTTTAATTCCCGAAAAAAGATGTATATTAGCGAACAAAAAGAACTTCTATGCTGAAACTTTTGATATGCGCTGCGTGTGCGCTTGTGTCTTTGTCAGCCAGGGCAGGATTTATCGACGGAATCAGAATCGGCGGATGGAACAGGCCGTTTATTGTAACTATTGACAATGAGGATGTCTCCATGCCGGCGACCTCCTGCTTTGTGGCGGGCCTTTCATCCGGCTATTACACAGTGGAAGTTTATGAGTCACGCCCGACATCCGGCGATAGTGTCTGGAAAGGCAGGCTGATTTACAGCCGGAAGGTCTATTACGACGGCATAGGGACAATGGACATCCGTATCGGTGACCGCGCTGACACCGGAGTTGTTCGCCCAGGACGCCGGCCATCGACATTGGGAATGAATGTGATGGCAGATGATGTGTTCGAGGATTTCTACCAGAGAGTGAAGAACGAGCCGTTCAGCGATGGGAAGAACAAGTTGCTTGCAACAGCCTTGGCCAGCACCGCCTTCACTTCGGCGCAATGCGAACGCTTCCTCGACCTTTACACTTTTGATGACGACAAGGTTGAGTTTCTGAAGCTGATCTACCCCAATGTGGTTGACAAGGAGGCGTTTTTCAGGGTCATCGACAAACTGACCTTCATCAGTAGCCGCGACAAGGTCCGGGATTTCATTCGGGCCTATGGTGGAAACTGACAGCGGACATTCCTGAAAATGAAATCACCGCCGGTCGTGAGCCGCTGGGTGTCATAGTCGGTGCCATAGCCGGTGTGCCATTGTCTTTGTCCGAACATTACATTATCGGCATAAATTTACTATTTTTGTCGTCACGAACCTTGGTGCGGGGAAATGTGCCGCAGAACCAAGGGGGCGGAATGAATGAATATATTCATGGAATATGAAAAAAAGTTTTGTGATCATGGCTTCAGTGCTTGCGATGGCGGCCTGTGGCCCTAAACAGCAGGTTGAGAAGGTTCCGGCCATTGACCTTGCGAACCTTGACACGACCGTCTCTCCGGCGGTGGATTTCTACCAGTTTTCCACAGGCGGATGGCAGAAAAACAACCCTTTGAAGCCTGAATATGCCCGTTTCGGCTCTTTCGATCAGCTGAGGGAGAACAACGTTAAGAGGCTCAATGACTTGTTTGCGGAGATGGGGACACTGAAGACGGAAAAGGGGACGGTCGAGCAGAAGATCTCCGACCTTTACAAGCAGGGACTCGACTCCACAAGGCTGAATGCCGAGGGCGCGGCCCCATTGAAGAAATATGTCGATGAGATCTACGCCGCGGCTGACAAGGAAGCCCTCGTGAAGATCATCGCAGGGCTGCACAACGTCTCCGAGAGTTCGTTCTTCGGGGCTTACGTGATGTCAGACCTGGCCGACAGCGACAACCAGATCCTTTACCTTGGACAGGGCGGACTCGGAATCGGTGACCGTGATTATTATGTCGAGGCCGAGAACGCCGCGATCAAGGAAGGTTACCGTAATTTCCTGGCCAAGGTGTTCACACTGACTGGAATCGCCGAGCCGGAGAAAGCGGCCGCCAACGCACTTGCCGTGGAGGATGTGCTCGCCACGAACTCCTGGACCAGCGTGCAGGAAAGAGACATCCAGGCTCAGTACAATCCTTGCAGCACCGAGGACTTGATCAAGAACTATCCCGGATTCGACTGGAAACTCTACTTCGGGACCAGAGGAATCGCTGACCAGCAGAAGCTTATTGTCGCCGAGCCTTCTTTCTTCAAGGCTTTCTGTGAATATTTCGGCGGAGCGGACCTCGCTGTCCTGAAGGACTATGTCGCCGGCCAGCTCATCCAGGGCGCGACCGGATCCCTAAGCGACGACTTCTACACCGCGTCATTCGACTTCTTCAGCACCCAGATGTCCGGAATCAAGGAGCAGAAACCTCGCTGGAAGAGGGCGATGCAGGTTCCGAACAGCATCCTCGGAGAGGCTGTCGGCAAGATGTACGTGGCTAAATACTTCCCGGAGTCCTCTAAGACAAAGATGCTTGATCTCGTGGAGAACCTCAAGAAAGCATTCAGCCAGCACATCGACGAACTGGATTGGATGAGCGATTCCACAAAGACCAAGGCCCACGAGAAACTGGACAACTTCACTGTGAAGATCGGCTATCCGGACAAGTGGAAGGATTACTCAACCCTTGACATCGATCCCGAGAAGAGCTACTACGAGAACCTTCGCGCGGCAGGCGCATGGTACACAGCCGACAACATATCAAAACTCGGCCAGCCGACCGACAAGACCGAGTGGGGGATGTCTCCTCGGACTGTCAACGCCTACTATAATCCTACGACCAACGAAATCTGCTTCCCTGCGGCCATCCTTCAGCCTCCGTTCTTCAACGCTGACGCTGACGATGCGGTCAACTACGGCGGGATAGGAGTCGTGATCGGCCACGAGATGTCCCACGGATTCGACGACCAGGGCCGTCTCTTCGACAAGGACGGGAATATGGCAGACTGGTGGACCGCCGAGGATGCCGAGAAGTTCAACGCAAAGGCTCAGGTGCTTGTCGCTCAGTTCGATGAGGTTGAGGTCGTGCCTGGTGTTCATGCCAACGGACAGCTTTCGCTCGGTGAGAACATCGGTGACCACGGAGGACTCAGCATCTCGTTCACAGCCATGCAGAACGCCAATGCCGGCAAGAACATCGGCCTTATTGACGGCTTCACTCCGGAGCAGAGGTTCTACCTCTCCTACGGTGCCATCTGGGCCCAGAACATCACCGATGAGGAAAAGGTTCGTCTGACCAAGCTTGATGTCCACTCTCTTGCCGTGAACCGTGTGAACGTTTCCTTAAGGAATTTCCAGACATTCTTCGATGCTTTCGGAATCAAGGAAGGCGATCCGATGTGGCGTCCCGAGAGCGAAAGAGTCCACATCTGGTAAAATTTTCAATCGGGATAGGTCCGGAATATTCATTACGAACATTCGGAAGTTGTGAAGCGGCTTCAGTGGCCTGTTCCGGCATAAGCATATTCATAAAGGAATAATTTTTTGGACGCGTCAAGGTTCATAGCCGGACGCCTCCGTTTCGGGGGGAGGATAGCGATGGTTTCCATCGCTGTCTCTTTCCTCATCATGATTGTCTCCGTCTCCGTCTCGTCAGGGTTCAGGAACGAGATCAGGGACGGAATTTCCGACCTTACCGGAGACGTGCAGCTGATGCCGGTGGACATGAACTACATCAGCGAGTCGTCTCCGATTTCTGTCAACCAAAGTTTCATGCCTGACATAGAGGCGATTCCTGAGGTGAAGAGCGTCACTCCGGCGGTTTACCGCGCTGGAATCGTCAAGAAAGGGGAGAGCATCCACGGCGTGCTGTTCAAAGGGACTCCAAGAGAGGAATCTGATTCCGTGAAACTGGGAGTCTCGATTCCGGTCCGTCTGTCCGATCTGCTCGGCCTCGAGGTAGGTGACAAGCTGCTGACCTATTTTGTCGGAGAAAAGGTCAAGGTCCGCAACTTCAACATCACCGGTGTCTATGAGGGCGTGATGGACGGGACGGACAACATTGTGGTCCTTGCTGACATCGCTGATCTCCAACGGCTTGACGGATGGACTTCCGATGAGGCTTCCGTTCTGGAACTGACTCTGGCTCCGGGAGCCAAGACCGATGCGGGAATGCGCGCCGTCACGGACGAGGTCGGCCACATCGCCTTGCAGAAGATAGGAGAGGACGACGACACCTTGGTCGCCACCTCGGTCATCAGCCGCTACCCACAGATTTTCGACTGGCTGAACCTTATCGACTTCAATGTCCTGTTCATTCTTGTCCTGATGACGATTGTGGCGGGATTCAACATGATATCAGGTCTGCTTATAATGCTGTTCAGGAACATATCCACAATCGGTACGCTCAAGTCCTTGGGCATGACCGACAAGGCCATCGCCAAAGTTTTCCTCAGGGTCGCTTCCAACATCGTGTTCAAGGGAATGCTGACTGGCAACGGCGTCGCCTTGCTGTTGTGCGGAATCCAGAAATGGACCCACGTCCTGAAACTCAACCCTGAGAACTATTTCGTGCCGTTTGTTCCGGTGCACCTTAATCTACCTGCGGTGCTTGCCGCTGATGTGACAGCCTGGTTGGTCATCATGCTCTTCCTCCTGATTCCTTGCCTTTTCATCTCCAGAGTCGATCCGGCTCAGACTGTCAGGGCTCAGTAGAATCCGCTCGACATCTTCCGTCTCCTCGATCATCACCAGCACAGTGTCGGTTGGCTGGACCTTGTAGCGTGGTTGAGTGCCATTGAATATGTCGTACTGGTTCAGGACTGCCTTGACATAGGCGACCGTCTCCTTTCCTTTGAACTTCCCGTGCCTGACATCCTCCACGAGCAGTATTGAATCTTGACTCATCTGAGGCAGGACCGTGCAGAGGCTCTCCCAGGTTCCTGTGTCGATACCTTGCGCCCGCGCCAGTTTTATGCAGTCGTAAATACGCCCCTCTCCGGCGTTGTAGGCGGCCAGTGTGAATTTGACAAGCTCGTTGTCATTGGCGGCCGTGTCCCTGAACTTGCTTTGAAGCCTGGAGATGTAGGAAGCTCCAGCCTCTATGTTCTCTTTTGGGTCAAGAAGATTCTCGATTTCGTAGCGGTCAGCTGTCCTGGGCATCATCTGCATGAGTCCGAATGCCCCCCGCTGTGAATTAGCCTGAATCCGAAACCGGGACTCGCTCCAGATCAGGGCGGCGAACATCTTCCAGTTCCATCCGATCCGCTTGGCGTTTTCCTTGATCAGACCATCGTATGGGCTTATGATGGCAGGATCCCTTCTGGCTCCTTTCCGGTAGGGATTGTAGCCATGGAAAAATCGGGAGATCATGCCGGCATATTCATTGGAACCTTTGAAATTGTTGAGCCAGCGGATGATTTCCTTCTGTTTTTTTTTGTCTGTTGCCATTACCCATGAGACCGGCACGTCACCTAAAGGAAACGTCATGAATCCTTCCTGCTCGGGAATCTCTTCTGATGGCAGGGCCAGTATGTCGATGTCGCCTGTCATGAGCGAGTCAAGATAAGAGCCGTCGTCGGTGGCCAGGAAAATTCTTACAGAGTCTTCCAGGTAGTCGGCCAGTCTTCCCGCCATTTCATAGCAGTATCCGGTCTGATAGCCGTCTGACAACTTGTCCTCCAGTTTCAGGGCACAGCGTATCATGTCGTCACTGAAGATGTCCTTTGTTTCGCCGGAGTTTCTGTTAAGTTCGCTGAAAGGAATGATGAGAAGCACCAACAGTGTTGGTATCAAGTACTTGAAAAACTTCTTTGTGATTCTTTTCAGCCCCATGGTCAGAAACCTCCACTGTTGCCTCCAAGCCCTCTGCTTCCGCCGCCTAAGCCTCCAAGTCCTCCTCCGCTGAATCCGCTTCTGTCGGAACCACCGCCATTTCCGCCACCTCCGGACAGACCGGAACCGGCGCTGACGGCCCTGTTGGAGTTCGGTTGAAGGTAGAACGGCCAATATACACCGATCTTGAATGCCATCTGTGTCCTGATGTAATGGTGGGCGCTGAAATAGTCAGCCTTGTCCATCGGCCATCCGTTGCCTATGTTCTCAAGTTTCACGAATATACATGCTCTTTTCCACTGAACATTGACAAACGCGTCGATGACCGGACCGTTGCTGTACTTTTCTTCTTTCTGATTGCAGAAAGCTCCGACGGCCGGATTCCAGGCCGGTGAGTAGAACTTTGTGTTGTACCAGCCTTCCGCTCCAATCTGCATCTGCATGATGTTTTTCTTGACGTTCAACTGTAGGTAGAGCCTTGAGTTCAGGGCAAGGGTCGGCAGCGGAAGCACGTCCTCGTTTGAGGAAAGCTGGAAGAGAATCCTGTTGTCCAGATGCACTGGTCCGAGAACAAAATTCTTGTCGAGAGAGGCGCTAAGCACGCTCATCGGAGTGTTGTTCTGGCGTACTACCCCTGTCGAATCATAGTAAATGTTGCCGGAAAGCAGGGCGTAGCCGACCCGTGCTCCGATTTTCCACCTCGGAACGCTCAGGCTTCCCTGAATTCTGGTCGTTGAGATCTTGCCGAAATCATTGTCCCATTTGAAGTGGTTGGAATAGTAATGTTGGTGGTAGTACTCAGGCTCCTCCAGAGATGTATCGAAGTGCACGTCCAGAGAGACCGGACTCTTTCTCGCCCTTCTGAACGGATAAATGTCGAATCTGGCGTTGGCTTTGACTGACAGGTCGTTCATCTGGTCTCCAAGGAAGACATAGTCGCCTGTAGCGTCCCAGTGGATGAAGTTTTTCAGCTGGCCTTCCACTCCGGCATAGACGAACGCGGAGTTCCAGACAGTGTTCACGGTTCCTTTAAGGAATGTAGGGTCCAGTGAACTGTAGCGGAGAATCCTGTTGCCGATTCCTCCGTTAAGTTTGGAGACGATGGCATCGTCCGCCCATGGCTGAAGTCTGAGGAACACCCTGTTTTCCAGTTTCATGACACTGACGGAGTCAAAAGAACTGGTCGGGTTGTAGTTGAAAACATCATTGTAAAACTTCCGTCCTGTGGCATCCGTGATATTGTCCTCGTAGGTTTTCTTGAACACGGAATACTCACTGCTGTGGCCGATGAACGCTGTCGTGACACGGTTGTCTCCAAGTGTGTCCGCCGCTTCCCTCGCGGTTCTCCTTTCGGCCAGAATCCTGTCGATTGAATTTATCCTTGAAGTGTCCCCTGACGCGAATATGCTGTCTCTCAGCGCCTTGTCTATCTTCTTGTCTCGTATGTTCTTGATGAATGTGAACGGAATCCTGTACTGCTGATCCAGGAAAAAGGTATTCCTGATGATTGTGTTGGAGGCGTTGCTCAAGTTTATCGGGTACTCTCTGGCGTCGAGGGTCGTGTCCCTGACCATCGAGTTGTCGCTGGTTCCGCCGTTCTCCTTCCTGATGATCTTGTTGTGGATGTAGCCGGCGTGCATCATGTACTTCTTACCCAGATAATTGGTTGAGGCCACGAACGTCTTGTTGGTTGTCTTCTCGCCCTGCATGATGCCGTTCCCGCCGAAGCGGTCATATTCAAGGGTGAAATTCAGTTCAGGAAATATGTTCTGAGTCGTCAGAATGTGCAGATTGTCAGACTCTTTCTGCGCGTTCGCGAAGATGGTTCCGAAATATGCCAGTTCTGTGTAAGGCGTCTTGGTGTTGTACATCGGGAGCGTCTTGGCAGAGTAAGTCCAGGACTCGTAAGGGTTGTAGAACGAGACTCCGTTCTCGCTGGTGCGGTTGAACCAGTTGTAGTACTGCAGAGCAGAGCCGGCAACGCCTAACCACGTGGCGTTCACATCCTTGCGGTAGGACGGATAGTCGTGGAACCAATAGTTGTAGCTGGTGTCCGGCTGCCGGATGTCCATCTTGTGGAATTCCCGCTCGTGGGTCCACTGGATGATGCGCTTGTACTGAAGGGAATCAGGGATGGCGAAAGTTTCAAGAATCCTAGGAGTGGCCTCCTTGACGCTGTCCCTGTGGGCTTTGAGGCTGTCCTTCACATTCAGGATGCTGTCAGCGAGATGCTTCTTTATCTTTTCCTTTACCTCAAAGTCATATTTTTTTCTGTCAGTCTTTGAGAGTCCGGCGTACCATGCGTCAAAGGCGGCCTTCTTTCGGATGGCGGAATCAAGGTAGTAAAGAGAGTCAACCTTAGGCCAGTCTAATGAGTCCCCCGCCGTCTTCAATGAGTCCACCACAATCCTGTGGGTCAGCGAGTCCAGTATCGCCACGTAGTACTTGTAGCGGAACGGGTCGATGTCTTTGAGAGAATCCGGCGGGAATATGGTGTCTCTTGCGGTCAGGTGCGGTGTGGTGTCGATAGGAGCCAGAAACATGGATGTGTCTTCCTTCCCGGCTGTGGCATTGCCGATGAACTGGTTACGGTAGTGTATAGTGTCGGGCTGCAAAGGCCTGTCGGCCGAGACGAACGCGTAACCAGGGTCGCCGGCTAAAAGACGGTTGCCCATACCGATGGCCTGAAGCGCGATAACGCACACCACCACCATCGGAAACCATATTCTTTTCAAAATCTCTTTCACTTTCATATTCCCTAAAGGGTACAATCTCACAAATTTACTGTTTTTCCGCTATTCCCACAAATTCAGTGCTAAGGTGCCTCGAAGGTGCCTCGGGGGCGAATATGCCATTTCCGCCCCCGAGGTTCCTGAAATTTGGATGTACGGGTGCGAAAATCAGGAATTCGCACCCGGGAACCTTTGCTGATATTCAATATAATTAGTATCTTTATTGTTGCAAATCGAGTCAAACCATGAATAAGAAACTCTGGATATATGACGCAGACCCGTACCTTAAGCCATTCCAAGCGGCGATCGAGGCGCGGCACAAGAGGATTGTTGACGCGGCGGAGAAGATGACTGGAGCTGGAGTCGAAGGACTTGCCTCCAGTGTCAACAACCATCTCTACTACGGATTGCACAAGTGCGCGGACGGCTCTTGGGTGATTCGGGAGTGGGCTCCGAACGCCAGTAGGATCTATCTGATTGGTGAGTTCAACAACTGGAAGCGCACATCGGCCTACGAGTTCAAGCCGGCCGGAAACGGCAACTGGGAGTTGAAAATTGACTCCATGTTCCTCAGCCACGGAGAGTTGTACAAGTTGTTCATAGAATGGCCCGGTGGAGGTGGCGAGAGGATTCCGGCCTACTGTACCAGGTTGGTGCAGGATGACGAGACGAAGGTTTTCTGCGCCCAGGTCTGGGATCCCGCTCAGGAATATTCTTGGAAGAACGACAGGGTGTTGCGTAGGCCGCATCCGCTGATCTACGAGTGCCACATCGGGATGAGCTCTGAGGAACGCAAGGTCTCCACATTCGGCGAGTTCCGGGAGAATGTGCTGCCGAGGATCAAGAGGCTTGGCTACGACACGATCCAGATAATGGCTCTTCAGGAGCACCCGTACTACGGCTCATTCGGCTATCAGGTGTCGAACTTCTTCGCGCTGAGCTCGCGTTTCGGCACGCCGGAGGAGTTCAAGGAACTGGTGGACACCGCACACGGAATGGGAATCGCTGTCGTGATGGA
>ERZ808240.2449-NODE-2449-length-20246-cov-17.079838_pt1 | contig 20246 bp, 13 predicted proteins | sample MGYA00521084_ERZ808240 | MGnify/ENA primary metagenome ERZ808240 (study PRJEB31516, sample SAMN03275571) | gut metagenome | biome: mammalia-associated habitat; material: feces | host: Papio cynocephalus | place: Kenya | collected 2012-08-06 ...
AGTCCCAATGGGGTATTAGCTCAGTTGGTAGAGCGTTTGAATGGCATTCAAAAGGTCAGGAGTTCGATTCTCCTATGCTCCACTTCCCGTTGAACATCAGTAGATTCAGTGCCTTCTTTCATGTTATGAAACAGAAGCGAAACGTCATATTCAAGGCTCTTGAGAGTTTCCCGAGAGTCGAGTTGGAGGACATCCGCCAGTACTTCGGCGCCGATGTCCCGACGAAAGTCCGCAAGAACGAGTTTGTGGACAGGCTTGGCGCGTACATAATCGAAAGGCCGGCCGAGTGGCTTGGAAGGATGCTTGAAAGGGATCTGAGACTTCTCAAGCGTCTGATCGAGGCTGGACCTGGAGTTCCGCTTTATCTGGACTATCCGGATTTCCCGTCGGTTCTTGAGACCATCAAACTTCTCGGCTCCGACACTTCGGATGAGAATTTCAGGGAGGTCTGGATTCCGAAGGATCTCTATGACATCGTGGCTCCCCACATTGACAATGTGTTGAGGGAAGGGGTGGAGAGCGGCCTTTTCGAGACGGAGCAGGCCGCTTTGGGTTACCTTTGCCTCTATGGCATAATGACCGTTGACGAGTTCTTTGACAAGATGCTTGACTATTGGGAGTTCTCCGGCAGACACAGCATCGAGTATTTCACGAATATGGTCTATGAGAGCCCGGTGATGAAGCTGTGCAGAGTCGATTCCGACGGGGAACGCTATATGTGCGCTCCTAATATCTTCGATCCCGATGATATTCTTAACCGCAGGAAGGAATATGCCGGGATAGAGTCGCTCCGTCAGTTCACTCCGGAGGATGCCTTGAAGGCCGGCGCCGGTTCGCCGTACTTTGTCTTTGGCCTGGATTCCAAGGAGGGGCGGAGACTGGTTGAGATGCTTGGCAATCTGGGTTACACCGGTGAGGATTTGATCCGTGAGGAGCATGACATCTGGATGAATGCCCAGATGATCGGAAAGGACGACACGACCGAGGCCATATTCACGAGTGTTTCCCGCAAGCAGGAGGCCATCGAATCGTTTGAGGACTATGATGAATGTATGGAGATTGTGGCAGCCTACGCCAACACCCTTCCGAAATGGCTTCTCAAAGGTTACTCTTCCAACGAGAAAAACTGTCTGAAAGTCGTGCTGCAGACAGAGGACGACCCGCTTCAGGCCATGATCAAAAAGAACCCCATCCTCGGTCTCTTCGTTCCTCCGGCCCCGCTTGACGCCCCGTGCCCATGCGGCAGCCACCTTTCCTATCGCAACTGCCACGGGAAGAATATGAGTTAGAAGGAGTAACCTATTCCGAATTCGAGAGAAAACCGAAAGCGCATGGTTATGGTGAATTTTCACCATATAGCGCGACGGACGTGCTTTTCTACGCAGGATTTCTTAACTTTGCCAGAAAGTCACCGCTGTATCGTGGTCACGACCGCACGGCGGCAATCTTAAATCAATGAATATAAATGGATAACAGAAAGAAACTGATGACCATGGCGGCAGCCGCGATGTCGGTGTGCGGATGCGCCAAGAATGATGCACAGAAGCCGAACGTGGTGTTCCTGCTGTTCGATGACCTCGGCTACGGAGATCTTGGATGCTACGGACAGGAAAAGATCGAGACGCCGAACATAGACGCCCTGGCGGCGCAAGGCCTGCTCTTCACGGACATGTACACGGCGGCTCCCCTGTCGTCTCCGTCAAGATGTTGTCTTCTTACCGGCAAACACATGGGACACAGCCAGATACGCAACAACGAAGAGCACTATGTGCCAACCGACAGCCTCGGATGGAACGGCGTGTTCCTGAATCCAGAGGAGCAGGGGCAGTTCCCACTGGAGGAAGGCACAAAGACCATCGCCACGATGATGCAGTCAGCCGGCTACAAGACAGCCATGGTCGGGAAATGGGGACTCGGTTTCCCGAAAAGCGCGTCGCTCCCGAACACTATGGGATTCGACTATTTTTACGGATTCAACTGTCAGGCTCTCGCCCACTCCTACTATCCTGTAAAGCTGTGGGAGAACGGTGTGGAGGTCGAGACCGGCAACGACCTTGTGGTCCAGGGCTGCAAGTTCCCGGACAATCTGGACAAATACGATGTGAACAACTATGCCCGGTATGGGGGCGAACACTACAGCTGCGACCTGATGTACGACAAGATGGTCAAGTTCGTGGAGGACAACGCTTCCTCGCCGTTCTTCGTGATGTGGACCACGACCGTGCCGCACAGCGCCGTTCAGGCTCCGCTGGACGAGGTGATGCACTATGTGGACAAGCTCGGGGACGAGGAGCCGTGTACGGATCCAGGGATGTACCTGCCGAGTAGGTACCCGCACGCAACCTACGCCGCGATGGTGACCCACATCGACAAGCAGGTGGGAGACCTTGTGCGGAAACTGAAGGATTTAGGAATATGGGAAAACACGATATTCATTGTCACCTCGGACAACGGCCCAGCGAGCAACGGCAACTCGCCGATGGAATATTTCCAAAGCGGCGGTCCGTTCAAATGCGGAAAAGGCTGGGGCAAGTCTTCACTGCACGAGGGTGGCATCAGGATGCCGTTTGTCCTGCGCTGGGGTCAAGGTAAGCAATGTGAGAGAATCCAGCGCATCTCCAGTTTCGCTGACATCATGCCGACGCTCGCCGAGATCGCCGGAGTCGAGGCACCGGAGAACGACGGCGTCTCATTCGCTTCCACGGTTCTTTCACAAACCGCCGGCGGGAAGCTGTACAGCAAGACAAGCGGCATAAAGGCCGGAGAGCAGAAGGAGCATGAATATCTTTACTGGGAGTTTCCTGGGGCGAAAGGATGGGTGGCAGCGCGCATGGGTGACTGGAAAGGCATCGTGCGCAAGGTTCTCAAGGGAAACACGGAGATGGAACTTTATAATCTGAAAGATGATCCGCAGGAGTCCAACGATGTGGCGGCCGAGCATCCGGAGATCGTGAAAGAGATGTGGAAGGCGGTCAAGGAAAGTCACAGGGAGGCCAATCCGGACGTGCCTAAGTTCAACATGGAAATAAACTATCCGGAGTAGAGATGTTTCGACAAGCTCAGCAACCGAGGGGATGGCTTTGCTACGGAAAAAGCTCAGCGACTCCCTAACGAAGGTCACTGAGCTTGTCGAAGTGAACTTGCCGAAGCATAAAGTGCAATTCTACCTCTCGTCCTGGAACTTGAGGATAGGCTGGCGGGCAGCCGTGGTCTCGTCCGGGCGGGTGATCGGAGCGTTGTGAGGAGCGCTCTTGAGCGTCGCAGGATCCTCCGCGGCCTCAAGGGCTATCTTCTTCATCACCTCGATGAAAGCGTCCAGTGTCTCGATCGACTCAGTCTCCGTAGGCTCGATCATGATGGCCTGATGGAAGAGCAGAGGGAAGTAGATTGTCGGGGCGTGGAAACCGAAGTCAAGAAGCCTCTTGGCCACATCCAATGTGGTCGCGCCTTCTCTCTCGAGGGTTCCGTCAGCGGCCTTCTTAGAGCCGTCGTTCACAAGACCGTCATAGACGAACTCGTGCTTGCAGACAGTCGGGATAGGAAGCTTGTAGTACTCCTTGAGGCTTTCCTTGATGTAGTTGGCCCCGAGGGTGGCGTACTTGCCGACGAACTTCACGTTCTCACGACCGAGTGAAAGGATGTAGGCGTAGGCTCTGAGAATCACACCGAAGTTGCCCAGGAATCCGGACACCTCACCGGCAGTCTTCCCGCAGCCGCGTGCATTCTTCTCGCTGTCACTCTTGCCCACACCGGCGCGTCCGCGAACCTTGAACTGGCCATATTCATCCTTTACGACCTTAGGGACAGGCAGATAAGGAACCAGTTTCTCGCAGACACCGACAGGGCCTGATCCAGGGCCGCCGCCACCGTGAGGTGTGGAGAACGACTTGTGCAGATTCAGGTGCAGGATGTCGAATCCCATGTCACCGGGACGGGCGACACCGATGAGCGGATTCATGTTCGCTCCATCGTAGTAGAGAAGGCCTCCGCACCCATGGATGAGGGCGGCGATCTCCTCGATGTCCTTCTCGAAAAGACCGAGAGTGTTAGGGTTCGTCATCATGATGCCGGCGATGTCGTCACCTAGCAGAGGTTTGAGGTCGTTCACGTCTACCAGGCCGTCAGCCTTGGACTTCACGACAACCACCTCCAGACCACAGACAGCGGCACTGGCAGGGTTCGTCCCGTGGGCACTGTCCGGCACGATCACCTTGGTTCTCTTCAGATCACCGTTCAGGATGTGGTACTGGCGCATGATCATCAGACCGGTCAGCTCACCGTGCGCTCCTGCGCATGGGTTGAACGTAAAGTGAGCCATTCCAGTGATCGCGGCCAAAGCCTTGTCCATATTATAGTAAACCTCCAGAGCTCCCTGTACCGTGGATGCCGGCTGCAAAGGATGCAGTCCAAGGAAGCCCTTCATCCCTGCGATCTCCTCGTTGATCTTCGGGTTGTACTTCATCGTGCAGCTTCCCAGAGGATAGAATCCGGTGTCCACACCGAAGTTCATCTGGGACAGATTGGTGTAGTGACGCACGACATCAACCTCGCTCACCTGAGGAAGTCCAACAGCCTCAGTCCTTTTGAGGGCGGCAGGGATCTCATCTGATGTGACAGTCCACTCATTCTTGCCGAGGGAATAGCCGACTCTCCCCTCTTTGGAGAGCTCGAATATCAATTTATCGTAATACTTCATATTCCTTAGGCCTCCTTCACCAACGCGACGAGAGCGTCGATCTCAGCTTTCGTCCTTCTTTCGGTAGCACAGAAACTTACATAGCCTTCCTCTGTCTCAAGGGCAGCGAAGAATCCGCCGTCGTGAAGTTTGATGTGCAGTCTCTCGACAGGCATCAGCGGCTTGAGCACGAACTCCTTGAGGAACGGTTTGTCAAAGACCTCAGCGAACTTGCCGGTCTTCAGCAACTCATCGTGGAGATAGTGAGCGGCGGCATAAGAGCGGTCATTGACCTCCTTGAGTCCCTTCGGTCCCATAAGCGACATATAGACAGTCACATAGAGAGCCATCAAGCTTTCGTTCGAACAGATGTTGGAAGTGGCCTTCTCGCGGCGGATGTGCTGCTCGCGGGCCTGGAGAGTCAGGCAGAAGCAGCGGCGACCCTCCGTGTCACGGGTCTCACCAACAATCCTTCCCGGAAGTTTACGGACATATTCCTTTCTGCAGGCCATGAAGCCGACGTAAGGGCCGCCGAAACTCATCGGGATGCCGAGGCTCTGACCATCACCGACAGCGATGTCAGCCCCCCACTCGGCTGGAGTCTTGAGCACCGCGAGAGCGGATGGGTCGCAATATTCAATGAATATTCCTCCTTCCTCGTGGATGGCCTCCGCGAAGCCAGTCAGGTCCTCGATGATGCCGTAACGGTTGATCGAAGGGACAATCACTCCGGCGACGTCATTCTTGGCGAGTTCAGCCTTGACGCTTTCAAGACAAGTCTGGCCGTCCTTGCAAGGAACAAGCGTCAATTCTGTGCCGTGGTAGCCTGAATATGTCTGGATCGTCTTGATGACATTCGGAAGCAGGGATGAGGAGACAAGCACACGGGACTTGCGCTTTGTGCAGGTCGGCGCCATCCTCACAGCCTCCGCGGCGGCGGTCGGGCCGTCGTACATCGAAGCGTTGCTGATGTCAAGTCCGGTCAGAGCGCAGATCATGCTCTGGTACTCGAATATGTACCTGAGCGTTCCCTGAGAAATCTCGGCCTGGTAAGGCGTGTAGGCCGTCAGAAACTCTGAGCGGGATGTGATGTAAGGAACAACGGACGGTGTGTAGTGGTCGTAGGCACCCTGGCCGACGAACACCTTCAGTTTCTCGTCCTTCTTGTCCAGCGACTCGAAGAAGTCCCGGACCTCCTGCTCAGACATTGCCTCCGGCAAGTCATATTCACCCTTGAAGATGACATCCTTCGGGACATCGGAATAGAGGTCGTCCAAAGACTTCACCCCTACGCGATCCAGCATCGCGCGGACATCATCTTCAGTGTGAGGGAAATAAGGGAATGCGGACATATTACTTCTCGGTGTGTGCCTTATAAGCCTCCGCGTCCATCAGGGCGTCAACCTGTGAAGGGTCGCTCATCTCGACCTTGATGATCCAAGCCTCGTAGGCGTCCTCGTTGATCTTCTCAGGAGCGTCCTCAAGGTCTGGATTGACTTCGACAACCTTTCCGGAAACAGGGGAAAGAAGCTCGCTGGAAGCCTTCACGCTCTCCAAAGCGCCGAACTCCTCACCTGCCTCAACCTCGTCGTCAACCTCAGGAAGGTCAGCGTATGTGATGTCGCCAAGCTCTTTCTGGGCGAAATCAGAAATACCGATGACGGCGATGTTGCCCTCAACCTTTACCCACTCGTGGTCCTCGCTGTAACGGAGGCCTTCTATTACTTTGCTCATAATGAATTTATTATTTATGAATATATTATCGAACCTGTTTTGCAAGCGGAAACGCCTGCCGAATCTTTACTTTTTATAATTTGTCTGATAGAATCTCTTCTTGACTACCTTTCCAGGGAACACCTTCTTGCGGATGCGCACGGAAAGCGGAGCGTCAAGCGCGCCGTACTCTCTCTTCACGAGAGCGAAACAGATGCTCTTGCCAAGGGAGATGCTGTGGTAGCCGGTGGTCACTACTCCGACCTCAGTGCCGTCCTCAAGCTCGACCGGATAGCCGGCGCGAGGAATGGCCTTGTCCTGGAGCTCAATGCCCACGAGTTTCATCTTTGTGCCGTTGGCCTTCTGGTCAGCAATGGCTTCCTTGCCGATGAACTCGTCCTTGTCCAGTTTGCAGAACATGCTGAAGCCGGCGGCGACTGGAGAGATTTCCGGAGTGAGTTCGTCTCCGTACAGAGGCAGTCCGGCCTCGAAACGGAGGGTGTCACGGCAGCCAAGTCCGCAAGGAACCACACCAGCCTTCAGGAAAGCGTCCCAGTACTTCACGATAAGACCCGGGGCGGCATAGATCTCGAATCCGTCCTCTCCGGTGTAACCGGTACGGCTGATGATCACGCGCGTTCCGGCATCCTCGAAATCCTTGAATGTGTAGAATGTCAGTTTGGCGGCGTCGGCGGCGAAACCGAGAACCTTCACGAGAGTCTCCTCGGCCTTAGGTCCCTGAAGAGCGATCTGCCCCCACTTGTCGGAATCGTTGACCAGCTTCACATCGTAGCCTTCGGCGTGATCCTTGATCCAAAGGAAATCCTTCTCGATGTTGGCGGCGTTCACCACAAGAAGATAATGGTCGATTGTGAACTCCTTGTAAACCAGAAGGTCATCCACGGTGCCACCGTCAGGGTAAAGCATCATACCGTACAGAACCTGACCAGGAACCATAGGGCGGATGTCATTTGTGAATATGTGGTTGACGAACTTTTCCGCGTCCGGGCCGCTGACGAAGATCTCACCCATGTGAGAGACGTCGAACATACCCACATTGCCACGGACCGCCAGATGCTCCTCGGTGATCGAAGAGTACTGAATCGGCATGTCGAATCCAGCGAAAGGACTCATCTTGGCTCCGAGAGCCACGTGACTGTCGTGAAGACAGGTAACTTTGAGTTGCTCCTCCATAAAATCAATTATCAGTGTTTAGTATAAATTCAGTATTATTAAAGCGCGAGCCTCAGACCGAATGTGCCTTTGATGTTCTTGGCCGGCATGTACGACCTGTTGGAGATGCGGCAGGCATCCCAGCGGCTGGCGCAGCTTCCGCCTCGAAGAATCCTCGTTCCACCTTCAGTGGCGCCAATCGGACCCGTCTGGGCGTCTTTTGAATATTCCCCCGCACGGTCGTAGCACCACTCCCAGACGTTTCCGCTCATGTCGTATATTCCCAACTCATTGGCCTTGCGGGTCTTGACATTCTGTGGTTTTGACTTGGCATTGTCAAGGAACCACATCGCGTCATATTCATTGGAACCACTGAAGCCATAGTGACGGGATTTCTGGCCACCTCTGGCGGCATATTCCCACTCAGCCTCGGTAGGAAGGCGGAACTTTCGTCCTGTCAACGCGTTGAGCTTACTGATGAAAGTCTGGCAGTTGTACCAGGAAACATTCCCGACAGGCTTCTGGGGATCGTCCAAATCATTCAGATAAGGAACTGATCCCATCACGGCGTTCCAAAGAGCCACGGTCACCTCGGTCTCCCCTATCTCGAAGTCATCCAGAGTGACTGGGTGAGCCGGAACCTCGTTCTCCGGGGCGGTAAAATTTTTGTAAGGAGAATCAGAGGCACTGTACCCCATCGAGAATGTGCCGCCTTGAACTTTTATCATTTTGAACGTAACACCACCGACAGTGAAAACCTCAGGTTTAGCATCCGAAACATCGATCTTCTCACGATCGACAGCCACACCATCAATCTGCCCGAGAAGCGCGTCTGACAACACATCCTCGGTCGGCTGAACCAATCTGAAACCGACTTTCGCCTTGCTGGTATGACAATCCACCTCCATTCTATCAAGAACAGTACGGACAACTTTCCCGTCTTTATCAGCCGGTCCTTCAGGATTGACAGCCAACTCCATCGGCTTGAAATATTCATCACTTGTAGCCCCGTCAGGCACAGCGTCATAGCTGTCAAGGCACCACTCTGCCACGGAAGTAAAATCCTTCCCGTTCTGAACCCTCTGGGCATATTCCCACTGCGCCTCGGTCGGAAGAATGAATATCTTGCCGGTTGCCTTGTTCAATTTGCCGAGGAACTTGACGGCATCGACCCAAGACACCATATCAACCGGCGCGTCAGGGTTCTGCACCGAACTTGGATTATCGCCCATGACAGCAGTCCAAAGAGCCTGTGAGACCGGCTTTGCGCTGATGACAAATCCGTCGAGTGCCACCTCGTGGGGAATTCCGTTCGTGACCTTCCTGCGGTTATCTGCGGAAAGGCCCATAGTGTAGTGTCCGGCCGGAATCCTGACCATGTCAAACTTGACATCCCCGACGGTATATTCCAACTGATAGTCAACACCCTGAGGCTTCTGTACAGTTGTCTTGCACGCCGTGGCCGACAACGCTGCCGCCAAAACGGCAATCACATTTAAAAATTTATTCATTTTTCGAAATATTCTTTAACAACACAATCCCAAATGTAATCAAAAACTTTCAATTTGAGAACACCGTCAACGAATGTTGCGGATTTTCCTGTGAAGGTTCTCCGGAAGGAGTCCGGCCAGATGTTCCCTGGCACTCTGAGGCACGAAAATCCTCTTCAAGGACGCTCCGTAGAACGCATCGTCCCCGATAAACTCCAGGCCGGCCGGAAGGACGATCTCCTCCAACGATTCGCAGGCCAGAAACGCACCCGCACCGATAGCCTTCAGTCCCTTGTTGAATTTCACCTTGTTCAGCGAGAAACACTCCTCGAAAGCACCGTCTCCGATGGCGGTCAAACCGGCCGGGCAACTTACCGAGCGAAGTTCCCAACAGCCAAAGAAAGCACCGTCGCCTATGAATATCAAATCCTTGGGCAAACGGATACTTTTCAGCCATCCGCACTCGCGAAAAGCCTCGCGGCCGATGTGCGTGACACTTTGAGGAAGGAATATCTTGTCCAAAAACGATGCCCTCTCCTCTTCGGGAATATCCTCGCCGATCTTCCTGTCCTCTGCCATATATGGCTGAAAGGCGAAGGCTCCGTCGCAGATGATTTTCGTTCCGTCCTTGACGTGGACCTCGCTTGGATAATTCTCCGCATCCAGAAGTTTTGTCCCGTCGGCGGAGTAATTGCAACAATTGTCATTGTCCCAGACATCACACTCACGGTCCTTTTCAGCGGCCGTCGTGTCAAGTCTGAGAGCCTTTAGCCAGTCTTGCATATTCGGAAAATATTATGTCAGAAAGATTTCAGGAAGTCGAGATCTTTTTTGAGCATTATCTTCGGCTCCATCAAAGCGACCTTCTGGAACAGTTTGAACTGGTTGGCCTTGGAGAGATAAACCTTGTCCTCATGCTTTCCCTTACGCCACCATTTGTAGAAGCCGATAGGATCGTTCTCAAATGGGATTCTGGCCAGAATTTCTGACGTGTAGCCTGGGAAGTCAATTGTCAGACCAAGCCCCATAAATTGCTTGTAGTACTGCTGGTCAGCCCTGCGAAGCTTGCTCATCAAAGGATTGTAGACCTCGAAGACATCGACCTGCATCGTCTTCTCTCGGACGATCATCCTGTGAATCCTGACGGGATCGTAGTTCAGCCATGAACCGACCCTCAATGTTTTTGGACCCTCGTCAGTGTCGAGGGTCAATTCATCCATTGAATAATACACCTTCTCGGAATCGAGAGGATAGACTGGATCGGTCTCCGCCATAGTCAACGATTTTTTAAACTAAAGAACAAATATAGACAAAAAAATCGTCCCAAGAAAACCCTTTCCAGCCACAGAATTGATTTTGGTGTCAAAAAAACAAGGAAGGTCTTTAGAAATGGAATTTTTTGTGCTTCAGCCAAAGGCCATAGACCTCGCTGACGTTGCCGGCAGTGACGAAAGACTTGATTCCCTCCCGTTTAAGATATTCCATAAGATTGGAGAATTCATCCTGAGTGAGAAGGGACTGAACCTCATAGCCTTTCTCTCCTGTGTAACCGCCGATCACCTCATAGAGACTGCACCCCCTGCCCAGTTGGTCGATGATGAAGCGGCGGATCTTCTCATGGTCGTGTGAGACTATGCAGACCCTCTTGCGCTTGTTCAGGCTGGCAGTGAAGTAATCCACAACCAAGCCGTTGATCCATGTGCCGATAAGTCCGATGATCACCATCTTGAAAGGATTGATGGCGAACGCCGTGCAGCAGATAATCGCTCCAGCCACGGACACAGAGGCACCGATGTCAAAATGGAAATATTTGTTGACAATCTTCGCAAGGATGTCAAGTCCGCCGGTAGAGGCGTTGATGTTGAACAAAATAGCCTGGGACATGCTCAGCAGCAGGACAAAGCAACAGAGATCAAACCAGATGTCACCCATTACGGAGGTGGTACCAGGCTCCATGAGGTTCTCATAAGGCATCACCCAGGCCCAGAAATCCATCAATGGACCAAGAATCATCGCGGTATAGACGGTTTTGGCGCCGAACTCCTCTCCGATGAGAAACCACGCCAAGACCAGAAGTACCGCATTGATGATCACCACGAAGAGCGAGACTTTGATCTGAACTCCGAAAAAGGCCTCGAATATCCCCGAAAGGACTATGGAAAGGCCTGATATGGTTCCGATGATCAGTTTGCTCGGTACAAGAAAGTAATATACAGCCGCGGCAGCGACCAACATGCCAAGGGTCATGACCACGATATCTTTCCAGAATTTTCCGGTGGCTACAAGACCTGTGATTTTTTGAATCTTTTCGTTCATTTTAGTGTCAAACCAAAAACAGGCCGCAAAGTTAGGATTTTTTGAAAAAAAAGAGAACCCCGAATCCAAATTTCGGCAATATGCAAAATCGGATTCGGGGTTCTCTATATGTCCGGCGCTTACTTGCGGCAGGCGTCCGCGATGACCTTCTCGCTGCGGGCGATGAAGTCGGAGAGAGCCTTGCCTTTGAGCAGGCCGTTGGAAAGGAGGGCGAGGTCAACCACCTGCTTGAGAATGTCGTTGCCGGTCGCATATTCATCGACCACAGCCTGATGGGCATCCTTGATGGCCTGGCGCTCGTCGCTGATCCTCTTCTTCTCGTCCTCTGAAGCGTCCTTGCCAGGCTCGGCAGGAAGTTCCTGCATCGGGGCGATCTTGGACTTCGCCTCCGTGACGATTCCGGCCATGACCGGATTCTCAAGGTTGACGGTGATGTTGAACGACTCCGGCATATTCCCGTAGAAGTTCATTCCGCCGCCCATCGCGCTCATCTCGCGGTAACGCCTCATGAACTCGTTGCGGGTGATGATCACCGGAGCGGCGTTCTCGCCGAGGTTGTCGGCCTCCACGAAGTAGTCGTTGCCCTTAGGCAGGACGGCCTTGAACATCGCGCTGAGGTCATCCTTGTCGGCCTGAGCCATTTTCGGCTTTACCTTCTCGCTCTTAGGTATAAGGTTGTCGATGGTGTCTGAGTCCACTCGGGCGAACCTTGTGTCAGGGATCTTCTGCTCCAACAGGTTGACATAGTGAGCGTCAAGCTCGCAGTCCATCAGGAGCACATCGTAGCCTTTGTTCTTGGCCGCCTCGATGAAAGCGTACTGCTCGTCGGTGTCGGTGGCGTACAGATAAACGACCTTCTTGTCCTTGTCGGTCTGGTTTTCTGCGACGGCCTTGCGGTAGTCCTCCAAAGAGAAGTACTTGCCGTCGGTGTTCTTGAACAGGGCGAATTTGAGTGCCCTCTCGCAGAACTTCTCATCGGAGAGCATGCCATATTCAATGAACAGTTTGAGGTTGTCCCACTTCTTTTCCCACGCGTCACGCTCGTTCTTGAAGATTTCCTCCAGCCTGTCGGCCACCTTCTTGGTGATGTAGGTTGAGATCTTCTTGACGTTCTCGTCGGCCTGGAGATAGCTTCTGGAGACGTTCAGAGGGATGTCCGGAGAATCGATGACACCGTGAAGGAGTGTCAGAAAGTCCGGCACGATGTTGTCCACGTGATCAGTGACGAACATCTGGTTGCAGTAAAGCTGGATGTTGTTCTTCTCGATCGCCATCCTGTCCTTGATCTTCGGGAAGTAGAGGATACCGGTGAGGTTAAACGGATAGTCCACGTTCAGATGGATGTAGAACAGAGGGTCTTCCTTCATCGGGTAGAGGTCCCTGTAGAACTTCATATAGTCCTCTTCCTTAAGCTCGGAAGGTTTGCGGGTCCAAAGCGGCTCGATCTTGTTGATGACGTTGTCCTTGTCGGTGTCAACATATTTTCCGTCCTTCCACTCCTGCTCCTTGCCGAAGACGACAGGAACCGGCATGAACTTGCAGTATTTGTCCAGAAGCTGCTGGATCTTGCCCTTGGTGCCATAGTCCTTGGCGGCCTCGTCATCAAGGTAAAGGGTGACAACAGTACCTCTCTCGTTCTTGTCGCAAGGTCCCATCTCGAACTCAGGATTGCCTTCGCAGCTCCAGATCACACCTTCAGCACCATCTTTCCAGGAAAGGGACTCAATTGTCACCTTCTTGGCGACCATGAAAGCTGAGTAGAAACCAAGTCCGAAATGACCTATGATGTTCTGGTCCTTGTACTTCTGGAGGAACTCTCCGGCTGAGGAGAACGCGATCTGGTTGATGTACTTGTCAATCTCCTCATCGGTCATACCGATACCGTTATCGATGATTCTCAGCGTCTTGGCTTTCTCGTCAAGCTCGACACGAACCTTGAGGTCGCCCAGCTCGCCCTTGAAGTCGCCATTTGAGGCGATCGCCTTCATCTTCTGCGAAGCGTCCACAGCGTTCGCGACCAATTCCCTCAGGAATATCTCGTGATCCGAATAGAGGAACTGCTTGATGACCGGGAATATGTTCTCAGTCGTCACTCCAATCTGTCCTTTGTTTTTTGTTGCCATAATATCTTTCCTTTTTATATTTTACGAATATATTCACTCGGCCCCATCTACTGATGAGAGCGGTTAACGGATAGTCAAAATATGTTCCAATATGGAACGACTGACAATTTGTCATTTTACTTCCTTCAAGAACCTCCACAAGGTGTTCCTGTCCCTTATACCCTTTGTCCCCTATACCCTTTAGAGTATGTTCGTGCTGGACGATCACAAAAAAAGACTTCAGACAAAAGCCTGAAGTCTTTTTCTGTGCTCTGCTAGGGACTCGAACCCTAGACCCACTGATTAAGAGTCAGTTGCTCTACCAACTGAGCTAGCAAAGCATTATGTCTTGAGCGTCAGCCTTAGCCTTTACTCTGGAAAGAAGCGACGCTCCTTTTAGTGATCCGTTCGGGGCTCGAACCCGAGACCCCAACATTAAAAGTGTTGTGCTCTACCAACTGAGCTAACGAATCTTTCCAACCTTTTTCAAGAAGTGGTCTTCCTGATTGGGATTGCAAAGGTAGGGTATTCGGATGAATTCTCCAAACTTTTTAGATAAAATTTCACGAAAAAGTTAGTTCCTTCAAAAACACAGAATCCGCTGACCGGGCCCAAAAAGGGAACTCACTGTCCGCGACAAACTCATTTTCAGCGAAATGCCGAAGCCTATCCAAATCAAAACTGTCAGAAGCCACAGCCGGACGCGGAACCTGCCTACCATCACCTCTGGCGTCAGATGCCATCAGATATCCTTCCGTGGCATCGTAAGCGTTGCACTTCTGCTCGATATGTGACGGAACCATCAGCAAAGGCTTGCCCAAGTACATGGCCTCGCAGACGGACTCGAAGCCAGCCGTGGAAGCATAGGCATGGCAACCGGCCATCTGGCGCAGAAATTCAGCGTCATTCAGATAATAGAATGAAAGCGTCTCATCGACCACTTTGACCGGAGCCTCGTCAGCCCTGTCCCAGAAGAACCTCAGCGGAACATCCGGATGAGCGGAATGCCACTCTTGGACATCTCGCGCAAATCCGGCGTTAAGCATGTATCCGTGAATATATCCTCCGTCATGCACTGCCGGGTCATCAACACCGTCAGTACCGCGCAGACGGAGAACCTCCTGGCGCAATAGTGGAGGCACCACCTTGATCCTCCTTCCGGAATCATTCGGCATAGGCCTGAAGCTGAGCGCCAGAATCTTGGCCGCTCCCCATGCCACCATATTCGTGAAAAGATTCAGGGCATAGTGGCCGGAATATCCTGCACGAGGAAACTTGAAATCCTTGTGCAGGAAAAGGAATTGGTGCCCAAGGCAGACCATTGGGGATTCAAGACGGCTCAAACGGTAGCCGAGAGTCCCGAGTATGTCATAGAAATTGACCACGACATCGGGTCTCAAATCCTTCAGCCGACGTGAGATGAACCTGATTGAGGGCACGAAGCCCCCTATGTGCATGACATTGTACAGAGAGGTCTTCAACGAACTCGCCTTGCGGTTAGAGGTCGAAGGCACGAAATTGAAACTCTCGAACATCTCAACCGGAGCCTTGACGGTCTCGGTGAAGAATGACGGCAGCCTGCGGGCCGGGCTCTTGCCAACCAAGACCCCTACGACTTCGTGTCCGTTCTCTCGCAAGAGTCTCGCCATGGAAATGGCCTGTGTCAAGTGTCCTCTACCCTCTCCCTGAACGATAAAAACGTATCTCATACAACAACTTTCCCGCGATTCTCATGAAAGCCTTGGGTGCCTACCCCTTGCTGGAATATTCCTTGATCATCTGCTCATCAGAAATAGGGCAGACAAGCACATTGCCGCCCTTTACGGCCACGATGTACCCATCCAAACCTTTCACGATGACGGTACCCGCATCTTCCGCGTGGACAATGCAGTCCTTGCAGTCAAAAAGACGCACATCTTTACCGACGGTCCTGTCGCCGTCACATCCGGTATCACCATGGAATCCTTCCGCCACAGGATCTTCGTCAGAAGACGGAATATGCGCTTTCACCGAACTGTAACTGCCGAGATCCGACCACCCCAGATCTCCTTCAATGACGTAGATATCATCGGATTTTTCCATCACAGCATAGTCGATGGATATCTTGTCACAAGTCGGGAAAAGCTTCCTCACAACCTCTTTCTCATCGCAAGAGCCGAACGATGCCGCTATCCTGTCCATCACGCCCGCTATCTGAGGGGCGTGGGCGCGCATCTGACCCACAATGGTTCCGGCGCTCCAGACGAATATGCCCGCGTTCCAGAAATATGTCCCCGCGGCAAGATATTCCCTGGCCGTGGCGATGTCCGGTTTCTCCTTGAACTCCCGAACCTTGACAACCTCCTCAGGGCGTTTTTCCTCCGCGTAAATATAGCCATAGCCGGTTTCAGGACGTGTCGGTTCAATGCCGACTGTCACTATGCGGTTTCCTTCGGAAGTGAAATTCAGCGCCTTGCGTACAATGTTCGAGAACCTTTGCTCATTCAGTATCAAAGCGTCCGCCGGTGTCACGACAATGTTGGCATCCGGTTTGACAGAGGATATCTTCCAACAGGCGTATGCGATGCAAGGCGCAGTGTTGCGGGGTTCAGGTTCGGCAAGAATGTGATCCTCCGGGATGGCAGGCAACTGCTCCTTCACAATCCCGACATAATCCGTCGAGGTGACAACCCAGAAATTCTTAAGGTCGCAGACAGGCATGAATCTGTCCACGGTCATTTGAATCATGGTTTTTCCTATCCCAAGCAAATCTATGAACTGCTTCGGTTTCTCAGGTGTACTGATCGGCCAAAGTCGGCTGCCGATTCCACCTGCCATTATCACTACATGCGTTTCCATAACATAAACTATAACTTTCGCCCAGATTACGATTTGCAACCTAAAGCGGAATCATATCATGTGTAAATTTAGGAAAAATCAACGATATACAATGATTATTTCACTAATTTTGCATAAATATAACACACTATGAAAGGAGTCAACATTTTTCTTGCCGAAGGCTTCGAAGAGATCGAGGCCCTTGCGACAGTTGATGTTCTCCGCAGAGGAGACATCAAAGCCAGGACAGTTTCCGTCACCGATGAGCGTCAGGTATGCGGAGCACACGGAATTCAGGTTCTTGCAGACCTTGCCTGGACTGAATTCGAGTCCACCATTGACATGACAGAGACGTGCGAATGTGACGTGATGATTTTTCCCGGCGGAATGCCCGGCACAAAGAACCTTGCGGAGATTAAAGATCTGATGGAGCTGATGAAGTCACACTATGCCGAAGGTGGCATCGTGGCTGCCATCTGCGCCGCTCCAGGCCTGATAGTCTCACAACTTCCAAGCCTCGAAGGCAAGAGGTTCACCTGCTATGATGGATTCGAGGACGCACCTGCCGCGAAAGGTGGAGAATACCTCAAGACCGCTGCCGTGGCCGACGGAAACCTCATAACCGGCCGTGGTCCAGGCTGCGCCGTGGAATTTGCTTTGGCCATTGTCAGGCGTCTGAAAGGCGCGGATCTTGCTGACGGAATCCGTGCAAGCATGATGATCTGATCATTTTCTGCCAAGGGTTCTCCAAGAAAGGACCGGGATCAGAAAACTCAAGAGACAGGCGGCAATCCAGAAGAAGGAGACGGGGACGAAATCGAAATCGTTCCCGTCTATCATAATTCCGCTTACTATGTTCTGGATTCCGGCGGCGGCATAACTTGCCAGGCCTACCATCCCGAGAGCGGCTCCGGTGGCCTTGCGCGGTACTATGTCAAGTGCCATCAGGCCGGCAACCGTGCAATAGACCACACCGATCGCCAGACTGAACACCGACACATAGACGATGTTCAATGAATATCCTCCACCGGTGAAAAGGAATGCTCCGAGCGACAGCAGGCAAAGCAGTCCGGAAACCAACACCGGGATAAAGCGGTTCCCTTTGAAGACCCTGTCGGAGAGCCAGCCGGCCAGCACGGTTCCTGCTATTCCGAAAGCCTCCGAGAACGCTATGATCTGCGTGGCACCCGCAAGGGAAAACCCTTTGTCTTTCTGGAGGAAAAGCACACCCCACTCACTGACGGCGTGCTGGGTGATGTACACGAAGGCGCTCGAAAGGGCGATTATCCATATTCCCGGATGACGGACCACCATTTTCTGGAGTTCCTTGATCGGCATGGAGTCGGTCTTCTGAGGTTTCTCGCCGGTCAACTCCTGCACCGAAGGAAGGCCACGGCTCTCCGGTGTGTCGGAGACCATCAGCAGAATCATCGCCGAGCCTATGACTCCGGCCACAGCGGAGAAGATGAAGCCATATTCCCATCCAACCCAGCCGACAATTAGTCCCAAAGCGAACACTGACAGCGATTTACCCAAATAAGGCGTGGCACTGAAGATGCTGTAATATGTCCCTCTGCGTTCAAGCGGAAACCATCGGGATAGACTTATGACCCCCGGAGGAGCGCCCATCGACTGACAGTAACCGTTGACACCCCAGATTACAGAGAACACAATGAACAGCAGCATCGTGGAGGTGCCAGTCCAACCTTGGAGCAACCCAAGAACTCCCATCAGAAGGTTGACCACGGTTGAGATCAGAAGACCTGTGGCCATGAAGCGGCGCACGTTGCAATAGTCAGCGATGAACCCGTTGGCGAACTTGCCGAAAGCATAGACGAAATAAAACGCCGAGCCGATGATTCCAAGCTGCGCGGCGGTGAATATCTCCCCGTCGATCAACGGCTGCTTCACAACGCTCATCGCCATCCTGCAGACGTAGTAGAGAGCATAAGCCCCCGTCACGCCCCAGAAAGTTCGGCTCCGCAGACGCCTGTACTCCCCTGCCACCCTCTCCAGAGCGACCTTGCCCTCCGAAGGCTTCGAGATTCTATAGAATGAATATAGACTCATAATATTCAGAGACTGCCCTGATCGATTGACGGAAGTTTTTCGTTTTTAATATAGCATCCCCAACAAATCAAAACAGTCATTCAACCTTACAAACCTTAGATCCGCAGAAAGATTCACGGTCTCAAGGTATGCAGTGCAAAAGTAGCAAATTTATGGCAACAAGTAAAGTTTATTTTGCGTGGCATACAACAGCCTGATTATCAAAGATTTTAGCTGCATTCCCTGTACGACTTTAACGACCAGAAAGGCTCCTTGTGCCTCTCACTGCCACATAGTTAAGTGCCGCAGCTTTCCTATTCACCTTTTATTGATTAAGAGAGCAGACTCTCCAGCCGTCAATTGTTCCGGTTTTTGAAGAAAAATCGCAGCCAATCAAGTGGATGCGCTTACGGCCCGCTTCATATTCACGAGCATAGCCTTTATCCTTGATTTGATCCAAGGCGGCTTCAGCGGAGCCATCAAGTTTGAATTCAAAGATATATACATCTTTCGAGGTTTCGACAACGCAATCCACCCTGCCTTCGCTCTGCTCTTTTTCCGTGAAGGCGGTGTAAGAACTGATCATACGCAGAATGAGATAAAAGGTGTACTGGAAATAACGTTCCTTCTCCCGTTCATCATCCTTGCGACGTTGAGAATACGGGATGCTCGCCAGAAAAGACGTGAAGAGTATTCTCAACTGTTCAAGATCACCACCTTCCAAAGCCTCTATCACATCAAGAACCCAAGAGCCAGGATTCTCCTTTGGTTTGAGGTAGCTGGATGTCAGCAAGGTGACAAAACCGCGTTTCACCTCGTCATTAGGAAAATCCAAAAGATAGGAATTGGTCAAGCGCTTGTAGTCCTTGATGGTGAGATAGCCGCTTTGATAGATCATCGGGAGAGGACGCTCGACATCAGCCTTGTAGTCATCAAAGTCTTGCGGTGTGTAATATCTGCCCACCAATTCATTGATGTTCTCATTGCAATGAGCCAAAAGACGGACAAGATAGGATGGAGAACCAGTTTTGAACCAATAGTCGTCAATCCACATTTCATTGAACGCGCGAAGCACGCTGAAAGGATTATACACTCCCCTCAGCCGGCGGCTGAAATGATAGCCATCGAACTGCCGCTTAAGTTTTGTTTTCATATCGTCCTCGCTCAGCTCATATTCCAATGCCATCTCCTTGATTTGCTCCTTAAAGACAGTATGAAGTTCTTCCTCGGTAACACCTAACAAGGTGTCATATCTGGCCGACAGGCTGATGTCATCAGGTTGGTTGAAGCCACTGAACACACTGACTTGCGAGAATTTAGTGACACCGGTAAGCAATACGAACCGAAGATGGTCATCAGCGGCCTTGAAGACAGAATAGAACCCTTTCAGCACCTCTCGGTTCCAATCCTCAATTTTCCTTTTTTGACCATCTACAACAGTTTCCAGCCCAGTGTCCAACACGTCCAACAACGGCTTGTCATATTCATCTATCAGGACTACCACGCGCTGTCCCGTCTTCTCATGGGCGGATTTCAACACATGGCAGAATCTGTCGCCAAGAGTGTCGTGGAAAGGATCCTTGCCATAAACAGCTTCCTGCATCTCGACAAATCCGGTCAAGGTTTTTAACAATTCGCTTCCTTCTGTAAAATTCTTGCCGTTGAAGTCAACACGGAATACCGGATACTCCTTCCATTCAGTTTCCAACCCATCGATGGCAAGACCCTTGAACAATTCTTTTTTCCCTTGGAAATAACATTCGAGTGTAGAAACGAGAAGAGACTTGCCGAACCTCCTCGGGCGGCTCAGAAAGTAAATCTTTCCATTTTGCACTAAATCATAAATCATCTTGGTCTTATCTATGTATAGAAAGCCATCTTTGATGATTTGGTCGAAACTTTGTATTCCTA
>ERZ808240.2451-NODE-2451-length-20214-cov-14.536187_pt1 | contig 20214 bp, 18 predicted proteins | sample MGYA00521084_ERZ808240 | MGnify/ENA primary metagenome ERZ808240 (study PRJEB31516, sample SAMN03275571) | gut metagenome | biome: mammalia-associated habitat; material: feces | host: Papio cynocephalus | place: Kenya | collected 2012-08-06 ...
GCACCCTCATCCGGGAGATCGACGCCAGCCATGTGCGCTACCGCAAACGGGCCGTCCAGCGGGCACAGTTCCTGCTGCTGAGCGACCGCTCCGCGCAGGGCAGCGTCACGGCCCTGCTGCGACGGTACGCCGAAGAGATCAAGACCCCCGACCAGCTCTTTGAGCCGGACGACGGCCCGGTGGCAAAGCGGCTCCGTCTCTGGCCGGTGCAGGTCTTTGGCGAAAAGCCTCTCTACCCGCCGGCAGCGCCCCGCACCGACGCACCGCTGGCTCCGGTGAACGCCGAACAGCTGGACGAAGAGCAGCTCCGCCGGGAGCAGAAGCTCCTGCTGGACTACGCCCGGATGGCCGTCACCGAAGAGAACGTGGACATTCTGGCCCGGCAGGCGCTGGCCGCCCGGCCAAAGGCATCGGCTTCCACCCTCGCGGACGAATACCCCAACGACTTTGCACGCATCATCGGACTGCACACCTACTCCCAGTCGCCCCGGCGCTGCTATGACATCCAGCTCACCGGACAGTGGGTGGAGCGGGGCGGTTTCCGGTTCGAAGAATTTATCCTGACACCCCGCAAGGAGGACGCCGAAGATGACAGAAACGAATAAAATGCTGGAAGAGTGCGCAAATTATCTGCTCAACCACTGCTTTGTGCTGGGCGGCGTGGAAGACCAGCGCGCCAAATATCTCTATGTGCAGGATCATCTCAACGAGGTGCGGGCAGTGTTTGCCCCGCTGGGCTACTCCGTGGTGCTCTACCCCGCCCCTCTGCAGGCGGCGGCTCTGGTCAACGAGCACGAGGGCAGTCAGGCCCGGCTCCTGAAATACGAGAGCATCCTGCTGCTGGTGCTCCGCCTGCTCTACCTGCAGAAACGGGAGAGCCTCGCCGCCAGTGCCGACCAGGTGCTGGTGACGGTGGAAGAGGTGCAGGCCGAATTGCAGAAGATGAACCTGCCCCGCCGTCTTGACCAGCCCACGCTGGAACGGCTGCTGCGCACCCTGCGCCGGTACAATCTGGCCCGGCCTGTGGGGCGGCTCTCGGGACTGGACAGCCGCATCGAGGTGTTCCCCACCGTCCTGTTGGCCCTGCCGGACGCCGACCTGGCCGACGCAGCCGCCGAGGCGGGCCGCACCCGCAGCGAACTGGCTCTTTATGAGCGCCCCGAAGACGGGCAGACCGCTCTGGAGGTGGAAGAATGATCGAACTGAAACGGCTCAAGCTCATCAACTGGCACAACTTTGAGAATGTGACCTTCGACTGCGCCCGGCTGACCTACATGATCGGCGTCAACGCCGTGGGCAAGACCACCATTCTGGATGCCATCCGCTATTGCCTGACCACCAACCGGAACTTCAATGCCCTGGGAAATAAAAAGAGCGGCCGCACCCTGCAGGGCTCTGTCCACGCCAAGCAGCGGGGCGAGAACGCCTACCGCCGCCCGGGCCGAACAGTGGCCTATATCGGAGCTGAGTTCTGGGACAGCGTCAAGCGCACCCATTTCGTCATTGCCGTCCGGGTGGAGTCGGAAGGCCCCATGCAGGAGCTTCACCCCGGCGACCAGACCTGGTATATCTCCGAGGACGGCTGCACTCTGGAGCAGCTGCCCTTCATCGACCCCCGCACCGGTGCCCCCAGCTCCAAGGAGAACTTCAAGCCCGCCGTGGGCCGGCTCTCCTACACCCGCAGCCCCGGCGAGGCCCGCGACCGCATCTGCCGGGCACTGGGCATCGGCCGGGCCTCCAGCCCGCTGGGCAAGAAGTTCAACGAGGTGTTCCAGATGGGCACCAGCATGGACGAGATCCCCAACTTCCGGGAGTTCCTGTACCAGTACATCCTGCCCCAGCCGGAGCTTGACCTTGAGGCACTGCAGGGCGACCGGGTGGAGCTGGAAAACCTCCACGCTGTGCTGGCCGAAGCCCAGACCCGGGCCGCTGCGCTGGAAGAGATCGTGAACGACGGCCGGGAAGCCTCCCAGAAGGAGACCGAGGCCCTTGTCAACCGGGGCACCGCCCTGCTGGCCCGGGCGGAGGAAGCTGCCGCCGGGCAGAACAGCTGGCAGGAACATCTGGCCGCAGGAAAGCGTCAGCACGAAGAGCTGACCGCCCGCTACGCTTCGGCCAAGGACGCCGAGGCCGAAGCGCGCCGGGCCTATCTTACGGCCCACAATGCCGCCGCCAGCGGCGAGGGCCGGGCACTGGATGCCCTGAGCGAGGAACTGGCCCAGAAAAAGACCGCACTGGACAAGGCATCCCGGGCCGCAGCCCGGAGCGAAGCTGCCGCCGGAAAGGTGCAGGCTCTTTTGCAAAGCTTACAGCGGAGCGGCTTTCCGGTGGAAAAGGCCCTCTGGCCCGCATCCCTCACCGCTGAGACCCTGCCCCAGCTCCAGACCGTCCTTGCCGGGCTGGAAAAGCCGCTGGAAGAGCAGTATTTCGCCGCACGGCAGGAAGCTGCCGCCCTCACCGCAGAACAGCAGGCAAAGCAGACGGAACTTTCGTCGGTCTCCGGCGGCAGGTGGGTCTATCCCCACGGAGATGCCGCCACCAAAGTGCGGGACGCCGTGAACGCCGAGCTGAAGAGCCGGGGCATGACGCCGGATGCAAAGATCTTCTGCGAGCTGCTGAGCGTGGAGGACGAGAGCTGGCAGGACTGCGTGGAAGCCTGTCTCGGTGACCGCCGGTTCGACATCCTTGTGCCGCCCACCCACTACGCTGCCGCCAAGAGCGCTTTTGTGGCCTTGAAAGATAAGGTCGGTCCCATCAGCCTGCTGGACACGCCCAACATCCGGACGGCCAACCGGAAAGCCGATTCTGCCCCCGCCGACAGCCTTGCGGCTCAGGTGAAGAGCGAGAACCCGCTGGCGGCCCAGTACGCCGACACCATCCTGCGGCGCATCGTCTGCTGTGACACCCCCGACACGCTGGAACAGTACCCCGACAGCGCCACCCGCGACCTGCTGCGGCACCACCCCTTCCGGCTGGAACGTCTCCGCACGCCCCAGCGGTATATCGGTCTGGACGCCCGCCGGGCCCGGGCCGAAGCCCTGACCAGAGAGCTGGATGCCCTGACGACCCGCTGCAAAGAGGCGGCACAGTCTGCCGCCGCCCTCAAAGCGGCCCGGGACAAGTATCAGGATGTGCAGCACAGCAGCACCATGGAGGAGCTTGCTGCCCTGTGGGATGCCCGCAGCGCTGTGGAGACCGCCCGGGCCGACTGCGCCGCACAGGAACAGAAGCTGGCCGAATGCCGGGAGAACCCGATGCTCCAGCAGCTCTACAAAGAGGACGAAGCCCGGGAGGCCGCATGGGATGCGGCCCGGGCCGCTGTGGAGACTGCGGGCGGTGATATCCGGGTCTGCGAGAAACAGCTGGCCTCCTGCGAGGCTGAAAAATCCAAGGCCGAAGAGACCGCAGCGCAGGCCCGGCAGGCCGCTGACCGGTTCTTCGGGCAGTATCCGCTGCTGGAACCGCTGGCCCGGGAACGCTATGACGCCCTCAGCAAGGGCAAAGGCCCCCGTGCCGCCGCACAGGCCGCAGAGAAGGCGCAGGCCCGGCTGGACGACGCTCTGGCCGTCTACCTCACCGGCACTCTGGAACCGGCCCAGAAAGAGTACAACACCCGCTATGTCTGCGATTATCCGCTGGGCCTCGCGGGCATCGAGCAGTACCGCGCCCAGCACGAGAGCCTTGTGCGCATCGACTTGGAGCGGTACGCTGCCCGCCTCGAGCAGGCACAGCGGGACTGCAAGGACCGCTTCCGGAAAGACATCCTCTTCCGGATGAAGGACGACATCTTCAACGCCCGGCGTCAGTTCCGGGAACTGAACAAGGTGATGGAACAGCTGACCTACGGCGAAGAGGTCTATCGCTTTGAGCTGGGCCCCAGCCGTGACCCCCAGCTGGCCGCGTTCTATCAGGTCATCGTGGACAAGGGCAACCAGCAGATGACCGACGGCGACTCGCTGGATAACCTTGCCGCCACCGCCGACCCGGTGTACGAGCGGCAGGTGGACGAACTGATGGAAAAGATCATGGCCGACGTGGACGAGAACACCCGGGCCCGGCAGGAAGGCCGACGTCCCGAGGGAGTGGCCCTGTCGGACTATGTGGATTACCGCACCTATCTGGACTACGACATCAAAGTGACCAATACGGTCTCGGGCCAGCAGGCTTCCCTCTCCCGGGTCAGCCGGGACTCCTCCGGCGGCGAGAACCAGGCCCCCTTCTATGTGGCCATCTGCGCTTCCCTGCTGCAAATTTATCAGAAGAGCGAGAACAGCATCCGGCTGGTTCTGCTGGACGAGGCCTTCAGCAAGATGACCAGCGACCGCATCCGCCCCATGATGGAGCTGTTCCGCCGGATGCAGCTGCAGGTGATCCTCATCTCCACCGTCGAGAAGAGCACTGCCATCCAGCCCTACTGCGACATCACCTATTCCATCGTGCGCCACGGTGACGTGAACGCCATCGCGCCCTTTTACCGCCTGAACCCGACGGACACCGAATCACAGGAGGCTGAATCTTGAACGAACATCTTGTAAAATTCTGGCTCTTTGCCACCCACTGGACGGAGCTGGACACCTTTGACAACGAAGAAGAGCTGAACGACGAGATCGAACTGCTCCACCGTCAGAACCTGCCCACCAAGGTGCGCCAGCGCACGAAGAAGGACGGTACCGAGGAGCTGGTGCTCTATGTCAAGCAGGCCGACCGGGACTATGCACGCTACTGCACCGGCTGGCGTCCCGGGATGTGACAAAGGCCCTGTCCGCCGGGGTTGACAACAAAAATAAACTTTGTTATACTGTTTTTCGCTCATCGGAGGGCTTTTTCAACGTAATTGAAAGGCCGGATAAGATGCCGCAGCGAGTGTTCGCCCGGAGGCTGGGATGGCCGTAGCCGCCCAGCAGAGGAGGGCGGACATCGTGCTGTGTGTCTTATCCGGCCTTTTTTGCATCTTGAGTCAAAGGAGTATCCATGTCAAAGCAGAAGATCCAATTATCCGACCACTTCGATTACGGCCGTCTGCTGCGGTTCGTGCTGCCCTGCATCGGCACCATGCTGTTCACCTCCATCTACGGCATCGTGGACGGCCTGTGTGTCTCCAATTTTGTGGGCAAGACAGCCTTTGCGGCGGTCAATCTCATCATGCCGGTGCCCATGCTCATCGGCTCGGTGGGCTTCATGCTGGGCACCGGCGGCAGTGCCATCGTGGGCATCACCCTGGGTGAGGGCGACCGGGAAAAGGCTGACCGGTATTTCAGTCTCTTTGTCTGGACGGCCCTCAGCGCGGGCATCGTTCTCTCCGCCATCGGCGTTTTCGCCGTCCGCCCGGCGGCGGCCCTGCTGGGGGCCAAGGGTGAGATGCTGGATTATGCCGTCCGGTATGGCCGCATCCTGATGATCTCCCTGCCCACTTTTATTTTGCAGAATATGTTCCAGAGCTTTTTCGTCACCGCCGAGAAACCCCAGCTGGGCTTTGCCTTCACGGTGGCGGCAGGCGTCACCAACATGGTGCTGGACATCGTACTGGTGGGAATGCTCCAGGGCGGCGTGGAGGGCGCGGCCATCGCCACCTTCATCAGCCAGGCCGTGGGCGGTGTGCTGCCGGTGTTCTACTTCCTGAACAAAAAGTCTTCCTGCTGCATCCATCTGGGCCGCACCCAGTGGAGCGGCACCGTCCTCCGGAATGCCTGCATCAACGGTTCCTCCGAGCTGATGACCAACCTTTCCATGTCGCTGGTGAACATCCTCTATAACTACCAGCTCCTCCGCTTTGCGGGTGAGAACGGCGTGGCAGCTTACGGCGTCATCATGTACGCAGCCTTCCTCTTCGTGGCCGTCTTCGTGGGCTATGCCGTGGGCAGCGCCCCCATCGTCAGCTACCACTACGGTGCCCGGAACCACGCCGAGCTGCACAACCTCTACACCAAGAGCCTCCGGCTCATCGGCGTGGTGGCCGTCCTCATGACGGCTCTTTCCATGGTCATCATCCCCTATGTGGCCCGCATCTTCGTGGGCTACGACGCCGACCTGCTGGAACTGACCAGCCACGCGTTCCGCGTTTATGCCCTGAACTTCTTCATCATGGGCTTCAACGTCTATGGTTCGTCCTTCTTCACAGCTCTGGGCGATGGCGTGACCAGTGCCCTCATCTCCTTCCTGCGCACCCTGCTGTTCCAGCTGCTGGCCCTCATCCTGTTGCCCATGGTGCTGGACATCGAGGGCGTCTGGCTGGCTGTCACGGTGGCCGAGGCCGGTGCGCTCTGCGTCACGGTGCTGATGTTTATCAAAAAAGATAAGGTTTTCCACTACCGCGAAGGATAATGTTGAAAAGTTAAAAGGCCGCTGGAGGTTTTCCAGCGGCCTTTTGTTTTGTCGGATCCTATGTTATAATTGGCTCACGGTCCTTACCGACCCAATTTTATTGGGAAGGGAGGTGTGCCCCATGAGTGGAATTTTATCTTTCATAGCATCTGTCGCAGCGGGTGTGGTTTCCAACTTCATCAGCAAGTGGCTTGACAGACTGCTGAATAAGGACTGCAAGCACTAAAAAAGAAGACCCCCTTACGGAGCGGCAACTCTGCGAGGGGGTTTTCTTTTGGTGAACCTCATGAATGGATTCATTTTATCTTTCTGCCTTTAGTATATGCGAAAGCGCAGAAAAGTCAAGCATTTTCCTTTACAGCAGTTTGCATTTTTTGCACAGACACCGTCCGCAAACTGCATACCACAAACATGCCGTTTTGTAAGGCTTTATTTATGAAAATTACGATCATCAAAGTGGTATTCCAGCATCTCGCAGTTCCGGATGCCGGCGGCGGAATATTCCTCATTGGTCATATCGTGGAAGTAAGACTCCACTACCCGGGCGATGCCGTTGTGGGCCACCAGAAGATACGTCTTGTCTTCCTCCTGCCGCAGCTCGTCCAGCAGGTTATAGATGCGCTGTGCCAGCTGCATCATGCTCTCGCCGCCGCCATAGCGGTCGGCGAAGTGGGTCTTGGAGATGCGGAACTCCTCGCCGTCCCGGGGCGTGCCCTCATACTTGCCGAAGCACTGTTCCCGCAGGCGGGGCTCGCAGCGGGCCGGGATGCCGGTGGCCTCAGCTACGGCCTTTGCGGTATCGGCGGCGCGGCTCAGGGGCGAATACAGGATCTCGTCGATATGGACGCCGCTCTCCTTTACCTTTTGGCCCAGTTCCCAGGCCTGCTGACGGCCCCGCTCGGTGAGGGGGCTGTCGGTCATCCCGCAGATCTTGTTCTCCACATTCCAGACGGTCTCTCCGTGGCGGGCGAAATAAATGCTGTGCATGATGTCTCCTTGTTATTTCTGATAGCCGGCCTCGATCTCTTTGATCTTCTCATAGAAGAAATCGTTGACCGGGGTGGGCATCCCGTGCTTTCGGGCGAGGCGGCGGACGGTGCCTGAGAACAGCTCCACCTCAGTGGGGCGCTTGGCCAGAACATCCTGCCGCATACTGGGCATTCCCTCCGGATTAAAGGTCGGTGCCATCTTCTCGATGAAATTCTTGTCGTTGTCCGCGGGCAGGTTGATGCCTTCCAGTGCCGACAGGCGGATGACCTCCTGCATGGCTTCCAGCATCTTCTGCCGGGGCAGGCCGGGCTTGACCAGCCCGCCGTAGGGCACGTCAAAGACCGCTGCGGCCTGATTCAGACCGTCGTTTATCATGAGCTTGCTCCACTGCTTATAAAGGATATCGCTGCAGGGCTCGCTCTCGATGCCGCAGGACGTGAGGTACTCGTCCACAGCCTTCACGCGGTCGGTCATCTCGCCGTTCTTTTCGCCGAACTGGATGCGGCCCGGAACGCCGAAGATGAGTTCCCGGTCTTTGCGGGTGGCGTCCATGCCGATGGCAACGCTCCACAGGCAGTGGCCGGGGTAGACGTCCTCGATCTCCTCTTCGCTGGTGATGCCGTTGATGACGCTGAGGATGATGGTATCCGGGCCCACGAACTTTTCAATGTCCTTGATGGCCTGTTCCAGCACGGTAGCTTTCACGGCCACCAGCAGAAAGTCCACCGGCTGGCCCTGCTCCGGGGGCACATAGTCAAAGTGGCACTCCTTACCGTTGCAGATGACCGGCTGAGCCGAGTAGCGGGCAATGCGCTCCTGGTTTGCAATGACCTTCACGCCGGGCATCTTCCGGCCAAAGAGGATGCCCAGAGCACCCAGACCGATGAGGGCAGATGTCTCGATTTTTTTCATGATAATCCTCTCCTTTTTCGTTCCGTTCAGGCTTTCCGGAGGGTCGTGCCGTCCCAGAGCACCTCGTCTCCCTCGTCGATGCCCCGCTTCGTCAGTTCTGCATCGGGACAGGAAAAGGTGTGCCGGGTGCCGTCCGCTGCCTCCACCACGACATCACAGCAGACCTGCGCCCCTGCGGGCAGCTCTTCGCAGCCGTACATCTGCTCTTCGATGCGCACCACACGGTAATGCTCCATTTTTTCACACCTCCTGTCCCACTGAATGATGGGGTTTTCCTTTATTATAAGCCCCTCCGCAGCCAGCGTCAACCACGGCTTGACAGGCCCGCCGCCGGGCTGATAAAATAGAAAAGAATCTGCGTTGACAAGGAGAGAATCGCTTTGAATATCACCGAACTACGCTATCTCGTTGCCATTAAGAAATGGGGCTCTGTGAGCGCTGCGGCCAAGCAGCTTTATGCCGCACAGCCCAACGTCAGCAAGGCGCTGAAAAATCTGGAAGAGGAATACGACCTGCGCATTTTTGAGCGCTCTTCCACCGGCATGATCCCCACCGAGCAGGGGCGGCGGTTCATCGAACAGGCCGCCCGGGTGCTGGAAGAGGTAGACCGGCTCAGCGAGGACGCCCACCACGCCCGGGAGCGGTGCGCTGAGCTGCGGGTGATGATCCCCCACGCCACCTACGCTTCCTATGCTGCGGTGGACTTTCTCAAGGAGGCCGCTGCCGCCGACCAGCTGCGCATCCACATCCGGGAGGGCGGCTCCATGGAAGCGCTGGATTTCGTCCAGCGCAGGGGATATCATCTGGCGCTACTGCGGTACGCCGCCGAAGATGACGACCACTACACCCACTACTGTTCCCGCCGGGGCCTGAAGATGGAGCCGGTGATGGAGTTTGAATACCGGCTGCTCACCAACCGGGACGGCCCTCTGGCCAAACACGAAGTAAAAGACCTCGCTGAGCTGAACCACTACATGGAGATCATGCACGATGACTTCCAGCTGCCCGGCGACGAGGACAGCGACGGCATCCGCTGGCACGTCAACGACGCCCGCCGCATCCATGTCTACGAGCGGTGCAGCCAGTTCTCCATCCTGCAGCAGCTGCCCTCGGCCTATATGTGGGCCTCCCCCATGCCCCAGCGGGCGCTGGACCAGTTCCATCTGGTGCTGCGGAAGTGTCCTGCCCAGCGCCAGCAGATGCGGGATGTGCTGGTCTACCCCGACCACGGCTCTCTGCGGCCCGAAGAGCAGGCGTTCATCGACCTGCTCCACAAGGAAGCCTCCCTCACTGTGAAATAAGCATCCGCTGCCACTCCTTTCCATTTCTGGCCGAATTATGCAGAAAAGCTACGAACGGCAGAAGAAAAGGGTCGTCAATCGGCAATATGCACAAAAAAGTGGAGAAAATTTCGGCAGTGTATCTTTTGGAGTGCCAATCAGCACCGGCGCGGCAGAAATTCATTCGTATTTTTATCGTATCATCATGACAAATCGACCCCGCAGCCCACAAACCGGCTGCGGGGTCATATATTTTTTGATATGACCTCCATACCAGAAGCATATTACTCATTTTATGAAGAATGTGTTAACATAAGGCCAGAAATGATTTCGCAGTCGGCAGAATGGGGCCGGCTGTAAAAGTCAAAAAGGAGGTTTCTGGTATGATTAGTTTCTTACTCTGCCTGGCGATCCTGATCATTGGCTACTTTGTCTACGGCAAGATCGTTGACAACACGTTCGGACCCGATGACCGTGAAACTCCTGCTGTCCGCATCAACGATGGCGTTGACTACGTCGTGATGCCTCAGTGGAAGCTGTTCCTGGTCCAGCTGCTGAACATTGCAGGTCTGGGTCCCATCTTCGGTGCACTGCAGGGTGCTCTGTGGGGCCCCGTGGTGTTCCTGTGGATCACCTTCGGTACCATCTTTGCCGGCGGCGTGCATGACTACTTCTCCGGCATGATGAGCGAGCGTAATGACGGCGGCTCCATCGCTGAGATCACTGGTAAGTATCTTGGCCCTGTGATGCAGAACGTCATGCGTGTGTTCTCCGTCGTGCTGCTGATCATGGTCGGTACCGTGTTCGCAGTCGGCCCTGCCGGCCTGATCGTTACCCTGTGCAAGAACAGCGGCATGTCCGGTATGCTGACCACCACTCTGTTCTGGCTGATCATCATCCTGGTCTACTACTTCATCGCAACCTTTATCTCCATCGATGCTATCATCGGTAAGATCTACCCCGTCTTCGGCATCTGCCTGATCATCATGGCTATCGGCGTCATCTTTGGTATCTTCACCAATCCCGCCTACACCATCCCCGAGATCTGGAACCACTTCGGCAGCATGCATCCCTCCGGAACTCCTATCTGGAGCTTCATGTTCATCACCGTTGCCTGCGGTGCTATCTCCGGTTTCCACTCCACGCAGTCGCCTCTGATGGCTCGCTGCATGAAGAGTGAGAAGCAGGGCCACTTCGTCTTCTACGGCGCAATGGTCTGCGAGGGCATCATCGCTCTGATCTGGGCAGCAGCTGGCTGCTCCCTGTACGAAGTCACCGGCGGTCTGAACACCGGTCTGGCAGCTGCTCTGGCTGAGGGCCAGTCCGCTGCTATCTACGACGTCTGCTCCAAGACCATGGGCGGTGTGGGTATTGCACTGGCTATGATCGGCGTCGTTATCTGCCCCATCACTTCTGGTGATACCGCATTCCGTTCCGCTCGTCTGACCCTGGCCGACTGGTTCAAGATCGATCAGGACAGCTACGCAAACCGCCTGAAGCTCTGCGTGCCCGTTCTGGGCGTCGGCGCTTTCCTGGGCATCGGCAATGCACTGGGCTTCATCAACTACACCGTTATCTGGCGCTACTTCAGCTGGACCAACCAGACTCTGGCCATGATCGTTCTGTGGGCTGCTTCCATGTACCTGTTCCAGGAGAAGAAGAACTACTGGATCACCGCAGTGCCTGCTACCTTCATGAGCGCAGTGTCCGCTACTTACTTCATCCTGGCTCCTGAGTGCCTGGGCGGCCTCCTCAACGGCAAGACCGCTGATGGCGCCACCATCTACAACACCGCTGTTGCATATCCCATCGGCATCATCTTCGCCATCGCAATGCTGGCTATCTTCCTCCATGCGACCAAGAAGCACACCGAGAAGAAGAGTGCATAACAGCCTGACCGTAACATCCACCGCCGTCTGAAATCACCCATTCCGGGCGACATTGCTTGAAGCTTCGAGCAACAGACCGCTGCCATATGGCAGCGGTCTGTTTTTTGTTTTCTGCCCAGAAACACTCCCCACTATGCACAATTTTTTGCATACTGTTTTAGGAACATTGTCAGATTTACGTCTTGCTTTCTTCATATTCAGGGCATATAATGTTACACTGTCGGGGTGTTCTGGAAATCCTGCTCCGGCAAAGGAAGTGTTATCGATGCGCAGCTGGTGTGCTCGCCATCCTGTCTCTTTCATGGCTTTATACATGGTATTTTATCTGACTGCGTTCCACTGGCTCGAGGTGAACGTCACCGTTCCCGAAGTCTGGGTACACTGCCAGCTGGACGATGTGATCCCTTTCTGTAAGTACGCCATCGTCCCCTATTTTGCATGGTTCGCATGGATTCCCTTTACCCTGTTCTATCTGCTGCGCCGGGCTGACCGCAGCGATTTCTGGCGGGTGTGTCTCTGCCTGTTTGCGGGCATGACCATTGCCCTGGCCTGTTATGTCATCGTGCCCACGGGGCTGTATCTGCGGCCCTACCGGGTGTATGGCAGCGACATCTTTGCACGGCTGGTGCGGATGCTCTACACCACCGATACTTCCATGAACGTCTGTCCTTCCATCCACGTCTTCAACACCGTGACGCTGATGATCGGCTACCACCGCAGCCGCTGCTTTGATGAGCCGGGCCGCCGCTGGATGCGTCCTGCCGCCAACGTGCTGGGCGTGTCCATCATCCTGTCCACCATGCTGCTCAAACAGCACAGCTGCATTGATGTGGCTCTGGGTGCTGTGCTGGCCTTTGCGCTGGACGCTGTGGCCTCCATGCTGGAACAGCGCTCTACCGAGCTGCGGAGAGTTCCGCAGCGGCTGTAATCGTTTCCTGTTATCGGCGGCGGTCGTCACTGCTGCATTGCAGGGAGAGTGGAGTCCAGAGGATGAGAGGGGGAGTCGAAACACCCCTCTCGTCCTCTGGCCCGCGGAGCGATTAGCAACTTTACGAAAGCAAAAAACTGACCCCCGCTACAAGCGGAAAATGCCCCCATCTCATAGAAAAAAGCAAAAAAAGCTGTTGCAAAGTAAAAATGCAATAGCAACTTGCAAAAAGAAATAGTGTAAAATCAGAAACCCGGAACCCTTTTTGAGCCGTTTTGGCCCCGAAAAGGTTCCGGGTTTTCTGTATTATTTTTTCAGAGGACTATTTGCAACAGCCCTCTTTATCTTCATCAGCTTTTGTCAGAACAACCCTTCCGGCAGGCAGATGTCATGCTTCGGCACCTTGTCCCACGAAAAATCTTCGATCAGACTTTCCGGCGTCCGGGGTGCCGGCTCAGTCTGCAAACCGTAGGCATAGGCCAGACGGCCCACGATGTCCTCTGCCGTGTACTTCGCCCGGAGATTTTCCAGACTCTGGTCGCCGTCCCGCTTGGAGAACCGCCGCCCATCCGGAGCCAGCAGCAGCGGACAGTGGGCGAACTTCGGCGTGGGCAAACCCAGAAGACGGTAGAGGTAGAGCTGCCGGGCAGTGGAAGAAAGCAGGTCGGCGCCCCGCACCACCTCGGTGACGCCCATCCGGGCGTCATCCACCACCACTGCCAGCTGATAGGCAAACACACCGTCAGCGCGGCGGAGGTAGAAGTCTCCGCAGTCCCGCAGCAGGTTCTCGGTGTGCGGGCCCATGCAGCCGTCCACAAAAGAGACTTCCTCATCCGGCACCATGACCCGGTAGGCCGGGGCTTTCTTCTTCCGCTTCTCGGCGATCTCCTCTGCCGTCAGCCCCCGGCAGGTGCCGGGATAGATGACGTTGCCATCTGAGGTGTGGGGCGCGCTGGCGGCGTGGAGCTGGGAGCGGGAGCAGAAGCAGGGATAGACCAGCCCTGCCGCTTCCAGCTTCTTGTAACTCTCGGTGTAGATGCCGCTGCACTCGCTCTGGTAATAGGGACCGTGGGGGCCGCCTTTGCTTCCGCCCTCATCCCAGACAAGGCCCAGCCATGTGAGATCTTCTTCCAGCAGGTCAGCATATTTGCGGGGGCAGCGCTCAGCGTCCAGATCCTCGATGCGGAGGACGATCCGCCCGCCCTGATGCTTTGCACTGAGCCAGGCCAGCAGGCTGCAGGCCAGATTGCCCAGATGGAGCCGCCCGCTGGGGCTGGGGGCGAACCGCCCGACTACTCCGCTCACAGGCCCAGCTTCCACTCGCCATCCTTCGGCTGGAAGATGGGGGTGTTATAATACTCTGCCACGGCCTTTGCCATATACTCGGCATCGGCGCAGCTTGCAGTCTCCATGGCGGAGTGCATGGCCAGCTGGCCCAGACCGATGTCCACCATGGGCATCAGGATCTGATGGCCCAGCAGGTTGCCCAGCGTGGAGCCGCCCGGCACATCGGCGCGGTTGGCGAACACCTGCACCGGCACACCGGCCTTATCACAGATGGCGCTGAAGGCAGCACCGGTGAAGCCGCTGGTGGTGTAGGTCTGGCGGGCATTGTACTTGAGCAGGATGCCGCTGCCCATGACCACAGGGTTGGCGGGATCGCTCTTTTCGGGGTGGTTGGGATGGGTGGCGTGGCCGTTGTCAGCACTCAGTGCCAGCGTGTTGGTGCGGGCACGGATGCTCTGCTCCCGGGTGACGCCGAGGCTCTCTTCGATGCGGGCCAGCACGTCGGACATGAGGGTGCCCTGTGCGCCCTGACGGCTGGAAGAGCCCACTTCCTCATTGTCGAACATGACCCAGATATCGCCGCGGCCTGCCTCTTCGCCACGGCCCTGCAGGAAGCCCCACAGGGTGGTGTAGGCACACTCCAGATCATCAATGCGGCCGGACATGAAGTATTCACCCTTCAGGCCCATCCGGACGGCCTTCTCGCGGGTGGCGAGGACGAGGTCAGCGTCCAGGATTTCTTCCGGAGCCACACCGGCTTCCTCCGCCAGCACCTCTTTCAGGCTGCCGCCCTTTCCGCCGAAGATGGGCTGCAGATCGACCTGAGGATTGTACTTCATGCCATTGTTCAGGTCGCGGTTGAAGTGGATGCAGAGGTTGGGGATGCAGGCCAGCGCACGATCGGGGCAGACCAGACGGCTCTCCACGCCGTTCTCTGTGCGCACCAGCAGACGGCCCGCCACGGTGAGGGGACGATCCAGCCAGGAGGGCATGATCATGCCGCCGTAGCCTTCCACCTCAGCCTTGGCGAACACTGCATCCGGGGTATCGAACTGCTTGATGCGCCAGGTGGGAGAATCGCTATGGCTGGCGGCAACGTGCCAGCCGGTCAGCTCACCCTTGGGCATCCGCCATGCCAGCACGGCAGAGCCGTTGCGGGTGGTGTAATACTTGCCGCCGGGGACAAGCTTCCATGCTGCACTCTCGGGGCAGTTCTGATAGCCCTCTGCCTCGAGGATCTTCACTGCAGCAGCGGTGGAGTGGAAGGCACTGACACCGGCATCCAGGAAATGAAAAAGCTCTTCTATGGAAAAATTCGCATTCTGCATACTATGATATCTCCTTGATTTTTCTGCGTTTCGCGTATCTTTCATTATAGCCTCCCGGGCAGAAAAGGTCAATCCGGCTCACCCGGGTCAAAACCTGTTCCCGGCCTCTCCGGGCCGATTGACAACCGCGCGGCGGAACAGTATACTAGGGTCAGAACCGATATTTTCCGGCCCTGTTGCCGGCGCAGATAGAAGGAGGAACCCTCTATGACTCAAAAGCGTTTTCTCTCGCTCCTTGTGAGCGCAGCACTGCTCTGCGGGCTGCTGGCCGGCTGCTCTTCTTCGGGCAGCAGCAGCGACGCCTCCGCAAGCTCTCAGGCGGCTTCCAGCACCGTCTCCAACCACACCATCCTGCCGCCGGACAGCACCGTGCAGGCCGACACTTCCGGCCTGTTCAACAAGGACTTCGATGAAAACTCCCTGTTCAGCGTGGACGGCACTGCCGCCGCCTTTGAGCCCAGCCTTGGCTGGGGCCCCGGCGTTTCCGGCTGCTCTCTCAAGAGCGTGCAGGCCGCTGCCACCCTGCTGGTCTGGGCAGACAAAGCCAACCTTTCGGGCCGGACAGATGCCGCCGTTGAGGACGCCTGCTCCGAGTGGTACGACAACCTTTCGGACAGTGACCAGGAGAGCTTTGCCGAGGCATGGCCCATGATTAAGGATGACGCCAACGCCATGCTGGAAGACAAGGATTCCATGGCCGACCGTCTGGAAGATGTGGGCCTCGACGCCAAGAAGCTGACCTTCTCCGAGAAGGACTGGGATACTCTGGAAAACGTGGTGGATTCCATCGTACCCGAGACCAACGGCGAATCCTGAACCTGAATAATGATACAAAAAGGCCGGACGCCTTTCCGCTGCTGCGGGAGGTGTCCGGCCTTTGGTTTTATCGGATTCAGACTTTCTTGAGGGTGTACTTGCGGGTGCCCATGCCGATCTTCTCGGCCTGCTCCAAAGTAGCTTTCCACTCGATGTTGGGGTTGGAGTCCTTGAAGTTGTCGTGGTGGCAGTTCCAGCCCGGGGTGGCGAGGTTCTGGCTCAGCTGGCTGTTGGGCAGCGGAGCGGCCTTCAGGCAGGCATCAGCGCAGGCCTGGTCGAGGGCCACCGGGTCGAAGGAAGCGAACATGCCGATATCCGGCAGGATGGGGGCATCGTTCTCACCATGGCAGTCACAGTTGGGGCTGACATCCTGCACGAGGCTGATGTGGAAGGTGGGACGGCCATAGCAGACCGCAGCGGCATACTCGGCCATCTTACGGTCCAGCATCTCATTGGCGCTGTCGTACTGGGAGTAGATGGCGTCGAAATTGCAGGCACCGATGCAGCGGCCGCAGCCCTTGCACTTGTCCTGGTCGATGACGGCCTTGTTCTGCTCGTTGTAGCTGATGGCATCGGAGCCGCACTCCTTGGCGCAGCGGTGGCAGCCGCGGCAGAGGCTCTCCTGCACCGCCGGATGGCCGGCAGCGTGCTGCTCCATCTTGCCTGCGCGGGAGCCGCAGCCCATACCGATGTTCTTGATGGCACCGCCGAAACCGGTGGACTCGTGGCCCTTGAAGTGGGTCAGGCTGATGAAGATATCGGCGTCCATGATGGCGCGGCCGATCTTTGCAGTCTTGCAGTATTCGCCGTTGGGCACCGGCACTTCGGCCTCATCGGTGCCCCGCAGGCCGTCGGCAATGATGACCTGGCAGCCGGTGGTCATGGGCCAGAAGCCGTTCAGCTGGGCGCAGGTCAGGTGCTCGAGGGCGTTCTTGCGGCTGCCCGGATACAGGGTGTTGCAGTCGGTCAGGAAGGGCAGACCGCCCTGCTCCTTGCACAGGTCGGCCACCACCTTGGCATAGTTGGGGCGCAGGTAGGCCAGATTGCCCAGCTCACCGAAATGCATCTTGATGGCGACGAACTTGCCATCCATGTCGATGTTCTTGATGCCTGCCGCGATGCACAGACGGCGCAGCTTGTCGGTGAGGCTGGTGCCCACTGGGCAACGGAAATCGGTATAGTAAACAGTCGATGCTTCCATTGTGGTTTCCTCCATTTTTTCGCGGCACACTGCCGCATACTCTCTGTGTTTCAGTATAGCACACCACGGCTTTCCTTGCAATTTGTGCACGATTTTTCGTCACGTCCGAATCTGTCCCGCGGCCTGATTTTCAAAAGTCTTTCAAAGCAGAAGACCGGAGAGCCTGCTTCTGCTCCCCGGTCTTCTGCAATCGTTATCGTTTCAGAGTCGTGCGGCCTTCCCGATTTTGCAGCAAGCTTATTTGCTCAGGCTGTCTTCGAGCGCATTTTCCTCTGCATCGGTTTGTTTGTAGTTTTGGAGGTCGAGCTTTTTCCGGGCCTCTTCATCCAAAGCTTTATCCATGAGGACTTTTTTGATGACATAGGTGCTGTATCTTGCTGGCTCTTCTCCTTCTATCTCCTTTTTGAGCTCTCTGACCTCTTCTTCCTTGATGTATTTCAGGCCCGTGTCGTCATAGTAGTAGGTCGTGATATCGTACCGGGTCTCCTTTCCATGGGCATAGGTCAACGTATCCCTGACGATTCGGTAAGTCTTGCCATTCAGGCTGTCTGTGCCTTCTTCGGTTTTTTTCGGGCCGCTGGGCACCAAATCATCTGCCATAGCACCGTCGTAATACGCAGTCCACGGATTCGAATTTGTATTCACTGCATAGCACCGGCCATCCGGGTCTATCAGTTCCTCATCGACGTCTCCCCTGCTTGAGGTCTTCACATAGACCCACTCACCATTTGTTGCATAGTATTCTGTCACTGCATCTGCCTGAGAGATAGAGCCTCTTTCAGTCTCTACTGTAATGGTCTCTCTCATCCAGCCCGTGCCGGAAGGCGAAGAGCCACCGCCGCCGGAGCACCCGGTGAGCAGCGCCGCAGACATCACAGCGGTCAGTGCAGCCGCAGCAAACTTTTTGAGTTTCATTCGGATTCCTCCCTGATTTGTTTTCGGGGCAGATACGGCATATCTGCCCTTTCCCTCACACTATACCCCCCCCCCACGAGAATTGTCAATTCTGTTTTTTACTTTTGGCACAATACCGAATCATTGCGGTTTTTCTTATTCAGAATGACCATGAGATGTTCCCGTTTATAGTGGGCAGAGATAACAAAAGGCCCCTCGCCGGAGCGAGGGGCCTGAAAAAGTATTTTTATCGGCTATAGGTCTCGTTTACATTGACAGCATTGCTCGGGAGCACAAAATAGTTATCGGACACGCCCGTATTGCTGAAGTTGCTCACAGGGTATTCCTCAGCTCTTTTACCACTTTCTCTTACCACGAGGCCCACGAACTTACTGTGGTTGTTCGTGTCGTAGCAATATGTTCTGGTCTCACCTTTCGTATCGGTGTAGCTCTCTGCATAGTATGTTTTGCCATTCATCGTGTAGGGGCCCACATTGATTATCGTATCGTCGTCCCAGCCTTCGAAGACTTTGTTGACTTCCGCAGTGGTCGTCTCCACCGAGTACACCGGGCAGGTCAGCTCCTTACCGTTTTCATCATAGTAGTCATAATCCATATGGTCCGGATAGATAACGTCATACACCACTGTACCCGTCTGGATCTGGTCTTCCCAGTGGATTTTGTTGCTGCCAACGAACGTTCCGTAATAAGAGTTATTACCCTTTTGTGCAACTTTTATCGTTTCCGTAATGCCATGTTCGCTATACGGCATCTCGAAGTATATCTGACCCGTGCCGAGGACTTTCTTTGTATTGCTGTCCTTTGCTTCGATTTGTTTCGTTGTGATGACCGAGCCAGTATTTTTGTTGCCGCTGCCGCTGCTTCCGCCGCCGCCACCGCACGCAGTGAGCATTGCCAGAGACATGACAGCTGCCAGAACAGCTGCTGTAATTTTTGTGAGCTTCATCTTTATTCCTCCCAAAATTATGATCCACAGCGCCGACATACTGCACGCCCGCTCTGCGGTACTACTATACCTTTCCTTATAATCGATTGTCAATCCTGTTTTTTATTTTTGCACAATAAAGCCGCCCCCAGCGGGACGGCTCTGCCTGTTGATTTATTGCTGAACTCATGCCAGCGCCGACACAGCGGCCACGACCAGCACCACGATGCCGAGGACGATGCGGTAGAAACCGAAGAAGGTGAAGTTGTGGCGTTTGACGTAGTCCATCAGGAAGCGGATGGCCAGCATGCTGACCACGAAAGCCACCACACAGCCCACCACCAGAACCGCGATCTCGGTGCCGGTGATGGCAACGCCGGAAACGGCGAATTTGAGGACTTTCAGCAGAGAGGCACCTGCCATGACCGGGATGGCCAGATAGAAGGTAAACTCTGCCACGCAGGCACGGGAGAGGCCCAGCAGCAGGCCGCCCACGATGGTAGCGCCAGAGCGGGAGGTGCCGGGGATAATGGCCAGCATCTGCCAGACGCCGATGATGAGGGCGTCGCGGTAGGTGATCTGCTCCAGACGGGTCACATGGGGCTGGACGCGGCGGCTCTCCACCAGCAGGAACAGCAGGCCGTAAAGGATGAGCATGGCGGCCACGGTGATGTAATTATAGAAGTGGGCTTCCATCCAGTCATCCAGCGGGCTGATGACCAGCACCGGCAGGGTGGCGACCACCACCTTGAACCAGAGCTGCCAGACGCTGGGCTTGGAGATGACTCTGCCATGCCGCAGGCCAAAGGGCCAGAGCTTGCCCCAGAACAGCACCACCACCGCAAGGATGGCACCCAGCTGGATAACCACGCGGAACATGGACATGAACTCTTCGCTGGCGTTGAACTTTACCACCTGCTCCAGCAGGATCATATGGCCCGTGGACGAGATAGGCAGCCACTCGGTGATGCCCTCCACGATACCCATCAAAATCGCTTTGATGATCTCAAGAAACATTCTATGCACTCCTCCTGCCGCACACCGGGGCGCGGACTTTTTCGTTGCTTTTCGGGCTTTTCACAGTATACCATATTCCGCACCGTGATGCACCTGAGAATCAAAAATTTTACCTTTCCGGCCCTACAGCTTTTCTATTTATCTGCGGGGGAAAATATGCTATACTGAAGTTATACGGAGTTTGGCAGGCAGAAAGCGGAGCTTACAAGGCAAGCGGGTATGTTCGCTGATGCGAAGGCGAAGTTCTGGCTGGCGTAAGGTTTTTATCGGTGAGATGGACGGCTGCGCCCGCTTGTAGCGGGGGTCAGGTTTCTGCTGCCATAAGATGGCTTTTCGCTCCGCGGGGTGGAGGTTCGCTGACGCGAAGGTGAAGTTGCTCTCGCCTGGAGATACGTTCTCTTTTGC